>Ga0075163_10001323_pt1 | contig 33229 bp, 30 predicted proteins | sample JI1023141ADNA_FD_71478 | JGI IMG/M metagenome (GOLD analysis project Ga0075163, IMG submission 71478) | Wastewater effluent complex algal communities from Wisconsin, to seasonally profile nutrient transformation and Carbon sequestration -... | ecosystem: Engineered > WWTP > Effluent > Algae...
TGGAGTAGGTACTCTTGATGTAAGTAAGAATGTCCTCAAATCCACTCTTGGTGAAGCAGGCACTGAAGGCTACCAGACCTATGCTGAAGGTCAGTTGCTTGGTAAGCCTGCTTCTGATCTTGAAATATATAAGGGAGCTACTATTGGTGGTTTGGCTTCTGGAGGTATTACTGCACCCTTTGCTACCGTAGCTGCTCTCACAGGTAATACAGAAGCGAATGTAGCTAAGCGTAAAGCCAAGATTGCTGAGCGTAAGGCAGTGAACGATGCCATTCTCTCTGGTAATGCAGACATCTTCTTGGATGAAGCATCTCCTCGTTATGATTTGGGTAAGGGTGTATCCGTACTTCATGCTGTAGCCTTGGATACTACCAAGACACCTGAGGAACGTGCTACAGCAAGCAAGAGAGCACAGGATATTGTTGAGAACTTGGCTTCCCAATTGGAGGCTGATACAGCACTGCTTGATTCCTTGAGTATTGCTGCTGCCACTACACCTGAACTCATGCAGTCTAGTCGAGATACTCTGATTGCCAAAATGGAAGAAGCTGCTGCAGCTATTCCTGCAGGTGAAGCTTTGTCTGCTGATGCTCAAGCTCTACTGGCTAAACGCACCAAGAACCTCGCTATCATTGATAAGGCTATTGAAGCTTTGGATACTCCTGAAGTGCAGGAAGCACAAGCACGCATGAAGACCGCTGCCAAGGATTTGGAAGCACTTAAGCCAATGGCTGAAGAACTCAAGAAGCAACGTATTGAGGGACTGCTTAAGACAGAAGAAGAAGGGATGGTACTTAAGCGTGGTACACCCAAGGATGTTGCTGATCTCAATCTCAGAGCAGAGAAGGAAGCACAGGATAAGCTTGAGGAAATTGATACACGTATCAATGATCTTGAGAGAGGAATTGCAGCAGCTACAGATGCTGAGTATGTCGATTTACTTGAATGGTTGCTGCAACAGGAAAAAGAAGATAAAGCTGAAGCAGAAAAGAACTTGGCTTGGAAACAGGGAGCGAGTAAGAAAGATATTCCTGATGTGATGATCAAGCCTACTGATCCTCACTATGATAACTTCAAAGCAGTCACTGAAGCCTACGCCAAAGCAGAAGAAGAAAACCATGCAGCATGGAAAGCCCAAGACGGTACTCCTGAAAAAGAAGCTGCATATAATACAGCTTCAGATGCTCTTACAGTAGCGTGGGAAAAACGTAATACATTGACTGAACTTATCTTGGCTGAGAAAGCCAAGGGTACTACTACGTCTGCTACAACGAAGCCTGCTTCACAAGGACTCATTATTCGTTCGGTTATCCGCACCAATAACATGACTCCAGAAGAAGCTGAAGTAATGGCTAATGATACGACCAATGATCTCAATGAAGCCGAACGTTCTTACCTGCGTAAGTTCTCTGCTGCTCGTATTGCAGAGAATGAACTGCAGACATTGGAAAGCGTTGATGCTGGTATCTTTGTAGACAGTGGTAATGGCGGTCATAGAAGTATTGATGACTATCGTACAGCTATTGCTTTGGCTATTGCCGAGAACAACACCCAGAAACTTCAGGCATTGATGTCTGGCTTACGTCGTTGGGCAGAGAGCCATAGCAACAAGTACAGATTGATGAAGGAAGCCTTTGCTACTGTACAGAAGCATGAGAAGGCACAACAAGTTGTGATCCTCAAGGAGACTGATGGTTCTTGGAGGTTTGCTTCCCGTAAGGAAGATTCTGAGTTCTTCCCTGATGACAACAAAATCTTCAAGAAGGATAAAAATGGGAACATCTACAAGGACAACAAGGCAGCCAAAGCTGAGTATGCTCGTGTTGATGCCCTGATCCAAGAAGGTGGTCACATTACTGTCAGTAAGGGAAGTGGTAAGTACGTTGCCTATGTGGGTACAGAGGCTGTGGCTCTCCGTACTGCGTATAGCGAGTTGTCTGCTGCTGTGAGTGCTACCACTGAAGGTATCACTGTTGTGGCTATTCCTGAGGCTTCTACGCAGTCCCAGACCCAAGCTACACCTATCAGTGCTACTGCCAGTGCAGCTACCCCTATGGCTTCACAGGAGGCTCAGGAAGCCCCTGTTGAAGTGGAAGCTACCCAAGCACCTGTGGTTGCTGAAACCCCTGCAGAACAAGCTCCTGAGGTTAGTGAGACTAAGCCTACACCTACTCAAGTTGGTTTGCCTGTGGGTACTGTTGTTACACAGCCTCTGCTTAAGGCACTCTCAACTTTGATGGAAAAAAGAACACAACCCAATGTTAGAGAAAATGCGTTGAGAACACTTGTGAGTTCCTTTCCGCAAGTATTCAACAGTATTTTTACTAAAGGAAAGTTCCCTACTTTCGCTGAAGTAGCTGCAGCAAGAGATACCTTTGGTATTTTGTATGCTCAAGCAAGTAAGGTAGGTGTAAATAAAGAAATAACTGAGAAAACTTCTCCGGTTGTAACTCCAGAGCCTGTTTCTCCTATCCCTGTACGTAAGGATATGCCTATCTCCCCTGCTACAGATACAGTGGAAGCTTTTAATGGTTTAGAAGATGATGTTGTTCAGGAAGACGCACAGGAAATTCGTACTGAACCCACCATTGAAGTAACTGAGATGCCTGAGGTTGAAGATGTCTTTGTGTTGCCTGATGCTACTTCATTGAGTATTGAAGAGGCACAGAAGATCATTTCTTCCCATCCTATTCTGAAGCGGGCTATGGAGCATATTGAATTCAAACTGGCTACTGATGCTATTCCTAGTGGTGCAGTGAAGTTCTCTGTGGTTCCTGCTGTGAAGACCAATCTGGAGAAGCCAACAGAAGGCTACTACTATGAGGTTGATGGCCAGAAGAAGATCGTTCTCTTCGTGAACAACATCAAAGCCAACAAGTCTCAGTCTGCTACTGATCGTTTGGTTTGGGTAGCTTTCCACGAGATCACTCACCGTGGTGTGGCTGAACTGGCTTTGGGTAAAGATTTCATGGCCATGCTCAAGAGAGTAGCGGGCAATGAATATGTAAAAGCCATTGCTAATGCTATCTATGAGCAACGTCAGCTTCTGGATACCAAGTATCAAGTGACGAAGGAAGTAGCTATTGAAGAGGCTCTGTCAGAGTTGTCTGCTGCTTTTGCTACCAACAATCTGAAGTATCTTGAGGAGACTTATGATGTGGTAATCCCTTCTAAGGAAGAGGTCAAAACCAATTCCTGGGTACGTGATGCTATAGGTCAAGTTAAGACATTCTATGCAAGACTGACAGGTAAAGCACTTACCCTTGCCCAGACACGGAGACTGTTGCTTGATGCTACCCGTGCAGGTATCTATGGCAAGGATACCCAGAATGGTACCTTGAAGGTACTTCAAGAAGGTCAGTCTTTCCTCTCGGGTAAGATCATTCAAGAAGCAGGTAATGGTGAGACTGTTAAGCCGTTGGCTTCGATTGTGGACTTCTTTACCACATGGAAGAACACACCTGAACTCACTCAATGGCTTGTTACTGAGAAAGAACTCAGTTCAGAACAGGATAGTGCTCTGCTGGTATTGAAGGCTACCATTGAAGAGTGGATGCCTCTCATAGAGAGGCTGTTGAAAGTACCTAACGATGACTTTGCGTATTTACAGCCTTACTTGGGTATGCTTACTCGTAAGGTAGATGCTCAAGGGAATGTTACTGCGGTTATGGAAGAGAATGTTAAAGCAGCTATTGCCTATGCCTTGTATACCTACATTCGTGATGAAGGTGGTGTTACTCGTTACCTTGAAGATGAGAACATTAACCTGCTCCTCAATCGTAGCAAGTATGACGCTGTAACCTCTGAGGAAAGAGCTAAGTATGGGTACATTGGACATGGGCGTGAGATGGTTATTGCCAAACTTGGTAAGACCATTGTTGATGCCCTTGGTTTGCAAGCCAACAAGAACAATGAACAATCACTGTTGCCTAGGCTTGAGTATGGTTTGGGTAGTATTGCTTATGGTTTGGCTATCAAGACTAATACCTTGTCTGAGCATTCTGTGTTCATTGGAGACGCTGATACTGCATCTGAGAATACGATAGCAAGAAACTTTGCACGCTTCCCTAATGTGCGTCTGTACAACCCTAAGGTGCAACCTGCACACCTGACAGCAGCCAATGAAAAGAACAAGACAATTGTAGTGTCTGGTCAAGGCAGTCAAAGTATTGTTGCTAAGCTAATGGGTGTTGAGTATCGTCAGACTGAACCTACTCTTAAGCCTTCTGTTACTACCGTCAATGACGTGAAGAGTAGTGTTTCTGAAACACCTGATAAATTGGTTGAGATCAACAACAAGGAGAATAAAGTAAAGAACTACATTGATAGCAGGATGTATACCTTGCTGCTTTCTTTGGGGGGTGACATTGCTATCAAGATTATGGGATACCAAGATGAAGTAGATGGTGATGGTGAATCCATTCTTCAGAAGACTGAGCGTGTAGGAGTCATTGCTGCCAATGAATCCATTCTGCGTAACTGGGACAATGCTGTAGCCTTTGTGGATAAGACATTGAAGGGTGACTTCATGCTGCCCTTCTTCCTCAAGCAGATTCCTTGGGGGCCACAACGTGTAGGCATTGAACAGAATGTGTTGAATCCTAATGCAGACAAGATGGCTCGTTGGTTGCTTACTCGTGCAGGGTGGAAGTCTGTAATCAAGTTCAGTGAGCCTCAGGAAGTGGATTCCTTCTTGATCGTGGTAGCTGCTGCCTTGAACATTGATATTGACAAGGAAAGCCATAATACAGCATTGGGTAAGATCAAAGCTGCATTGGGTTGGAAGGAGTATGTGACACCTGCAGGAATCCAGTACAAGGTAGAGAACCCAGACTATGCAACAGTGATCCAAGCCATTATGAATCAGCAATACAACGAAGTAGCCATTCCAATGGAAACCCAACAGCTTATGTTGAAGCTTGTAGGTGATGCCAAGACAAACATGCACGCACTGAAGGCATTGGTTGCTTTGTCAGAGTTCATGTATCGTCAAAATGTTGGAGATACTGAGTTCACTACCGATCTTACTGCTGAAGTGGATGGTGTGACTAATGGCCCCATGCTTACCCAACTTATGTGGGGTACTTTCCCTAATGCCAAGTTCATGGAGAAGGGCGGTTGGTTTGGTATAAATGCTGACCATAAAGACTTCAATGTGTGGAAGGAAGCTACCAAAGAAAGTGACCTGTATGAGCATACTTCACAGAAGATGGGTAAGGTACTGATACGTGTAAAGAACTATGATACCAAAGGTAAAGCGCGTACAAGTGCATCTGTGGAACAGCAAGGTAAGTTAATTTCTGCTTTCTATGCTTTTACCAAAGAACTTGTTGAAGAAGGAACTGAGCTGGTTACAAGTGCTGCGCGTAAGTTAATCAAAACTCCTGTGACTCAGTATCACTTTGGTTCGTCTACCAAGACTGCAAGTAACAATGTGTTCTACTCCATTCTGGATGGAGTGTATCAACAGGCCAAGGCTGTAGGTAGTGATCCTGTAAAGAGTGAAGCATTACGTCGTACTTTGGATACGCTGATTAATGACAAAACACTCAGGATTCCTCAACCTCCTATTGATACCATTCGAGACTTTTGGCTTAACAAGTTTGAGCTTACTTCCAAGCAAAAGGCTGCTATCAAGAAGTCTTATGATGAAACCATCGGTGCTGCAGTTGAGGGTGCATTGGAGGAAACTTTCTCTGATATGGCTATTACACGGGATGTGATTACTGCTGCTACCAATACAGCTTTCTACATGTATGACACTACGTTCCAGTTCTTCCGTAAACAGATTCTGGCTAGTACAGGTAATCGAGAACTTACCCGTGCAGAAGAAACTGCTTTGCATGAGAAACTTAAACCAATGTTTCCTAAGGTAGCAACATGGTTCTCTAACAACAGTGACAATGGTGAAGACTCTCAACTGCCTATGATGAAAGGTACTAAGAGGGAAACCAGTACAGACAAGGCATACCGTAGCACCATCGTCTTTAACCCTGGCTTGACCAGAGAAGATGGTAAAGACATCAATACTTCTAATGGATTTGGCCAACAACGTGTTATGGATGCCCCTGCAGTACTCTTGGTGCCAGAACCTATTCACTCTGTAGATAGTGGTGGTAGTCATTTGTCTATCGAAGGTACAGAGGCACTGAATAACCATGATGCTCACCTGACCAGTGTGTTTGATCTGGTGCACAGAGCTAAGGCACTAAACAAAAACATCTTCAAGGTGACATTGGAGTACTCTCCTGTACGCGAGGTTCTCAAAGGGTATATGCGTACTATGACAGAGTTGGAAGGGATTCTTGATGCTATGCCTGCTGAAGAATCTGCTGCATTGTTGAAGGCAATCCATGCTCGACTGTTAGACCCCGATCCTAAGAATCCTAAGGTAAAGAGTCTGGAAGAGCAGAAGATTACATTCGTTACTGAACATCTTGCACACATCACCAAACTGCTGAGTGATCGTGCAAATACGGCTGATATTGAGAAACTCAAGTTCTATAAGGCTACTGGGTATATCAGTCAATACGCCTTTGAAGGTGGCAGCTACCAACTTACAGATAAGGATCATGAGGCTATTGATGTAGCTTTGAATGCAGCAATAGTACAGGCACAAACACCCCCTACTGATCATATGTCTTTGCTGGAGAAGATGGCTAAGGTTACAGGAGAAGATGTAGCTATCGACACTGCTACATTGGAGAAGGCTGCTCTGGAAAAGCTTGAACAAGAGTTCTCTCGGAATAATATGGATGATAAACAACGTGCTGTGAACCACGCTCTGTTCGTTGATCCTAAAAATGCAGTATTGTTATCACTGCGTGCTGCTCTGGTTGATTCTAGCAAGTCTAAGTTCTCTACTTTTTTGCCAGCATTGAGAATAGCTGCGTATACCACAGTCATGAAAGATATGACTACTTCAGGTATCTGGGGTCTCTTGCAGCCTCGTATGCCTACTGCATTGGAAGCTGCTCTTTCTACTTTGACAGACAATAGCAGTGCTGGTTTAGTTCAAGTGTTGCAGGAGAATCTTTCTAAAAGTAACAATGGAAGACTTTCAGTGGATTTCCAACGAGCACTGCTGAGTAAATTGGAATCTCTACTGCCTAAGTTTACTGTTGTGTACCTGACTGAAAGTATCTCAAGAGAGAGTGTCCCTAAAGGAGTGATGGAAGATAAAGCCAACGCTCAGATGGTGATTGATCATGGTAAGTATACGTTGTACATCCGTGGACATGATTATGTAAACGGTGGTGTTACTTCTTTGGAAGTGATCCATGAGTTGCTGCATAGTGTGCTTACTGCTTCTCTTATGGAACCAAAGAATAAGCGTCAGATAGCTTTTAAAGCTGAGATACTGGCATTGTTTGGGATAGCTAAGGCTAATGATAAGGATGGTACATGGGGAGAGCGTATCTTTAACCAAGCTGATGAAGCTTTGGCTTTGGATGAGTTCATTGCATACGCTTTGACAGATCAGAACTTCCAACGGCTTCTTGAGAGTATCGTACTGCCTACCAAGAAAACAGCATGGTCACAGTTTGTTCATGCAGTTATGGAGCTTCTTGGTTTGGATAAACAGTACGACAATCTGCTTGCAGCAGTAATGGAGACAGTGGCTTCAGAATTGGAAGCACGGACACTGACTACAGATCGTATAGCCGAGGTTACTGCGATTCGTAGCCATACCCCATCGCCTGCCTCCCTGCGTGATTACACCACGGAAGATGTATTTGATAGCTTGGATACAGGCACATTGGAAAGCACCTTCAAAAGCCATTTGAAGGGCATTCTGAATGGTATGGTGGATGTGTTCTACGGCCCATTCGGAATCTTTGGTAAAGAGCGTATGGAGCAGCAACCTATCTCTCCATTGGATGTCTTTGCCAAAGCCAAGGTGGAAGGGCGTATGCCCTTCGTCTCTGACATCATTGCCTCTGGTTTCACTGTAAGTGAGCAAGAGCAGTTTGTTGCAGAACAGATTGAATGGGTTGTTCGTGCTGCCTTGGTAGACAACGAAGGACACACTACTACGGTGTATACACAGCTTGCTCGTATGTACAAGGAAGCGGAAACCAGATACCCCACACCAGAGAGTTTTCTGGATAACTGGGCTACTGCTTCACCTCAAGAGCGAGAACAAGCCACCAGACTGCATGAGAGCCTGTTTAAGCTGGAGATGGGACAAGGTAAGTCCAATCATATGGCTCGGTTTGCTGCCATTGTTCTTGGGGTCAAGGAAGCCAATGACAAGTTCAAGTACGCTTCCAAGAACAGAGACAATACCTTTGATAAGAGCACCATCTCTGGGAAGTTGTTGTCATGGCTTAATGCACTGCTTGAGATGTTTGAATCCAAGATGGCTAACACCTTCATTGGACAGCAAGCAGATGAAAAGCTGTTAGCTCTGGTTGATGGTTTGGTAGCTATTGAAGCCAAGAAGCTACACCGTCTTCAAGCCAAGAGACGTAACCCCAGTGACATGATTGAGGATGGTGTTAACTATCTGAATGATAAGGTCAAAGAAGGCATCTACTCGGTGGCCACAAGTAAGTGGGTGAAGGAGAACAAGAACGACTTCATTGGTGCTGCTGGTGCACTGACTGCAGTGATTGCTGGTGAACGTGTTAATCAGATGCTGGATATGACAGCCAAACTTCGTGATAAGGCTGTGAAGCAGAAGTATGGTTTGATCATGGGTTTGTTGAATGAAACCAGAGGCGCTGTGGATAGTACTGTTCAATTCTTTGGTTTGAACCGTATCACCAAATTCCTGGAGACACAGCGTAAAGACACAATTACACGTACAGCTAATCATATCTTGGATTCGATGGGTCTTAAGAAAGACTTCACCAAGGATGAAACAGAAGCACTGACGTACTATGGTCTTCGTTCTGGTATGTATACGTTGTTGCCTCTAGGTCTCGCTCGTATTGAACAGATCATGTCCAGTGAGAGTGAACTGAAAGATGAGATGGACAAGACGATAGCTGAACTCATGGCACTGGGTAAGTATAGTAACTGGTTCATTCAAGGAGCCATGAAGCTTGGTTATAGTTTGATGACAGACCAAGCCAAAGGTGTTGCTACGATGACTAATGCATTCTCTGTGGCTTCAGGAGATGGCACACTGTACTTGGGTAAGATTCCTGATAGTACTCGTGATGCAGCTATTCCTTTGATTGATAAGCTGGCTACCCTGCAAGCTATCAAGTCAGGCAAGAAAGACAAGGGACAACAGGAGATGGGACATCGTGATCTCTTTGCCAAGATGTTGCGTGAACAGATGGCACGAGGAGACAAGGGTAACGGTATTGAGTTCTTGCTGCTAACTCACAAGGAACTTCATGCACAGGCACAAGATACCTTGTTTAAGGGGAGTCCACGAGCTATTCCTAAAGCATACTTGCCTGAAGTTACCAATCCACATGTGGATGTCATTGTTGCCAATGAAGCTGATGGTAAACAGTTGATTGCTGCCAAGTACGTTAAAGGACGGGAGATTGTACGTTCCAAGTATGATACTTCCGGTGCAGGCACTATGCATGTGTACGTAGCCAAGGGTGGTGGTATGAAGCCATGGCTTAGCGGTATCTTCTCTTTCAGTGGTTTTGGTGTGAAGTCCAAAGCCATTGCTTCGGAAGATATGGTGTACACAGAGCGTAAGCTGGAAGTGGATTTGCAGATGAAGGCTGAACATGCAGAAGTCACTCGGATTATGACTACTCCTTACACTGGTTTTGATCCTGAGAAAGTACAAGGTAACTACCAGTTCCCATTGATCAATACAGCAGGGCAAGTAGCTAAGTATGAGTATCGTATGGATGCCATGACTCGGGATACTTTGCTTGAGCGTGATAATCGCTTCCATACTCTGTTGGGTACACTGAATGGAAATATGTATGATAAGGAAACAGCTACGGTACAGAACACTAAGGGAGTCCAAGCATTGTATGATTTCTACCAAGCCAACAAGGTAGGGAACATGGATTCGTTTGCTCTGGTTAGCCCATTGAGTCCTGATCCTGAACTGCGTGCTATTGCCGATATGATGCCTCCTGAAACTCGGGAAGCTATCAGTAAGATTTGGGGTAGCAAGGGTATGTATGTTCGTTATGACTTGCTGGATATCAACTTTGGGTATCGTAAGCCAAGTATTGTGGCTGGTTTGTTTAAGGATGCTCAAGCCAAGAAAGCTTATGCTGAAGTTATCACTAACATCTTCACTACCTTCATAACACGAAGCAATGATGAAGAAGATAGAGCAGCAGCTAGAGAAAGAGCAAGACGTTGGCTTACCAATCAAGGGGACATCTGGGCAGAACTTGTTGCTGAAACCAAGGATTTCATTGTGGTGAAGTCAGGGATTACGTTGCTCCATAACGTAACAAGTAACTTTCTGGAGTTGGTAGCATTGAGAATAAATCCAATGACAATCCTGAAGCATCATCGTGTTGCTATTAAAGGTATCTTGCAGCATGAACGTGATTCTAAGCGGTTAGCTGAATTGGAGCACTGGGTAACTGTTGGATTCACGCAGGGTAAAGAAGCGGCAATGCGTAGGGAGATTGTGGTGTTGCGTGATGCTCTTCTCGGTAATCCGGTGGATAAACTTCTGAAGGATGGTTTGATGCCTACTATTGTTGAGGATGTTTCACAAAGTGAAGACATCTACTCTCACAAGAGTGACTTGACGCAGTGGGTAGAAGGGAAGATGAAGAAAGTGAATCCTAAAGTACGCACTGTTCTTCGTGCTGCGTACATGACTAAGGATTCCACTTTGTATAGAGGGTTGTCTACTGCAACTCAGTACAGTGACTTTATTGCACGGTATACCTTGTATCAACATGAGATCAGCAAGAAGAAGAATCCGCTTACACATGAACAAGCTATACAGAGTGTATCGGATGCTTTTATTAACTATGACATCCCATCTCATCGTAAGGTTCAATGGGCTAATGATGTTGGTTTGGTGATGTTTACCAAGTACTACATTCGGATTCAGAAGGTGATCTTGAAGATTATGAAGGAGAATCCTATACATGGTTTGGCTATGATGTTGTTGAACAATTACTGGGATGCGCTGCCTATGTTGTTTGATTCTGGTGTCTTAGCTGATTCTTATGGTGGTGGTTTGTTCCACACAGGTGCTTTTGAGTTGCCGGGTACATTGGATGGTATCTTGACTGCACGGGTAGCTGGTACTGTGTTCTGACCCACAAAAGAAAGCCCCCGTAATTGGGGGCTTTCTCCTGCGTTACTGATCTCTTTTGTATTTCACGTACTCTGTGGCACAGAAGATAATAAGCCATCCTATGAAGAGTGCTGCACAAACTATCGCAATGATAGCTCCTGCATACACTACAACCATACAGCCTATCGCTCCTATTACCACTGCCAATATCACGAGAACTACATCAAAGAATGCACGCATGGGCAGGCACTCTTAACCAAACAGACTGCCAGTTTCCTCAGTCGGAGCAACTGCTACCGTAGCTTCAGGAGCAGGAACTTCAGCAGCATCATCCACTACAACATCTTCAGCCACAACAGCAGAAGCTTCAGCTTGGGTGTAGATGTCCAGATCAGCAGTCAGACCATTACCCTTACGACCAGAGGTAAAGGTGACATCCAGTTGCTTACCAGCCATGTCGATACCTTGGGCTGCAACATAGCCACGGATAGCAGCAACAACTTCACTTTGATTCAATGCAATTTTCATGGTACTTCCTCGGTTAAGTTGCTGACCTTTTGATCAGGGCCAGCATTTGTTGGAACGGTTGACAGGATAATCCTGCATAAATTGTAGCAACAGCATCTGCCATGTGTTCAGCCTTAGCTTCACTTATGACATCTTCACCATGTTGTTTATAGGTAGGCCAGTTGGCTTCAGGATGTTTTGCTACTGCCCACTCAATCATCTGAGCTTTAGTGGCAGTTTTAATACCTACTGATGCTTTTTTTACTTCTTCTGGACTAAGCTCAAAGAATGGAGTACCTCCTGATCTTAGTGCACCTAGTATACCAACACATATTCCGTATGAAGCCATTGCCCTAGAACTTTGGCTTCCTACAGGTACTTCAACAAATACAGCATCGGCAGTAATGATACTATCGAAGGCTGCTTTCGCTAAAGCTGCTGCTGCTAACAAGTCGAGGCTATTCTGCCTTACTTGCTTCCCTTTGGGAAGTACTGGTTGTATAACTTCCAATAATTCTATTGAAAGTCTCCCATCTTCATTGGGATAGTACATTCCTGAAGCAATACCCCAGTTACGTAGTGAAGGATCAAATCCTACTACACGTAAACCACTATTGAAGAGTGTTGACTTGTTGTTCATCAGTAGTGTCCTCTTTACTTGTAGGAACAAAGGGAAGTTCCACAAATGCAGAGGATGCTGCAACAACTCCAGCAATAAATGCCTTACGCATCTCTCCACTGAGAGTCATGGGATGTTCTGTTTCTTCCATGATAATCACAGTTTCAGTACCTTCAGGAACATCCAACAGGTGTTGGATAGTATCCATACCATGAGAGTGCCACTCAAGGATGCTACCTATGAGCATACTCACACAGTTAGGATCGTCTGCAGACACAAAGGTAATATCTGGTTCATCTGTCATACGTTTCTCCGGGCAATAGAAAGCCGCTTTTCAGCGGCTATATGTTGGGATGGGTATTAACCAAAGAGGCTGCTGGATGGTTTTGTAGAGGCTCCTGCAGGCTTTGGTGCACCAGCCTTAGCTCCGCCTTCACCAGCACCCTTGGCTTTGTTCTTGACCTTGCCAGCCCACTTGGTTTCCCATTGGTCAATGAAGACTGCCTTCTCTGCCTTAGCACGAATCTCAGCAGTGGTCATACGGTCTTCTGCACGGAAGAACTTATCTACTTCATTTTCTTCCTTGGTTTCACCTGTAGCTACGTAAGCCCCTGTAGCATCCTTGGTTGTCTTATCCACGGTCTGTTTCAGTACCCCGGCAATGATTTCCTTGCCAATCAAATCCATGAACATATCTACCTTGGTAGGTACTTCTGCCTTGGCATCAGAAGACCATAGGTTCACTACCTTTTGTTCAGTATCCTGTTCAGAGATTTCCTTGCCTGTAGCCAACAGGAACAAGCTGTTAGCCATCAAGAATCCTGGGAGATACTTCTTCTCACCGTTCTTGTCTTCGTAATAGTTCTTACAGCCTTTGGCTGTACCTGAGGTCATCCAGAACTGTTGACGCAGTTCCTTATCATCTTCGGTCTTACCACGGATGTTCAGGGCTACTGCACCACCAGCAGAGGTAGTGAGATAAGCCAAGGTAATCTTTAGTGGGTACAGACCAGATTCAAAGATGTTACCGCCACCCCCCAAGTTATCTTTTTCATCTTGGATGCTGGAGTCAGATTGCAGGTTTTTCAGAAAAGACATGTGAGTTTCCTCTTTAGTTGTGAGTGCTACGCTTATGCGTAGTATTGATGAAGCCGGTTGAGTACGAGTTGCAGATTGTTGTCAATGAAGGTTTCTTGCTGTGTGAATAGACCCATTGGCCCACGTAGTCTCTCATGTACAGTGTCTTTAGTCACCTGAGTTTGATAGACATACTTGAAGCCAAGAGCTTCTTCAGCAGGTGTGATAATCAAGAGATCATTCTTGTAATCTTTCAGTGTTTTCAGAGATACACGCTTTGCTGCGATTACAATGCTATAGAATGACTCAATTCCATTATTCTTCAGTGAACCCTTCACAGGTACCTTGGTTTCCATGATCATCTCTGATTCATTCATGGTTTCCAAAGTATGTGCCAAGAACACTACATTCTTGGTGGATTTAGCTACATACTGTTGCATAAGGTTCTTGAAGTACTGTGCAAAGTCCCCCCATGCTTTCATACCATTGGAGGAGTTAAGTACATAGAGTGACTCATACATATCAAGCAGATACGTAAGTGTATCTACTACAATAGTATGGATATGGGGCATGGTTTCTGCAGCTTCAAATGCTTCCAATACCTGCAGGGGATCGGTGATTACCAGTCCCGGTTTACCGTCTCTACCCTTCATGAACTTGGCAGGAAATGGCAGCTTCTTGCCTGATTCACATCCCAGATACATAACACCTTCTGGGTTCTCCAAACCCATCAGTGATGCTGATTTACCATGAGATGATTTGCCTACAATGAGTAGTAGGTTGTCGTTGAACTGTGTCATAGGACTCCTCGTTTTAATCGTGAGCGTCGAGAGACGCCCTTGTGTTACTTCTTGGCAATGGCTTTAGCAACAGTAACCATGATGGTAGACATTATCTCTGCTTCATCCAACTTGTCAGGAATCTTCTCGTTGAGGTCTTTAACCCTAGAGTTGATCTGATCAAAACTGAAGCCAGCATCCATAAGAATCATGGCATAACGCAGCAACATGTTATTGCGATTACCATCCCCGATGTTGTTCGTAACCCAACGCTCCAAGTTATCCATAGACTGTTGAGACTCAAGGAGTATTTTACGTTCCTCGTTCTTACTGGTTTTTGGAATGAATGGAAGTACATCCAGCACCTCACCTTCGTTGTACTCATAGTGTCCGTTGTGAGACAGCCACTTACGTGAACGTTGGTTGGTTTGGGTATCCACAGTGAATGGAAGCCATGCATAGATGTTATTCATCAACTCCTTGTACTCCTTAGCATCAAGATTCAAGGTGTAGTTGATTGGGAGGATCAGACGGAAGCGATGCTCTGCATCTGTATGTCGCTTGGTGGTGTAGAGTAAGTACTTGTAGTTCTTGAGTAGCAACTGCACAGTGCTAAGATTAACACCACCATCAACGTCAATAACAACCAGATTAAAACCCGGTATGCAGTTCTCTTCATTTCTGTAACCTTCAGTCAGATGATGTGCTACCCAGTGTAATCCAGCTTTCTGGGTTAAGACATGAAGCTTATCCCATGGAGCATACTCATTAATGTAACCTTCAGTGATATCTGTACTGTAAGCCACAGTGAGTTTAGCTAGATTGGTTTCCTGTAAGGATTCCCCTCTCAAGAACTCAATACCATCACTAAAAGATTTCTTGATGATGATGTTGTTCTTGTAGCCCCAAGCAGTAGCAAGGATAAGCATCTCCTGCTTCTGTGCTGCAGCACCACGATAGAAGGGTAAATCCTCTACCAGATCAGCTTGTGTAATGTCTCTACGTACAGTGGCAATGTACTTAGCCAACTTCACATAGTTACGATCACGAGTAAGCAACTGATTGAAAGCAATACCAGATTCTTCTGCCAGCTTGATAGCGTTATACAGATGGTCTGACGTTAGCTCTGGTGAGTCATCAATGAACGCATAGGCACCAGCCAGCTTCAGTGCCTTGAAGTAACGGTGACTAATTTCTGCTTTCTTGATCTCTTCATGCTCGGGAAGATTGTTGGCTTCCTTCTCACACTTCAAACGGTACTCAATCAGCAACAGGCTGGTTTCCTTGGACATGAGAATACGCCGATTGGCATTACTCATATCAGCCAGTTGTTCCAGTTTGTCAGAGAGGTTCTGCAGTACCATGTTACTGGCTTTGTTGGTGAGCATGTCATACACCTGTTCAGGTGTAAGATGGGTATCCTTGTTGCTTGCTCGGCTATAGCCAAACAAACATCTCCGTGCATACCCAGTTTCCAACATAGAGTAGAGTTCCTCTTCAGTCTTGCTACCATTCAAGAGCTTGGATGGAGTACCGAAGAGCAGCATGTTGGTTGGTGTGCGTCCAACAATCTCTTCACCCCGAGTGTTCTCATTGGTGTTCTTGGTCAGTTTCTGTTTGATCAAACCAACGTCATACAACTCCAGGAATGTGCTGAGAACATCAGTGTTACCCACAAGGTTAGAACCAATTTCATCAATCTGCAGATTGACTGCACCAGCATTTGCCATCAACAGTTTGTGACGCATCTGCTTCACGGCTGCAGTGGTACCACTGTCAAAGCTAAATGCTAATTGACCTGCTGCATCAAACTCTTTCTGCACACGCTCCAGTTCTTGGTCAGGGTCTGTAGACTTCCTGTTAGCTCGTTTAAGCGAGAGTTTTGGAAGGTTGATCTCAGCCAGTTGAGGAAAGGTTTCCTCCATGAAACGCTGCCTGAACAGTCCTATGACCTCATTCTCAATGATGTTGGTAGAGAAGCCTTTGCCTGATCCTGAAGTACTCAGATTCAAGGCATAGATGTTCACAGGAATATCCCCACGGTCATGGGTGACAATCACTGCACGCATGGATGAAGCCACTACACCAAAGTAGTAGCCCACCAACACTCGGAAGAATAATGGATTGCTGTTCTGTGTCTTACTGCACAGCACTTCCACTAAACTCTCTGCTGCTGGATGGTATTCCATTTCAGCAAATGTTTTCATGTTCTCTCCTCAAAGGATAAGATCACCTGATGCAATCAGGGCATCTTTTTGTTTACAGATAGCGAATGCAGAACAGTACTTGCAAGCAGTTACTTGTCCCGGTCTTTCCACGATGATCCCTACAGAACCATCTTCGATATAACGCATACGAGCTTCTTTCATGTTGTCGAAGTTCTTGGTACTGCGAGACATTTTCTCTGGATTCTTGTAGTACTTGAACTCTGGTTCACTGCGCCATAAATCCTTGTCTGTACACAGAGGAATCTGGTCTTCTGGTTCATCCCAGTACTTTTCCAGTTGAGCAAGTTTGTTACGTACAAATCTGTCTGTCTCTGGAATAGACAGCAACTGGAAGCGTTTGGTAGGACATGCAGACTGCGGATACGATGGGTCTTGCCTTGCTTGGTTTGCTTGCCAATCTGTAAGCCAAAAGTTGATAGCAACTGTGTCCTTCTTGATGATCTCCGGGTTAAGCCAACGATAGATACTTCCTTGCAGGATGTAGTCCTCGTCTTTGTTTCCCTTCTTCAGTGTGAAGACTTTGGTTGACTTCAAGTCTTGTACTTCACCATCAATTACAATATCAAACTTACCTGATACTGTCTTGCCAGCTACTTCCTTGTTCATACGTTGTTCTACGTAGACAGGATGAATACCTTCTTGTTCTGTAAGTGGGTTAACCTTCACAGTGGCAATGAAAGCATCTGGGTATCCCAGTGCTTTCAATCCTTTCTGGTAGTTATTACGCCATGCACTTTCCATAGCATCATGGAGTGCAGTACCCAGTGAAGAGTTTATGAGTGAAGACACATCCACTACTTGCTGTTCTTGAGGTACTCGTGCAGACAGGATTACTTGTCTGATTGGCTTGAGTAAAGTGGTAGCAGATATGACGTTATCCTGCTTGTCATAGTTATCTGTAGCAAGCATTACAGCTACAGCCAAAGAGATGTTCTGTTGGTTTGAATAACGCATGGAGATTACCTTTAAGAGTCATGAATACGCCGGAGGCGTCTGGGTCTTATTCTTTGTTGAGTTCAAGCCAACGATTCAGAGTATCTCTGGCTTCAGTGATATCTTGTTGCTTGGTCTTACCTCCTGTACGTACACCACTCAATAGAAGTTTCTTGGCTGCATGGTGGATAGCACCGGATGGGTCTTGGATATCGAAGATTTTGAGTACAGCGTACACATCCACTTCAGTCATACCTTGGGTAGACTTGTAGTACTTAGGGTACTTGGTTGCCAAAGATACTGTAGGTGTAGACTTAGCTGGTACTCCTATAGGGGAAGTAGTTAGTTCAGGTACATTGGCTTTGAACTCTTTGAATGGTACCTGTGGGGTATTCACCAACTTTTGTGCACAGTTATTACATAAGACTTGTCCTTCAGTAACAAATGCCTGGCATCCAATGGTTTCACACTTCTTCATACAGACCTCTAGTGGCCCGAAGGCCACGGTTGATTAAGCTTGGCAGGAGATGCATTCATCCTTTACTACAACACCACTACGCGAGTATATGTAGTATTGGGATAGACAATCAGGATGTAGGAGTACCATGGTCATAAGCTCTGCTACCAGACCTTCTGAACCCACATCTGAGATGTAGAAATTCATAGACTGTCCTTGGCAGGTATACTTCTGACGTTGAACTGTGTGTCTGAAAAGAATCTTCTGATCCATCTCAAAGGCATTCAGAAATACCTGTTTTTCTTCTGGTGTAAGCCATTTGACATGCTGCACTGAACCAAGATTATGGATGATATCTCTGATGGTTTCTGTGCCATATACCCCTTTCTTCTTCATAAGTTCATAGAAGACTGGAGGGATTCTACGTAATTCACCTACACTAGAGCCAGCATCAAATACCATACCGGGGTCTGGAAACCATGATTCACTGACACCTCCCATAAGGAGTGCAGTGCTCTTGGTAGGGGCATAGGCAGTACGATGGGTATTACGTACTCCATAGCCTTTACACCACTCAGGTTCACCATGTATATATGCAAGCCATTGGCTTGCTCTCAAGGATTCATCACTGATGTGCTTAGCCATTTCATGGCTTAGGAACTGTGCCTCTAAGCCTACATAGGCAATGTTGTTCTGTTGAAGATAGGTATGGAAACCCATAGCTCCCAGTCCTATTGCTCGGCCCTTCTCAGTGAATGCACGTACCTTCTCCATGCCCGGAACACCTTTGGAGTTCTCCAAGAATTCTTGGCATAGGCAGTCCAGAAACACAGTGGCAATGAATACAGACTCTGAGTTCTTGATGATGTCCCAATGTATAAGATTCATGGAAGCCAAGATACAGGAGTAGGTGTAGTCAGCAGATGAGTGGAGCATGATCTCAGTACAGAGGTTACTGGCTTTGATATCCAAGCCATGATCCTTGTACATCTGTGGTCTGTGTCTGTTGGCTTTGTCTACACAGAAGATGTAGCCCTTACCTGTGACAAGCTTCACATACACAAACTTGGTGAATCTACGATGTGCTTCAGGGTCGTCATTCATCAGACGTTCAATGAAGCTATCTCGTATAATCCATCCATAGTTCTTACCATTAGGGGAATGGTTTAGAGAATCAATGGCTTCATCCCAGTCAGGGTGTTCGATATCAAGGTAAGCGCCGAAGGAGCCTCTACGATTGCCTCCTTGAGTAATCTTGGCACTGGCAGTGAAGAAGTCTTCAATGACATCTACAGGGCCATTGGCTTTACCTCCACGACTGATCTTGGAGCCACGAGGACGAATCTTACTGAAGTCCCCACTGGTACCAAAGGCTTGCTTGGATAAAAGTGCTGTCTCTTTCAGATTGGCATAGAAGGATTCCACATCATCTTGGATTTCCTGTCCTGAACAGGACACTACCATACCTCGGTTAGTGCCTGTGTTACCCAATGCAGGAGATGCTGGAGATAGTCTACCTTCCCACATTTCATTGAAGAACTTGGCTTCCCACTCGTCTTCTCGGCCCTTCATGTGCCTAGCCAATGTCTTGGCAATGGTACGATGACGACCAAGCAAAGCAGCTTCACCTTGTACAGCATACTTCTCCTTGAACATCTGCCAACCTTGAGTGGTATACCATGATGGTAAGGTACCTTTCTCTTGGTGCTGCTTACGTTCTTGGCTTAGTTGTTCAAACTTCTGCAGAGTAATATCGTCTACATCAACTGGGTTAAAGCTCATTTGCTAACTCCTTACGGAAGGTCAATTGGTGTCTTGCCCAGTTACGACGGTACTGTAATTGGGTAGCTGCAAAGAAATCAGGTACCTTAACGGTACTGAGTTGGTCATAGAACCAACCAGACACTACTCCTGAAGGAGTGTTGAACATAGGTTCCTGTCCAAGTCTAGCCAAGACAATATTGATACGATCTTCTGTGAAATGGTTCAACTCTTCCAAGGTAATCACACGATTCCCAGGAACTTCAAACAGAAGAGAGTTGATGCGTTTTTCATGGAGAGCAATGACATGAGCCATCAATTGAATTGTGTTGCTGAGTCTTACTTCATCTTCTTTGGTATGGTTTCCATTCTCTGTGCGTTCTTTCTTGCATTGTTGAAACAACATTGCTGAACACATACTGTGAAGGTTCTCATCTTTAGCTGAGCCATCAATACCTGATACGAAGTGAGGAATGAAGTTGAAACCACGAGAATTGAATCCTTTGAAGAATCCAAATGCAGAAAAGAGTACTGCACCTTCTAAGAATGCTACTGCTGCAGTGACTTCAAGTGCATCGTCACTAGCTGCAACTTTATGGATAAACTCAATACGTTCAGCAAGAATAGGATCAGCTTTCCATTGGGTGTAGAAGTCATCAGTAGCATTACCCATTACTTCATTACCAATGTTATAGAACGGTGCATGACTGCTAAGTTCGACATTAGAGATAACCGCACAGAGCCGTTGAATCTCAGGTCTTGGGAATAGTTTTGCAATCTTACCTCCCCAGAATTCCTCACCACCAATCATCAACTCATACTGAGTAAGAATGGATTGTGCAGTAATGATTCCGTGTAGTTCTGCTGGATTGAGGTTGGTACGGAAGTCTTGTTCGTCTTCTTCTACTCCCAGTTCTTCTGCAGGCCAGAAGATTGATTGTTGTTCTATGGCTTTCTCTACTGCCCAAGGATATCGGGCTACATAACTGTCTGTTGGTGTTTCTATTTGGCTTTTGGGAACTGTAGGCATAGGTGCCTCATCTTTCAAGGGTTAAAAAAAGAGCCATACCAATACTGGTATGGCCCCAAGGGGTACGTTGCTTTTTTAGTCTAGCCCTAGAAAGTGGCTTTGCCTAGCTCAATACGCTCCTTGAGTAAGGGCATTCCAAGACACAGGATACAGGGGTGCAATGATCTGATTTACTTGCTCAGCAAGGTCTTGGATTTCCTGTTGTGCATGACTGTCAGAGCGTTGATTATAGAAGTTAGCATAAGCATACAGAGAACCTGTCCATACCCAGTTCACTTCACATCCTTGAGGCAGGATAAGTCTAGCTTGCTCTGGACATACTCCATCAGCAATCATGGCTTCATAGGTGTCCAGTGCTTGTGTGCAGTGTTCTACATAGACAGTCTTCCACTGTTCAGACTCTGTGTGTGGGCCAGCACTTCCTTGTTTAACAGACGCTGCAGATGCTCTGAAATGCTTAGGTATGAACAGATCAGGACGACTAGAGATATATCGTCGGGACTCCTCTGACTCAACAAATCCTACCTTATGTTTAAAACTTTGCACCCTAATAGGGATAGGTGCCTGCATACGAAGGGTGATCTGTGGATGTCCAAAGGGAACCCAATGCTCAGGGATGTTACGCAGGTAGGTAGCCAATTCCTTTGCTTCTTCCATAGCTACACCAACACTGTTGTTACCCACTTGGATCATCTGTTCAATCAGAGCCATCCAATCCTTTGAAGCCATACCTCTAGCCAAGAACTTGATTAGGTTATGGTTTTGTTCTGGTGTGAATTGTTCTGCTACCTTGGCAAAGCTTTGTCTGGCAAAGTTAGCTACATCAGTGTCTGACAGGTAGTGGTCTTGGTACACTGCTTTCATCTTAATTTCCTGTGGTGGTTAAAAAAAACATGGGATTCCTATGAAAATCTGTAATAATACTATACATGTCAAGTAGTTTTTCTTTTAACAGTTGAGGTGCATAGTGTCTTCTATTATTTTTACTTTAGTAGGCTTAGATGGAGAAGTTGTACCTTTTACTTCTTTTAAGATCGAGGCTGCTGCTCCTGATGGTGTATATGATCCAGAGTACATTGTACCTGCTCCTGTAATTATAACCACAGATGCAGAAGGTGTGGCTACGGTAGAATTAGAAGCTACTACTGCTCCTTATTTTATTACACGTTTGTCAGGTACAATTGATGACTTCATTGCTTTAAAGTTTTTTGTACCTGCATCCTCTCTTCCTATTCAAGCAGAAATGTTGTATGTGGACTTAGCAAAGCATCAAAAGTTGCATACTGATCGTGCTTTGTATGCTCTTATTGAAACCAAAGTAGCTATGTTACATGCGTTAAACCTTTTTCAATTAAACCAAGGAGTTGCTTCTGTTGTTTCTGTTAATGGGCTGACTGACGTTGTTGTGCTTGATGCGTCTGATGTCGGAGCCGATGTTTCTGGCGCTGCAGCAACAGCACAGGCCGCAGCGGTACAGAGGGCAAACCACACCGGCACACAACTTGCGAATACAATCAGTGACTTCAGCGCCTCCGCAAGTGCCGCTGCTCCGGTGCAGAGTGTTTTTGGCCGCACCGGTGCAGTTACTGCACAGAACGGTGACTATACGGCTGCACAAGTTGGCGCTGACGCCGCCGGTTCTGCTGCCGCCGCACAAGCTGCTGCTGTGCAGCGCACCAACCACACTGGCACACAGCTTGCGGCTACCATCAGTGACTTCAACGCAACTGCAAGTGCCGCTGCTCCTGTGCAGAGCGTAAATGGGCACACTGGTGCTGTAACGGTTGCGGAGGGTGTATCCCGTACCACGCTGCAAAGTTCTGTGCTTTGGTTCGAAGACTTCCTCACGCACCAATCCAGTCTTTGGGCACGGGTTACAGCTAGCAGTGGAGTTGCCACTACGCTTGCTAACGACGTATCCATGACAGGCATGGCCAATGCTTGCGGTGTGTTGCGCGTTGTGTGGAACACTACAGGGGGTTACTGCACAGTCTCCACCAGCACAACTCTTGACAACAAGCGTACGTCTGTTACCGGAAAGACAGCTTCTTCGCTCACTGCAATGGCGATTGATGCGTACCCAGCATCCACAACTTATGACTTCCAAGTGTTCGGAGGTTGGGGTGGGTTCGACAACACCGGTATTGCTGCTGGCACGACTGAAGCTGCCTTGTGGTACTTCAACAAGGATGGCTTGTACCTGTACACGTGTACAGGCGGTGTTAACACAACTTCAACCATTGCGCTTGCATCTTCTGGCATCACTGCTGATGCGTACTTCCGCATTCGTATTGAGTACACCAGCACTGCTGTGAACTTGTACGTAGACAACGTACTGAAACTCACCAACACGACGAACATCCCGCAGACGTACATGAACACGTTGTCGTGGATGGTACGCACAGCATCTGCAATTGCAGACTATGCGAACGCAAACTTGTCGCTGGACTACATTGACCAGCAGTTCACATTCACAACTCCAAGGGTGCTGACATGAAGCTTCTGATTCAATTTTACGCGGACGCAACTCCGCAGGAAAATCCACTGCAACTGCCTGCGGATTATCCGTGGCGTTGTAAGGAAGTTGCAGACGAAGACGCAGCAGGGACTGAAGTTCCGCAGGGCTGGCAGCTTGTCAACTTTGCAGACTACGATGCAGGAAAAGACGCACGGTTCGCCGTGTATACGCAGAATCTTGCAGCGTACGAAGCTGCACAGGCCACGATAATTCTCGCTGGTGATGCATAGCGCCATTCCAACTACTGATAATTTCGTCTACAGGATAGGGCTGGCAGACGGGGCGTGGGAGTACGCAATATCGCAGCGACGACGACAGCCAAGAAGGGGTTTTATCTTGATGAGTTTCAGTTTAAGCTAACTTTACCCAGTGCTCGTACTGGTTTTGTTTTTACTTAATTATAGTGGAGTTTGTCATGTTTACATATGAAAATGTAGCTAATGTAGGGTTAGTTGCTACAACTACTATTGTAGTTGACCCTGCATATAGTAAACCTGAAGAATTTCAGGTAACAATCAACCCATCTGCCGGAGCAACAGGAACTGTTACACCTACAGTTAAAGCACGAGGTAGTAATACTTTTGAAGCCATTACTGATAATGGTGTAGCTGTTTCCGTCAATCTTGCTGCACCATTGACATTTCGTATTTTTGGAATGATTGATGCTATCAAGCTCACTCCAGCGAATCTTGTTGGATCATTCAGTGCCGTAATTCATGGATTCAGAGGTTGATATGCAAGGATCAATCGGGGTTCCGACTGAATATACCCAAGCCGCAATGCCAGCGGCATCTGCCGTGGCATCAGGCACTAGGGTCTATAACTCAACATACGGCGTCATGATGCGCTCAAACGGTACGCGATGGGTTCCGATGGCCCCGTTTCGCATTTACGCAAACGGCGGAGATGTGATCGTCACCAACACGACCGCAGATACGGAAGTCGCCACATTCACAATTCCTGCGAAATTGATGGGGGATGGGTTACTGACGTTTTTCGCGGATTGGGGGCACACTAACTCCGCCAATAGTAAGCAGGTTAAAATACTATTTGGCGGAGCACCTTTAATATTTGTCACAGGTTTTGCTTCAACAACAACTGTCGCGGGGTTATACCATATTCGCAATGTGACGGAAACCTCACAAGTTGGTACAAACCCTGTAGCTCCTGGTGTAGGTACGTCCACTGGTGCGCTTGCTGTATCGGCTGTCGATACAAATAACGACGTTGTTGTCAGTGTACAGTTCAAAATGGGGGCGCTTGGTGAAACCATGACGCTGAAGAATCTCTTCGTGGAGCTACACCCATGATAATTATTCCGGCTATTCAGCGCACGAATGATGGCGTTATAACAAACCTACCGTCACTCGAAATACCTGCAAATGCGGTGCTTGTTGTTTTTGACGGCACCGATAGCGCATACACAGTCTATGAGCAGGGCGACGAACTGCCGCCTGAGCCTGCAAACGTCAGCGAATAACTCCAAATATTTAATGCGAGGTATGTATGACTTCTGTAGTTTTCACACTAAAAGGTTTGGATGGTAATCCCATTACCTCCACCCAATTTAAAATTGAAGCAGCAGCACCTGATGGGGTACCTGATCCTCTACACCCTGTACCTGCTCCTGTACTGATCACTACCAATTCAAGTGGCGTAGCTACAGCTACACTTACAGCAACAGGTGCACCTTATTACTTAACACGGATATCAGGAACTACAGATGACTTGATTGCTTTTAAGTTCTTTGTTCCTGCATCAGATGTCGCTCTTAATCTTGATGTTCTTTACGTTGATTTGGGTAGGCATTTAAAAGTAAGCACTGATAGGGCAATATATACTCTTATTGAAACCAAGGTATCTATGTTGAATGCCTTGAATATTGCTAAAGCCTACCAAGAAAACGTATTAGCCACTATTGCAAATATTGCAGTAGATGTACAGGAGGCTGCTACAGCAGCCCTAGTTTTGCATAGTGCAGATACTGACCCTCACGGGGATAGGGCTTATGCAGATGGTTTGTTAGCAGCTATGGACAGTATTCCTATGGCTAACCATGTACATCGTAGGACTAAGTTTGGTAATCATACTGACTTCACGGTAGCTGTCCCAAACTGTCCTTATCAAAGCCGGTATCAAAGTACACAAGCAGTAGTATCTGCTTACGAGTTAAGTACATTAACAAACAGCGCAAATGTTGTAGATTGTGCACATTTACAATTGAGTTCAACTACTGCAAATGAAGCTGCATATCTTACACTCTATGGTAAAGACCTTACTGTAACCACTGCACAACAGCATTGGACTACAGGATCAGATTTACAAGCCATTCTGTCTGTAGCTTTGTCAGATACACTCCCTACAGGGGATACTTTTTCTTATCGTATTGGTCTGTCTGATGGTAATAGGGCAGGAGCAGTAATGTCTGATCCGTTCTATGCGTACCCATTAGAGTACGCTACCACACGTACAGGTTGTGGTGCTTTATTTGTATTGAGTGCATATTCTCTGTATTGGCAATGTGTGTCTGGTAGGGGTGCAAATACAGAAACCACTGTAACTGCAGTTCTTGGTGAATTAGATAAATTTACTACTTTCCATGTACGTGTAACAGCTACAGGCAATGTAGAATTCCGTATTAATGGAACACTGGTAGCTACACACTCTGGAATAGGTAAGATACCTAATGGTGCATTTCTTTCTGAATCTTTAGGTGTAGTCAACTTAGCTACAACTACTGCAACAGCAAAAGGATTTTACATAGACGAGATTGCTTATTTGCACCAACTGCCAAGTAGCCGTGCAGGAATGGTGTTTGTATAATTTTAAGAGAATAGAGGGAGGTATATTTTGGAATCCTTAGACGATATACCTGAAAACTTACGAGCGCATCATGCGCTCATTATTAAACACATTGATGAACGTTTTTGTGCACTGGACGAGAAGCTTAAAACAGGGTTTCCTTATGGTGATCTTGTTGAGCATCGAAAGGTGCATGAACAGTACATCAAAGCTGCAGCAGAGAGGTCAGCACTATGGAAGTCAGTTCGAGAAAAAACCATCACTGGGATTATGTGGGCAGGTTTAATACTCTTAAGCACCTCGTTATGGGAGTATCTGAAGACTCTTGTGAAACAGTGAATAAACACACCATGATAGCTCTGAGATGCTGGCCCTTCATTCTTGGTATGCTTATAGTGTTAGGGATCAACAAAGTAGAGCATTGGTTCTTTCCTGTCATTGAAGATTTTCATGCATCAAGTATTGAACGTAGAGGTGAATACTTGATCATGTCTGGTTTTATGCGTAAAACCAGAGATTGTAAGTTCTCTGGGGTATCTGCTGTCATTGCTACAGGAAGTTCTGTTGTTGAAGTACCTATTACATACCTTAACACTACAGTACCTCATACACTAAGCGTTGATATGGGGACTCGTGGATGGGGGCCATGGCAGTTAGCTATCCCTAAAACCAACGGTAATATTGAGCTTACTGCTAGCCATGTATGTCATTCATGGTGGACTAGCCAAACACATCTGGCAAAGATACCTGCCAATTTCTTTTAGGTGATTTATGAGTGCAATCTTATCGTTTCTTGGTGGTTCAGTTTTTCGTATGATGTGGGGAGAGGTATCTGCTTATGTTACGAAGAACCAAGACCATAAGCATGAGAAGGAGATGCTGGTACTACAGCAAGAAGCTGAAGTTAATCTTCATGCACGTAACTTGGAGAACCTCAAGGTACAAAGTGATCTCGGTATCAAGAAGATATACACAGAGCATCAAGCTGTCCTTGAAGAAGGTGAACTGGATGCTTGGATTGAAGCCAGTAAAGCTACAAGCTCGCGTACAGGAGTTACATGGATTGATGGCTGGAATCAGTCTATTCGTCCCGGTGTAGCTACTATTGCTGTGGTTGCCATGCTCATTGAGATTGCACTCTTAGGGCATCTTACAGACTGGCATCGTGAAGTATTTAGTGCTGCTCTTGGTTTGTTCTTGGCAGATCGTTCTCTTACCAAGCGAGGTAAGTGATGGATAAGGTATTGGTACTCAAGTTGGCTTCAGCATTATGCAGACGCTTTGAAGGTCTGTACCTCTACCCATATCTATGCCCTGCTGGAGTCCCTACAATCGGTTATGGGGCTACCTTCTATGAGGACGGTAGAAAGGTATCCCTGCGTGATAAACCAATCACTAAAGAGCGTGCAGAGGCTCTACTGACATGGCACCTTGAGAGGGGTTTCCTCCCCGGTGTTACTCGTCTATGTACTGGTGCTGATACTCCAGAACGCTTGGCTGCACTCTTGGACTTTGCTTTTAATCTTGGCTTGGGAAACCTGAAAGCCAGTACCTTACGTAAACGAGTGAATCAAGGCGACTGGCTAGATGCTCAGGTACAGATCATGAAGTGGAACAAGGCAGGAGGTAAGATACTTAAGGGACTGACACGTAGAAGAGAAGCTGAGAGACAGCTTCTCTAATAGTCAATTCCTCTACTCTCGGCATACATAGCCAAACTGCATTCCTCCAATACCCAATTCAATTCTTGTTCTGTGGGTTTGAAACCAATAGGTTTACCCTGAAGGTCAGTGACGTAAACATCTACAAGTTGCTGACCTTCATGTTCTCTAAACTTGGCTTCACATTGGTAAACATTACCTCTAAGCCTAGTTTCATATTTCATGTTAATCGTCCTGTACTTGTTTTGGCCAGATGGTAGATGTTTTTCCACAGCACTCACAAACAACATCCTGCTGATAAAGAAAATCATGCTCCCATGTGTACGGGCCATTAGGGTCATCGTAAAACCTAGATATGACTCTACAAGGAAATCTTGCAGGCTCTCCTCCAGTGTGGCGGTGTCTGTATTTTGCAGATACATCTATTTCATCTTTGTACCATGTAAAATCATCCTTATTATTTAGGATTTTCATGTCAATACCTCAATTCTGTTGCTTGACCATGTGTGTCTGGTGGTGGCTTTCTGTACTGTTACCCAGATGAATGGTTCAGGTACAGAAGGATGGGTTTGTACTGTTTCACCTACAAAGGTAACAACACCATCGTAACCCTTGTCTCCTCGATCTTTAGGACACTTCACAGTGTCCCCTACTTTCAGTGCTTGTGCTTCTTCAAGTTTCATGTAGGTGTATCCTCAATGTCTTCTTCAGGTTCAAGGTTATCTTGCACTACATCAAGTAAGTTAATCAAGCCATCCAATAGCTCCCTACTCCGCTTTGAACGTTTGGTATTATCAGCCATAGCAATAAGCATTGCTTTCTGTTCATGGAACAATGGCCAATCAATAAGGATGTCATCCATTTGGATTCTCTCTGATGTACTTGAGTACAGCACACTTGGCAATACACACCCAACCTGCAGCGGTAATGTAATCACCACAGCTACGTACTAGATTGGCTAGGTTGTATGGGATAGGTTTAGGCATGAGATTATCCCATTCCTTCAAAGGAATATCGTTGAGATGTTCATCTGTAGACTTACGTGCTTTCTCAACAATACGTTGCCAGCTTGGATAGTGCTTAATCCAATAAAAAGGTAAAGCAGAAAATTGCTCATAGTATTCTTCATGAGCCTTCTGTCCATCTACTCTACTTGCCTGCATATATGCTTCACGTGAGATCATGTTTCCTCCAGTTTCTTATCAATACGTAGCAGCAGGTCTTTGAATAATTGCTTATCTTGTTCAAACATTTCAATGTCTTCTGCGTATTCTTCTACATCAGGACAAGAAGCAATGTGCATATGCACTACTTCTATAGCAAGTGCTACAGCACAACGAATAATCTGTAGATTATCACCACCAAAGGTCATGTATATGCGTTTAGAGTTCATCAGGAATCTCCAGTAGCTTAGCAGCAAAATAATAATTCATATCCATCAGCTTGTGTTCACAAGCAGCAGCACTGGAGTACTTATGAAATTCTGCCCATTCTTGTACTTTTCCAGTAGCTACTTGACCTGACGTGAGGCATCCTTTTACAGCTTCTTCTACTTTATGCGCGTACTCAGGTGTATATCCAAATGTATCAAATACCTCAGGAGGTATATCAACATTCACAAGCAAGATAGTAGTGATGGTCATAACAATTCCTCTGGAATCTCTACTGTGTCACCAAGTTTAGATGCTACACGATTACCTGTGTGCGCAGGTGTGTTAGCAACTTGCTCTGGAGTACATCCACAGGTAATCTGTGGCTTACGTTTACGTCGTGGTTTCATGTGATCATTTCCCCTCATATTTCCTCTTGGCTTCAGCACATAGAGCAATAATCTGTTGTTTGCTCAAGCCATTAGGAATGGTTATTGGGTTTGCCCACGAAGGCCAAAATAAGTCAATTTCAGCACTGAGTTTTACTTGGTCATGCTGAATCTCAGGAAGCTCCTGCCATTCCATTTCCTTGATCAAGTGTTCGTTGACGTAAGCCACTACTTCAACATCATCCTTGACCATCAGATAGATAGCATCGTGAATCAGTGCTACAGGCAAGATGTCGTACTTAAATGGTGAATCCCATACCTTAGCCATGAAAGCATTGATGGCTCTGTTGTTCAGTAGCCCATAACTCTGGCCACTGATAGCATTACCCAGTGTTCTGGCTTCAGCTTCTGCTTCACGAATAGCACCACCACCAAGTACCGACTGTCCCAAGAGTGGTGTACGTATTCTCAAGCCAAAGGCAACCTCTGCATAACCTTTCTCACAAGCACCTTGAATCTTGTCTTTAACCCATTGGATTGAGACCTGATACAGAGTGTTGTAATTGGCTTCTACCTTCTTGGCTTTTTCTTCTGTCCAGCCAAGATTCTTTACCATGGTTCTCCATGTACCTTGGTAGGTAAGTGCAAAGGTGGGAGATTTACTATCTTGACGTAGGTGATAATGTGGATGCTTCTTATCTGAAATTGAGTTGATAGACTCAACTGTATTCTGGATATCAGGCATCTGATCACCAAAGTAAGCATAAGCACGTAAAGCATGACCATCGTAGTGGTCTGTATACACTTTGATCTTGTTAGGGTCTTTAGTGAGCAGACTATTGATTTTATCCTCTAAAGAAGAAAAGTCTGCACCACAGAACAACCATCCCATTGCAGGCATGAAGCACATCTTGATTAGCTTGGCTAATGAAGAGTTGGAAGGGATATTCTGTAGGTTTGGTTCCTTGGAACTCAATCGTCCAGATACAGTGCCTCCAAACATGAAGCTACCATGTAGATACATCACTCCATCTGCTTTAACAAAACCACGCTTCATTGCAGCAATGAAGGTACTTAGAATCTTCTCTACCTTGGCATAGTCCACGAATGATTTCAGGAGTTCCTTATGAGTAGCATCAGTGCAGTGATGCACTAACTTCTCCAAGGTATCTGCACCCACTGCAGGTTGCTTGGTATCTGTGTAATCAATCACGGGTAAACCCATGACAGAGTACAGCAGCTTCTGCATATTCTTGGAACTTCCAGGATTGAACACCACATCTGCAAACTTGGACAATGGATGTTGCTTTGTCTTCAGCTTGGCATTAGCAGCTTCCATAGCATCATTCTGCAATGTGAAGTTGATGTCCTTGATTAACTGGTGAGACTCAATGACTGCACATGCTTTATCTTTCATGGTTTGCAGCGTGGTTTCAACTTCCTGAATCTTCTGGAATGACATAGGCATCCCTGTCAATTCAATCTGAATCAATACCTTCTGGCTTGGTAAAGCCATAGAGTAATAGAAGTCTTTCTGGTTATCCTCCACCATGATGTTGTAGTACTTGTTGAATACATAGAATGTACTCAACGCATCTATCAGGTTGTATTCCCTAAGCTTACGTAAGGGAATCTTACCCACATCCTTGATTTCATCTACTGCCCAATTACCTGCAAATTCATGTGCCAATGGTTTCAAACCAAGCACATTGCCTGCAGTAGTATTGGTAGCAAGATAGGCAATGATCATAGTGTCATGCCAATTCTTGCACATGTGATGCAGACCTTCTTGAAGTCCTTTCCAGTCCTGAGGGTGTTCCATCCACAAGGTATAAATAATGACTTTCACATCATACCCAGAGTTATGCCAGATCAAGGTTCCCTTGTAGTCCAACAGGAATTGCTTGAGCATTTGTCGTACTTCCCTATCCGGGATAAATACTCCGTGGTCTTCATCGTCTGCGTATGAATAGTCACAGGCGAAAGCCATACCATTATGCTCATCCCATGCGAAGGCACAGGTAGCTATTCCAGCCTCCCAGAAGCGCAAGGAGAAGGCTTCAATGTCAGCGGTGAGCCTTGGGTACTGGTGAAGACTGTCCAAGGCTTCCTGAAGCTCTCTGAGCGTTTCAGGGTACGTAGCAGAATGGATGATCCCTTGTCCCAAAGGAACGTAGGTACCCTTGTAAGCTGAAGCCAAGGTATCCACACTCAACTTCAGTTGATTCTTCATCTCTGGGTTGAAGATCAATACCTGATGGCTGATACCATATACCACTTGCATGTGTTCATATCCCTTGACGGCACAAGGAAGAACATACCCAAGGTGTACTTCTGACTTGGTTTGCTTGGTCAGTACCTTGAAGTAATTGGTGTCAGCTACGTAGAGGAACTTGGTACCTAATGACTCCAATGCTTTCAGCAATGGATCAAGGTACTCTTTGATGAATCCTGCAGGTGCTTTGCCCTTGTCATTGTATTCAAGATCAAAGGCAATACAATTTGTTGCAGGGATACCCTGTCTCTCCAGAGGAAGCACATAGTTTTCCCATATCTGTTTCTTGTTCAGAGCAGTAGCCTTGAACAGTAGAGCAATAGGATAGGAATCAGATTCCTCAAACAGAATATGTCTCATGGTTTCCTCAGAGAATTAAGTTAGTGACCATACGAATACGCACAACATCAAATGCTGTTTCGTGTTTGGCTTGGAAGGCAGAGATAATAGCTTCAGTGATTTCTGACTCATACCCTGTAGGCATCTTGGCTTTGAAGTGTTCCCAAGCAGGGTGGAGTTCTTTAGGGAGTATCTGGAAGTAATCCCATGGGTTATTGGAAAGATTCATCAATGCACATAGCACAGATTTCACGAGAGGTTCCTCGTAGAGACTTACTGTCTCCCTCTCTCGTAAGAGGTCATCCATATCTATTGCCAATGACTTATGCAGCCTTTGTACCGGAGGACGAAGTAATTGTTTACCGCTGCCTGTAAAATCTTCCCCCTTGTAGCTAAAACCATACTGTGTTGATGAACATAACAGTACATGTTTCTCAATGATCTTATCTACTCTCCTGTTCCAGTACTTCATGAAAGGATCAAAGATAAAGCTCATCATTGCTGTTTGTAGACTGGTTTTGGCTCTAGGTGCCAAGGGGAAACGGTTCATACGAAATCACCTGTGAAAATCACTTCATGTCTTGCACGAGACACTGCTACATAGAGCATACGTGCAATCTGATTACCACTGTTACATCGTGAGATGTCAGAGAGGTCAATAAACACCTTGTCGTATGTAGACCCTTGGGATTTATTGACAGTACATGCGTAAGTAGCACGTAAGTCAGCCCAGTTATCTGCTGTAGCACAAAGGTGGTAGTTACCCTCCTTACGCCACTTAGCTATCTGTTTTTTGGTTTCAGTCCAGCAACTAGGAACGAATACATTGTGCTCATGGTTTAGCTGTACATGCTTACCATCAACACCGTGCATTTGAGTATCTTCACCGACCCCTGTGATGTACACAATGGAGTCTGTAGCCAATGATTTACGGTTGACTGTGATGTGTTTATTCAATACACAGTAGTCACCTACATTGATATTGGAGGTACCCACAAGCAACTCACAGATGTGGTTGTTGTACTGGGTTACTCGCTTGTTAGTCCAAGCCAGAATCTTCGATCTGTTATGTGACCACGTAGGATCGAGAAATTCAGCCTCAATAGCATTCTTGAAATCAGCACTACCCATGTGCTTGATCTGAATACCATCAGGACTGAAGTTAAAGAACTCACCTGTATTGACTGTATTCCTGAACTTAGTGGCCAGTTCAATGATTGGATTACCCTTGGCTTGACGCATCACTTCAGTGAGTTGTGCTGTAGGGAATCCTGCATTGAATACGGG
>Ga0075163_10001324_pt1 | contig 33209 bp, 13 predicted proteins | sample JI1023141ADNA_FD_71478 | JGI IMG/M metagenome (GOLD analysis project Ga0075163, IMG submission 71478) | Wastewater effluent complex algal communities from Wisconsin, to seasonally profile nutrient transformation and Carbon sequestration -... | ecosystem: Engineered > WWTP > Effluent > Algae...
AGCTATTGGTACAGTATGATAAACATAGCCTGAAACACCTTTGGCTAATCCTATACTTTTTGCAAAATCAATAGTTGATTCTCTTTTTTCAACACTATTAACCACTTGTTTGATTAAATCTATTAATTCCTCTCCCCCATTAGAAAGAAAAGGTTTTATATAGCTAAAAAAATCTTGAGGTAAAACGTTTGAATGTCTACTAGCAAGCCTAGCAGCAAGAGCAACTGTTAACGCTCCATACTCAGCTTTAGGATCACTATGGGTAATTTTTGTTGATACCTTAACAAACTCTTTTAATGTTTCTAAATCATCTATTGCTACACCAATTATTGCTGAACGCATTGCTGGAGCATTTCCCGCAGAAAATACCCCGCTTTTATTAGGATTAAAACCAACCCAAAGCTTGATAAGTGCTCTTAATGTTGCCCAGCCAACACCAGCAGGCAAACATATCAGCCATAATCTAAGCCGCCAAGATAGCTGCTCTTGAAAAATTCTTACATCTTTGCCAGAAGCAATTAAAGATTGTGCAACAATACAAGTATGCTCTGTATCATCAGAAACCATTCCATAATTAAATAAAAAGCGATATCTATTAGCTTTACCTAATAGACGCTTTGCCCTACGTGGTGATAATTCTTCATAAGGCAGCCCTAGAGCATCTCCTATAGCAGTGCCTAATATTGTTCCAACAATTGCTGATTCCTTCTCTTTAATAATTTGATCAGTGATATTTATTTGTTGTTTCATTCCTACATAATGACCTATTTATAATTAATACTGTGTAAACTAAGAAAACAAATACGTTATAAGCGCCAAGAAAAACCAATAGTGTATCCACTAGTATATTAAATTAGCTCTCTATTACTTTGTAATGGGTTTAAACAATGCTCGAAAAGCTTTAAGAGCCGCAGGATGATAAATTGTTGAATGTTTTTCCTCTGGCATTTTTTCATACTGCCAATAAAGATTAGAAGGTGCATTTTTACCAAGAATTTCTGACAATTGTTGAGTAAGATCAGCAATACCTTTCTCATCACTACTTGCAAAATACAATTTTTTTTCTAATTTAGGTTTAGCTTGAAGTTGCTTCTCTGCACTTTTGACTAGTTTTTGATTGTTCCACCAAAGGCTTGGATCAAGAGCTATATAAGTATCAAACAAATCTGGCTCAAGAAAAAATGTCTCTACTACAAATAATCCAGCTAGCGATTCACCTACAATTGCTGTTTCATTTGTTGTACGGTAGCGCCCCTTCACTTGAGGCATCAATTCCTCTCGAATAAACTTTCTAAAGGCTTCAGAACCTCCTACACGAGGAGCAATTTTTTTGTCCTGTTCATTTTCAGTAGGGCCAGTCATATCGCGACGACGCTCAGTATTCTCAATTCCAACCAACAAAAAAGGCCGCATTGTTTCATTCCCTACTGACACTTGGACAAGACCAGCTACATGCAAAAAATCCTCAGCAATACCTCCATCTGGCATATAAAGTACAGGTAGGCGGATATCAGGAGATTGTGCATAACCTGGTGGTATATAAACATTGATGCGCCTTGTTTCACCAAGAATCTTTGAAACGATTGTAAAAGTCTCACCAATAGCCAATGGTTCTGCTTTATCTAAAGCGCTCACTGGCACTTTAAGCATTAAAAAGAATAGACCAAAAAAAACTAAAAGCATTATTCCATATCTCACCAGAGTATTACCCCCTTAAATAAATTTTGCATTATTATTTCTTAACAAAGACTAATAAGCATTAATAGAAAACTTTTATCACAATTCCAATTTAGTCTTTGGCTTGTATGATTTATTCCATAATATTAAATTTTAATTATGTAATTCATATTTTTCCAGTAATTGCCAAGGCTTGCTCCCTACCTGTTCAATAAGATAAATAGTTGGGAAAACTATTTTAATAATTTGAGGTAAACTTGTGGTATTACTCAATGAATTACCTGTTGATTTAGGGTTTCTTGGGTGTGCTAATGTTATATGAGGCTTTTGATTTCTGATATTTTTTGAATCAAGTAAATACTCTCGTAGGAAACGAAACTTATCCTCACCTTCTATACAATTGAGTAGTAAGCCATGACCAGAAAAAACTTCTACTTTACCAAAACTTAAAGTTAATGGTTTAAATGGAATGTTAATAAGCCTATCCTTTAATTGTGAAAGATTAGAAAACTCATCTTCTCTACATAAAGTTATATGTGCAGGGATCAAACTACTTTGAATTGGATCTACAACGCTTCTCACACCTTCAATATCTTTAGCAGCATCTTTAGGGATATACATGCTTAATTGCCTACGAATTATTTCATCCATTCAATATGCCTCATAGCTTTAATAAAAGACTATCAGCTTTTCAGCTTTAATGTAATAAGTCTCTTTCATAAGTATGGTTTATGGTTTAGAAACTTTTCCAACAATAATCTAAAACTCTAGGAGTTTCTCCTAAAAACTGTAAAAAAGGAATACCATTTGCCTTACTTTAAATAAAGTTGTTGAACTATTGAAAAATCCTCACCCAAAGAAAGGAGGTTTTATATAAAGAGTAATTGATTGCAAGGTTAGTTTAGTTATCTAAGCTACCTTTTGATTAGTAAAAGTACAGGAGGTATAAAATGAAAAAGCTATTTATTTGTTCACTCCTACTCTTTTTCTTATGCTGTGTTTTCTTAACAAAGACATTTACTCAGGAAAACAGCACAATTTCAAAATATGATTTTATTCCAGGAGAAAAGGTAATTTTCTTTGATGATTTTACCTCAGAAAACATTGGAGACTTTCCAACTCTTTGGAATACAACAGGTTCTGGTGAAATTGTTACTACAAACCTTGCAGAGGGAAAATGGTTTCAAATTACAAATGAACGTGGAATTTACACACTTACTGATCCATTAGTTTTGCCAGACAATTACACAGTTGAATTTGATGTGATCCCGCACAAATCTGCTAAGCCTGGTGCTAATGCTGCTTTTAACTTTTATCTTATCAGCACTGCAAAACCTAAAGATTTACTATTTGGGTTAGCACGTCCTGGTGGCACTGGGATTAAATTCACCTTTGCATACAACAACTACTATGCTGCTTATTATTCTGATGGAACTCCAGATCAAAAAGCTTTTGAAACAGTGCCTAAATTAGTAGCTGACCAAAAATACAGAATTTCAATTTGGGTACAGAAAGAAAGGCTAAGGCTTTATTTAGGAGAAACTAAACTTTTTGATCTTCCAAGAGTTGTACCTAAAACTCCTAAGTATAATATGATTCGTTTTGATGGCGGTACACCTATGATTAGCAATGTTAGAATTGCAACAGGCTTGCCTGATATGCGAAGTAAACTTCTTACAGAAGGTAAGTTAATCAGCTATGGAATTTATTTTGATGTAAATAAAGATGAAGTAAAACCTGAGTCAACTCCATCAATTAGGGAGATTGCTACTATATTAAAAGAGAACCCAACTGTAAAAGTTACAATTGCTGGTCACACAGATTCTGATGGTGAAGATACCTCAAATTTAGATTTATCTTCGCGCCGTGCTGCTGCTGTAAAGAATGTATTAGTAAGAGATTTTGGTGTTAATGCAGCAAGAATAGAAACAACTGGTAAAGGTGAAAGCCAACCAGTTGCACCAAATGACAATGCAGTTAACAAAGCACTTAACCGTAGAGTTGAATTTATAAAACAAAAATAACTAGTAAGTACACTAGTTATTTTATTAGGTAGTATAACCATAGCAGGTAGTCTTAGAAAGTTAGATTTTCTAAGACTACCTTGTGCTAATTCTTCTAATAGTGAAAAAACATATAGTTATTTACATTGGAAAACAAGCACTTGCACATAAGGAACCTTATAATTATCTTTGCCCGCTTCATCAGCTAAAGAGGTAACCCGTAAAATGCCTTCTATTTCAACTGTTTCTTGGCATTTAATGGGTTTTTGAGATATAAGACCTAGTTGACCCCATTGTGTGTCAATATGATTTTCACTAGTATAACCACCCATACTAGATATATCAGGATAAGTCAAATTAGGGTGTTTTAAAATAGTTTTAGCCATTGTCCCATTAATCTTTACCCTTTTACCAACACATTTTTCTAAAAGATCTTCTTTGGTCTTGACTTCACATATTTCTGTTGGAAAAGGTTTTATGGTTCCTGCTTGTTTTTTACTGTTTTTATTCTCTACTGCCATACTTGTTTCTAATATAACTCCTATTATTAATAATATGACTAACACTTTTTTTCCTATCACAGGCTTTTCCTTTTTATCTCATTAATAAACTATATGCTTAAAACATTAAGTAGTTTAAATATGTGTAAGAGTTAAAACAGTTACTACAACTTTTATTGGTTTCTTTACTTCTTCTATATAAATTCTATACATCCTAGGTTTTTACATTTTAGTATAAATGTTTTTCTGGGCACAACTTTATTAACTTATAAGGTTTTTCTTTGTGCTCTATATTCTAAAGAAAGAAAGTCTTTTTTGCTTTTAAAATTCTTCGTTGCTCTATTTAGCATTAACTGGCAAGCTACTAGTTGGAAATAGCTGATATTAAAGAAGATATTTTTTTGTTTATTTATATAAGCTTACTCATTATCCTAATAGGCTGGTTTCAATTTTTGTTATTGTATTAGAATTCAATCCAATCATGAAACTAATGGAAAATCCTTTAACACTTACTCAATGGTTGCGGATGCAATTTCCAGATTGCTCCCATAATGATATCAAACAATGGTTGCGTTTAGGCCAAGTGACTGTTAATGGCAAAACTACAAGCAATGGAGGCTTGAGATTACAGCCTAATGATCGTGTAGAGCGACACAAACAAGGTAGTTTATCAACACAGCCTTCTTCTGCCTCTATATTGCCTATCATTTATATTGATGAAACAATAGTTGTCATTGATAAACCAACAAAATTGCTTACTATTGCCACAGAACATGAGCGAGAGCAAACAGCATATCGTTTACTTGGTAATATGCTTGGCCAACAAACCAAACAAAAGCCTATCTTTATTGTGCACCGCCTAGATCGTGAGACTTCTGGGATACTGGTCTTTGCTCGTAACTTAGCCGCCAAAGAGAAACTTCAAGAGGAATTCCTAAAGCGCAGTGCAGTAAGGCGTTATATTGCTATTATCGAAGGAGAACCGCCCGCTGAGTATGGCACACTCAAGCATTTTCTGGCAGAAAATAGCCAGCATAAAGTCTATGTTGCTCAACGACCTAGCGAGGGTAAGGAAGCGATTCTTCATTATCTAGTACGCCGTCACTTAGGGCGTTATACAGAATTAGAGATTACACTTGAAACAGGCCGACATGGTCAGATTCGTACTCAACTTGCAGCTATTGGTCATCCAATTGTAGGTGACATAGCAACTGGTAGTCAGCATAATCCAATAAAGCGGCTAGCACTCCATGCTCATTACCTCGCCATTCATCACCCTGTAACAAACCAGTTAAAAGAGTTTCACAGCTCATTACCTTCAAATTTTCAACGACTTAAATAGCTAATACAAGGAACCAGAATATTAGGCAAAAATTAGAAAAATAGGAGGTGGAAAAAATTAAACTTAGAAAACAAAAATATTCCATCTTCTATTTGTGCTAAAACAGTAACTATGACAGCATTCTTGTTATAAGGTTAATAATCATAGCCAAAAGACTTCTTATGTTTATCATTAGATTATGAGCATTAATGAACAACAATTAGCATTAATTATTGAATCAACAATAGATTTTGTTGCTACAACTAATCTTAATGGAGACATAACTTATATTAATCCTTCTGGTAGAAAAATGCTTGGTCTTAGTAAAGAAATAGACATCTCAAATTATAAAATCTATGATTTTTACCCAGAATGGGCATGCACACTTATTTCAAATGAAGCTATTCCTATTGCTTTACAAAATGGTTTTTGGAGTGGTGAAAGTGTTTTTTTAAAGCTTAATGGAGAGGAAATCTCAATTTTTCAAACTATTCTTGCTCATAAAAAAGAAGATGGGGCAGTTGAATTTCTTTCTATCATAGGTCGAGATATTAGTTATATTAAGAATATAGAAAATACCGCTTACCTCTTTTCTAAAATATTTGAAAGCACCCAAGAAGGAATAATAATTACTGATAAAAATAATAATATTCAATCTGTAAACTCTGCATTTAGTGTTGTAACAGGTTATAGCCCTAACGAGGTTATTGGAAAAAACCCACGTATATTAAAATCAGGTTTACATACAACAGAATTTTATAAGAATCTTTGGGATATATTAAATAATCTTGGACAATGGCAAGGAGAGATTTGGAATAGACGTAAAAACGGTGAAATATACTTAGAGTGGGTAAATATTAATATAATCAAAGATTTAAAAGGTAGTATATCAAACTATGTAGCAATATTTTCTGATATTACTAGCCTTAAAATATCAGAAAGTCAGCTTTCACATTTAGCCCATCATGATCCTCTCACAGGGTTACCAAACCGTCTTTTATTTCAAGATAGACTACAACAAGTCTTAACACAATCTCAGTATAATAAAAAGATAATAGCGGTTTTGTTTATTGACTTAGACAAATTCAAACCTATTAATGATAATTTTGGACATCGTGTAGGTGATCAACTACTTCAAGCAGTAGCTGAACGCTTGATGGGTTGTATGAGGGAAGGTGATACTATTGCACGTCTAGGAGGAGATGAATTTATAGCAATAGTTAGAGATATTTCCACTGCTCAAGATTCAGCTAAAGTTGCTCAAAAAATTCTAGATATTTTATCCCAACCTTTTCTAGTAGAAGGTCATAAACTGCATATTGCTGCAAGTATTGGTATTAGCCTATATCCTTCAGATGCTACTAATATAGATGAATTAGTTAGAAATGCTGATTTTGCTATGTATATGGCTAAAAAACATGGTGGTAATAGCTTTGAGTTCTATCTCAAACCAGCCTAAAGCAAGAAAAACTAAGGACTTATAATAATTTTTTCTACATGCATTTTTCTGTTAAAACATTTAGATCTTTACTTGAAAAACTATTTTCTTAACTCTACAAAACCCTTTGTAGGCTCAAGAGTCTTATTTCTTCTTACTATCCACTTACGACACTCTTCTATTATTAACATTGCTATAGCAAATGGGATAGCAAAAAGCCAAACTTTTAAGGAAATAGGAGAGGTACCAAAAATTAGATTTCCCAAAGAAGTGTAATCAATCCAAAGAATTAACCCAAGTTCTATGATAACTCCCAACAATACTAGTTTATTACTAAACAAGTTGTAGGAAAAAGCTGAATGTCTATCACTTTTGCATAAAAAGACATTTACAACTTGCATAACAATAATTGTACTTAAACAAGCTGTAGTAGCTTGTAGATATAGTATGTTATGGCTAGGTAAAATTTCACCATATTTCCACCCTCCATCATGAAGGACAAAGAAGAAAACTGATAAAGCGGCTATGGCTTCCATAACTCCAAGAAAAAGGTAAGCCCTTATAAGTAATGGTAGGTTAACTAAACGTTCTTTCAGAGGTCTAGGTGGTTTGTTCATGATTTCAGGATTAGGTTTTTCAATTCCTAGACCAAGTGCTGGTAACATATCTGTACCTAAATCTACTGCAAGAATTTGAATAATAGTTAAAGGTAAAGGGATTTTAAATAACACAAAGGCCAAGTATGGTATTAATTCTGGTACGTTAGAAGTTAGGATATAAGTAAGGAATTTTCTAATATTATCAAAAACAGCACGCCCTTCTTCTATAGCATTTACTATACTAGCAAAGTTGTCATCCATTAGAATCATATGAGCAGATTCTCTTGCTACATCTGTGCCTGTAATTCCCATTGCAATTCCAATATCAGCATTTTTCAATGCTGGAGCATCATTTACCCCATCTCCTGTTACAGCAACTATCTCACTTTTTCTCTTTAAAATAATAACTATACGCATCTTTTGATCAGCAGCAAGCCGGGCAAATATTATTTCCTTTTCATCTAGTATTAATTGAAGCTGAGTATCAGAAATTTTTTGAAGTTGCTCGCCAGTAATAATTGTTGGATTATCAGACCTTACTAAACCTACTTCTCTAGCAATAGCCTTTGCTGTTTTTGGATGATCTCCTGTTAACATTATTACTTTAATGCCAGCATTTCTACATTTTTCAATAGCATTTGGTACTTCTGGCCTAGGTGGATCTTCTAGCCCTACTATACCTAATAGAATTAAATTTTCTTCTAAGCTAGATGGTTCATAATTAGGTTCAACTGTTTTATAAGCAAAAGCTAGTACTCTAAGCCCCTGTTCTGCCATAGAGTTTTGCGCTTGATTAAAGCTTTCTCTAACTTCTAAAGAAAGTTCTTCTATACCATTTTCTGTTTGGATTTTATTACAAAGTGGAAGTAGGGTTTCTAGTGCACCTTTTGTATAAAGAACTAAGCCTTGAGAAGTTTGGTGAAGGGTTGAAAGTCTTTTTCTATCAGAATCAAATGCAACCTCATACAATCTTGGGTATTTTATAGGCTCTAGAAGAACTTGTTTTGCCATTTTAACCAAAGCTATTTCCATAGGCTCTCCTAATAGAGCCGTTTTTCCATTATTTTCTGTTTCTTTTAAGTTATGGCAAAACAATGCTGCTTCAAAAAGAACTCGATAATTTTTAGTTAAACTATCTAGTTTTTCAGAACTAGAAAAATTATAAACTTGGCCTGATAAAAAAAGCTTTTTTACCTCCATAGAATTTTGGGTTAAAGTACCTGTTTTATCAGTACAAATAACAGTAGCAGAGCCTAGAGTTTCTACAGAAGGAAGATGTCGTATTAGTGCAGATTTCTTGGCCATACGTTTTGAAGCCATTGCTAAAGCTAAAGTAACAGTAGGTAAAAGACCTTCTGGAACATTAGCTACAATAATACCTATTGCAAAAATAAAGTTTTCCCAAAATGACAGGCCAATAAGCTGCCCTATTAAAAAAAATATAACTCCAAGCCCTGTTGCTAGAATCGCTACAATTCTACTTAAAAAAATAACTTCTTTTTGTAAAGGAGATTGGGTTTGTTTAGATGATTGGGTTAAATGAGCAATTTTTCCAAACTCTGTATGCATTCCTGTTGCAAAAACTAGGACTTTTGCTTGTCCAGAAACAACAGATGTACCTGCTAATAAAATATTTGTGCTATGAAGAATATTATCTTGTTGTGAAGGCTGTTCATCTCTATATAAAGCAATAGATTCTCCTGTTACTGTTGCATTATTTACCTTTAACCCAAAAGCTTGAATGACTCTACAATCTGCTGGAACACTATCACCTTCTTCTAAAACCAGTAAATCGCCTGGTACAAGCTCTGAAGATTGAACTTGTAGAACTTTATTATCCCTAAGAGGTTTTACCTGGTTAGGTAAAAGTTTTTGTAACATTGAAATGGCTTGTTCTGCTTGGTATTCTTGCCAAAACGAGAAAACACCATTTACTAAAATCACTCCCAGAATAGCAATAGCTAATAACCCCATGCCTTTTCCAGGATCTTTGTAATCAGCAAATAAAGCTAGTAAAGCTGCTAACCATAATATCAGGGCAAAAAAATGAGTAAACCCTCTAGAAAAACGTAGAAGTATTGACTCACCTTTAATTTTTTCTACTCTGTTATAGCCAAACTCCTGTAATCTACGTTTTGCCTCAATTGATGTTAATCCTTGTAAATCACTTTTAAGGCTTTCTATGGCTTTTTCAACAGTTAAATTATGTATTTTCACTAGAGTGACCCTTTTAATATTTTACAAAATCAGCATTTTACAACGTTAAAACACCCAGATTTAAAAGACTGATCTAATTCTAAATCTATTTCTAACATAAACTTCCCTACCACTCTTACGCTTTCTTTGTCTTTGCCTTCTTGTTACCTTTGCTATTTGCACTAATACTTTTTTTCTTTCCCTTACTTATGTCATGCAATTTTGCGGCAACTTCTTGGATATATCGCTGGTGATTGAGTTCTAACAACCTATCTAATACTTCCCGATAAGCTCTTTGGCATATTGTGTAACGAATACCTTGTTTTGTTTGATAAAACCCATGCCTTAAATCTAAATCCGCCCAACCATAAGCTTTTGCTACAGTATTATCCATTTCAACCTGCAATTGGCGTAATTTGGTGATGTCTGATGATGCTTCTTTAGGATTATGAAAGCGGTTATAGGTTTTGGTTAATCCTTCTTGGCGATTAAGCATAATGGACTGCCTATAGTTGTAATACTTTTCCCCAATTCTTTCTAATAGATTTATAATTTTTGGAAAAGGAAAGGTTTGAAAGGCATCAGATGGATTGTAGGACATATCTTGTTTTAATGACGAAGAAAATTCTATTGCCCAAACCCAATGGATTTCAGACTGCAATAAAGAAAACCCCCAATAATCACTTATAGAAAATACAATAATTCGTTGATCAAAAACTATATTTGGTTTAACAAAACAAAAAGCCCAAGTTCGACTAATTTGAGTTTTTACTAACACCCGCTTTTTACCTGCAATAGTAGTATAAAGTTCTGGACGTGATCGTTCATGAAGCCACCAGTTTTTACGAGTAATTTCATTGCTAACCATATCTCTATAAGGTTTTACAAGTTTTTTTATAATCTCTAAACAATCAGGATAATTACTTGCTTGGTCAAGGTTCCTTTCACCAAAGTTAATTACAGATCGGCTAGGTGATTGATAAAGACTAGAATATAAGTCTTCTCCATTTAAGTATCCAAAAATAACCTCATTATTACAAAAATCTTTTTTAACTAAATAATCCGCCTGTTCTAGAGAAAGAACAAAACCTTCACCATAAACTTTATTTCCTGTAAATGATTTTTCTAGGTTAGCTACAAGTCTTTGAGGGCTGCCAAAAGTTTTTCCAGGAGTAGCAAGAAAGGCATTAATTGAAGTAACTTGTTGATTATTTAAGATATATTCATTTTTCCAAGAACCATTTTTTAACCAAATATAAGCCACTTGTAAGCTTGCTATACCAGGCCATTTTTGACTTGCTATAGCACGATGGATTGTCCAATTCCACTTTATTAATTGCTCTAAGCCTACTTCACGTGTATCCCCTTGAGCAATTGTGTTAGTAGCAAGCAACCCTGCCCCACCATTAGGGTTTATTAAATTTTGTAAACGAAGAAAAAAATAAGCGCAAAAGTCAGCATTGCCTTTTTTACCTTTAGCAAGTTGTTTAACTATAAAATCTCTATAATCTCTTCCTAAAGTACTTGTAATTTTTGAACCGCCCATAAAAGGAGGATTTCCAACTATTGCATCAAACCCACCTTTATCATCTTCCTGCCAAAATACTTCAGGGAACTCTAAAAGCCAATGAAAAGGCTTATATTGGCCTAATAATCGTTTTGCTTTATCGTATAAGGCTTGGGCTTTAATCTTCTGGTAAGAATCAATATTGGAAAACTCATCTGTTACTTCTCTAAAAATCTCTTCTAGCTCTGTTACAGTCATATCAGGCTTGCTAATATTTCTTAGTTGTTCTCCAACCAACAAATCACCAAGAAGCCGTATTTTATCTAATGCTTTTTTAGCTTCAAGGAAAAGCTTCTCTTTACGCTGTATAGCTTGAATGTCGTTTGCGATAAAGCTTTCTAGCTCTTTACGTTTAGCAATCGCTGTTTCAAGTAGTGGCTTGCAAATACGTTTGATAGATTCACTTTGAGTTTTCTTTTCAGGCTGCAAGCTAAAATATTCAATCTGTTTAGGATCTGTTACACCTAACAATGAATCACCACACTTAAGCGAATGATCTACAAATGTAAAAGGACGGTTCTTTTGCATAGTCACTAGCCAAAGCGATAGTTTAGCCATTTCAACAGCCATTGGATTAATGTCTACTCCATAAATGCAACGGTCTGCAACTATCCTTTTAGCTGTTAGCATTCTCTCTGTTGGGTCTTTAGGAATTAAGCTCTTGTTACACTGTCCTTTAGAAAGTGCGCCTTCTGGTGTGATTATAAATTGCCTAGGATGTGTACGTTCTGCCTCTTTCCAAGCTTCTACAAGCCTTTCAGCCAAATAGCGGCAAGCTTCAATAAGAAAAGCCCCTGAACCCATAGCAAAATCACATACCTTTAACTTTAACAACTCACTAGCTGATTTTAATTGCCATTTCTCTTTGGGCTTACCTTCTGCAACTCCAACATAACATAAAGGCTCAAGTGTGTATTGAACAATAGGTTTGGTTAAGCTGTAAGGTGTGTAATGCGTTCCTGTAGAGCGTCGGCCTTGACCTTGGGTAACATAGATACTTCCACTATTAATCACTATTGGATAGCCCATTATGTCTTTACACACCAAACCAGCAAAGGGTTGAACCCTTGACCATAAAGCTTGATCATTATCACAAGCTACTATAAATTTTTGTTCATCTTGAGGAGAAATTGTTAAGGCAAGTAGCCTTTTAAGTGTAGATAAAGACTTTCCTGTTTCATTTTTAAGAAATTCAAGTAAATCACTTTCACCTTTAAGCCTTAGTTGCTCAAGTTTTTCTAATAAAACTTCTGGTTCTTTTATACCTTCAAGCCTTAACACAGGATTAATGGCTCTAATTGCAGTATAGTCAAGTAAACCTTCATAGATATGACCAATTTGCTCAACATCTAAATCACAAAATGAAAGCCTATAAGATTCATTTTTACCACTAGGATGCTCAACCTGTAATATTTGCAATGCTTCTAACAGGTGTAGCACAGTGCGATTATCAACAGGCAAAGGATATGTTCCTGTCTCTAACCAGAAGTTTCCATCCTTACGACCTTCTAGAAATGCAAATCCATCAGGATCAAAGAGATATCCACCATAAGCAGGAAGCCTAAAAGACTCCTGCTCTATCCCACTATAAACAGCCCTAAAAGTTCCTAGTAGCCTTATCCAAGCATCAGAACGACATTCTAAAGCTTCTTCTCCATGTTGGTCAGCAACTTCACGTAGTTTGGTTCTTAAAATAGACACAGCATAATGATTATCAAAAAACGGATCACCAAGTAAAAGTAAACCTCGCTCTTCAGCAGAAAAGAGAAAAGCAAGTCTTATCATTACAGTTAATGCTGCCTCATAAAGCCTTTTTTCACTAATGCTAGTTAGCTTAAAGTTATTGTTTTTATTACTCTTATAGTCTTTATCTATTTTATCAAGCTTTTGGACTAATATTTCAATAGCTTTTCTTACTTGATAACTAATTTGTGTAGTAATTTCATGTTGGTTTTCTGGATTTTGAGCAAGTAGGGGTTTCATTGGTATCAACTTAAACGATAACTATATGATAATCAAAGAGTTTTTATCTTAAGCTATATATGGCTTAAGATTTCTAGCATAGAATGGCTAAAAACTAATGTAAGTCTAGTAAGAACAGTAAATCTAGTTCTGATAGCTTTAGCTATCTAAAACCCAAATTCTTAGCCAAAGAAGTAACTCCCATACTATGCTTAGTAAATTCTATTGGTATATAGTTTTCTGTCTTTATAAATATTTCATATAACTCTTGCCGTCTTTGCTTTTCTACTTCATCTAACCCTTCTAAAGCAATAAGATATTCTAAATCTTTTTGAGTATCTTTAGCTGTTTGGTTTTTAAGACAAAGTAATGTCAAACCAGTAAAAGGAAAGCGGTCAAAGCTATCAAGTAAAAAGGTTTGAAGTTCTGGGCTATGTCTAAGATGAAAAGTTATAGTTGGTTCAATACCTCTAGCTGGATATTGAGGAAAAGAAGCAGAATGCATAAGAGCCGAAGCAAAATTATTAAGTATTAATTCTGCCATTGCTTTGATTTCATCAGAGCTTACAGGATCATTTACATTCCAACACTTACCTTCATAAAAATAAGGACGCAAATAAGGTTTTTGAACTATAACCCTTACATGGTCAGTTGTTTCAGTAATAGATCGTTGGATTAATTGGAGTTGAGGCTGTTTTTGAGCTATCTCAACTTGTTTTATTGCCGTCTGAATTTGTTCACGTGCAATACTAAGTTGCCGAATAAAAACAGAGTAATTTAATAAACCCACTAAAACTAATAAGAATGTCCCAATAAATCCACCCCAAGCAATCCAAGCATCTGACGGCATTTTATATTTCCTCTTTCTATTTTTTCTATTTCTTTAAGTTACTAAATTTGACTATTGAAGGTTTAATTTTTATTTCTAATAAAACCTAAATACTACCTAATTAAAGAAGAACTTAAAAACTAAAAAACCGCTAAACTATGCTAATTTATGTAGATATTGGTGTAAATTTGATTTAATTAAAGGGGTCATCATAAAGTATTATTAATAATTTCTGTCATTGATCATGAAACAAATATCAAAAAGCCTACGTAGATTTTAACCTTAGTCAATCTTGAGCAAAATAAATTTAATATTTGAGGGCTTTATGGAAATTATAAATAATGAATTACTAAAAACTTTTAATTTACCTGGGTTGGTGCATAAAACTTTATCTGACAATAAAAATGGTAACAATTCTTTTGAAGTATGGATGCAAACGGTTGAACCTAATGCTGCAACTCCAATACATAAACATAATTGCAATGAAGTAATTATTATTCTCAAAGGCTCTGGCACTTTAATTACTGAAAATAAAGAAGTCAAATTCACTGCTAATAGTACTTTGTTTATTTCACCTGATGAAGTTCATCAATTGATTAATACTGGAGATGAACCTATTGATTTATTAGGATGTCTTGGTATGTCACCTGTTGAAGTTTATAGCCCAGATAACATTTTAATCCCTTTACCTTGGCAATCTTAACTATTTATTTATAGTTATGCCCAATACTATAAATAAGTTAAGTCTAATAGAAGTCTAATAGAAGGTAATTATGATAGAAACAAAATATTTAACAATGGAAGAGTTGAATTTAGGGTTAGAGTTGATTAAACAATCACCTAAACATGAAGGCATCTTGCACATGATTGTAAGACGGCCAGAAATTGATATTAGAGAAGTTATAGAAACTGCACAATTAGATGTTATTAATGGTTTAGTTGGTGATAACTGGAAAGTTCGTGGTAGTTCTCGCACTTCTGATGGTTCATCACATCCTGACATGCAACTTAACATTATGAACTCTCGCGTAATTTCACTAATAGCACAAGAACGATGGCAACTTGCTGGAGATCAACTATTTATAGATTTAGATTTAAGTGAAGAAAATATGCCTCCTGGAACACAATTAGCTTTAGGCTCAGCTTTAATTGAGATTACTAATCAACCCCATAATGGCTGTGCTAAATTCTCATCCCGATTTGGTAAAGATGCGCTTAAATGGGTAAACTCTCCTGAAGGAAAAAAACTACATTTACGTGGCCTTAATGCAAAGGTCATTAAATCTGGAACAGTCCATGTTGGAGCTTTAGTAAGCAAGTTAAAAGCCTCAATATAACCCTAACTCAAATTTATTATTAGAGGCTAGGTATTAGGGTCAACAGTCAATCCTACTGCTATTTGCTATTATCTGCTTAACTTTCTCTCCTTTTTCCCAATTTTTGATATATCCTTAATTTTTTCTCTAGCTCTTGTTCTTGCTTGTTTGTTAATCTTAATCAGAATATTAGTACTAGGAAATCTCTTTTTTTCAATATCTTGAGATTTTCCTTGCTTTTTTACTCAACTTTTATTTTCCTTTATTCTTTGTTCTTAAGATCTATAACTATTGGAGGAAATATGTTTTCTGAAGACAAAAAACGCTTATTAAAAAAAATCTTGATTATAGTAGCTATACCTATAGTTTTAATATTAATTTTTGCTATTTATAATATATTTATTCCTCCATTTGGTGAAATGCCAAAAGTTGAAGAAGTTAAGATTGAGAAAATTCCTGATGAGGAAAATGCTTGGTACGAATATAAGTTAGCTATAAAAGATCTAAATCCTGATAGTAATCCTCAAAAAATAACTGAGGAAATTAACAAAGAATTTCCAAACATAAAAGATGTTTCAAAAGGTTTTGCAGAACTAGAAGAAAAAAACACAGCTTATCTAGATAAACACTTAGGTGCAATTAATCATATAGTTACTGGTAGTAACCTACCTAAAGCCCAATTTCAAGCAGAAATACCTAATATACTTAAAATGAAAATCCCTGATATTAGCCAATGTATGGCATTAACTAACTTAACTACAGCCCAAGCTAGACGTTTAGTAAATGAAGGTAAGTTAATTGAGGCGGCTCAAATGAACTTAACCGCATTTAAGATGGCTACAGATTTTTCTGCTGAAACTTATGCTTCTTTAATATCTTCTGTTATTACTATGCAGTGCCGTGATCAAGTAGCAGGAGCATTATTATATTTAATAAACCAAGAAAAAATAGAAGCAACAACCTTAGCAACCATTGCTAAAGGAGTTCAAACACAAGAGCCAAGGCTACTCTCTCCCTATAAATATCAGTCAAATGAATGGTTAGCAATACAAAACTCAATGAATGATTTTCTACTAAAAAATAAATTTACTTCTTCTGAAAATGAAAACTATCCTTATGCTCTAAGAGCAAGAATTTACCAACACACAATACCTTTAGGTAACAAACTGTTGGAGTTAAAGCGCCCTGCCTTAGAAAAATGGGACTTTAAAGCTTTAGAACAAGCAGAACAAGAACAAGAAAAGCTTCTTTCCAATCCTCCTTGGAATGTAGGAGGGTATATTAGTACTGTTTTAGTCTCAACTTCTATTGCCTCAATACAAGGAATATTAAAAAACGATTATTTGAGCAGAGTAATGACTCAAACAGTAGAAATTAATGCCGCCTGCCTAGCTTATAAAAAAACGCATAATAAATTCCCAGACACATTAGAAACAGCATTTTCTGAGCTAGGGCTAAAAGTCCCTATAGATCCTACTACAGCTAAACCCGTTAATTATCGGCTAGAAGGTGATAAAGCCATAATTTGGTTTGCAGGTGTAGATGGCAAAGATGATGGAGGCAAACAAGCTTATCTTGGTAGCGAAAGAAAAAGCCCAAAAGATGGAAAAGATTATATTTTTACTATTGGTGAGATGCCTGATTGGTTTAAACAATAATTTGTAAGTCAATGCTTTTAGTATAACTTATGGTAATTGTTTTTGGATTGGATTTTTATCAGCAAATTATCCATCTCAGTATGCTTTGTGCCTCAAAGTTTCTGCCCTTACTAATACGGCTAAACGTTTTAATGGCATGTTACTTAATAGATTGTGCTAGACGAAAGCCTAAGATATTGCCATGGTAGTCGGGCTGACTAGTATTACGTTTTGCTGAGCGACAATCAGCAGCAGAGCTAAACCAACTACCACCACGACGAACACGCCCTGTTCCTGAACCAACTCCAATTGGATCTATGGCTGCTCCAGTTGGATAATCTCCATACCCATCAATACACCATTCCCATAAGTTTCCATGCATATCATAAAGTCCCCAAGAATTGGGTAACTTTTGTCCTACCACATGCGTTTTTTCTTTTGAATTTTTGTCATACCATCCCATATCTTCTAGATTCCCTGTATAAGCTTCTTTACTACCTGCGCGTGATGCATATTCCCATTCTGCTTCTGTTGGCAAACGATAATTTTTCCCTGTTAACTTTGATAATCTTGCACAAAATTCTATTGCTTCTTCCCAACTCACATTATCCACAGGAAGATTATCTGCTTGAAAAGCAGAAGGATGAGCTAGAAGAGAAGTTTTTATTATTGGTTGGCTGGCTATCTCTTTCCATTGAGCTTGTGTAACTTCATATTTTCCTATGTAAAATGAAGATACTGTAACTGTGTGTAACTCTTCATTTCCTCCACGCCCTTTTTCATCTATAGGAGAACCCATTTCAAATGTGCCTCCTTCTATTTTCACCATTTCTATTTTTATGCTGTTATCTAGAGTTTCTATAACTGTATTTTTATCTATTTTGTTTTCTGTTGAGATTTCTAGTTTTTCTATTTTTGCTTGTTCAGTATTTGTCTTTTGATCTTTTGCTATAAGCCTTCCTTCTTTCAAATATATAGGCACTTTTTCCTTTACAATAATAGAAATTTCACTAGGTAATCTAGTTTCTGCAACTACATTCCATATCTTTATAGTTTTGTCTAAACTAGCAGTAAGTACTTTTTCTCCACTACTGGAAAACACTCCACTAGTTAAACTTTTTTCATGTGCTGCTAATGTCACAAGAAACTTACCTGTAGCTCTTTCCCATACCCTAGCAGTGTTATCATAAGCACTTGTAATTATTAATTTGTCATTTGGACTAAAATCCCCTGCCGTTATATCCTCTTTATGGCCTGTTAAAGTATTTACCAAACTACCTGTCTCTCTATCCCAAATACAGGCTGTTTTATCTTTACTTGTAGTTAATATACTTTTTCCATCTGAGCTAAACCTGCTACTGGTAATGGCTTCTTTATGTTTTGCTAGTGTATGTACTAGTGTACCGTTAACTTGCCAAACTTTTGCCCTACTATCATTACTTCCTGTTACTAGTAATTCAGCATCTGGACTAAAAGCAACGCTCATTACAGTTGCTTGATGTCCAATTAATGTTGTTAAAAGCTCGCCATTACTACTATCCCATATTTTAGTGGTTTTATCTGCTGAGGCTGTAGCTATCAACTTACTATCTTTGCTATAACATACTGCATAAATACCATTTTCATGACCAGCTAAAGTGTTTATTAATTTGCCAGTAGAAGCATCCCAAATTTTAGCAGTGTGGTCATAACTAGCTGTTAATATTTGCTTTCCATCAGGGCTAAATATAGCTGTTCTTAGACCTTCAGTATGGCCTGACAAGGTTGCTCGTAAACTACCATCATAAACTCGCCAAATTCTTGCTGTTTTATCTAAACTGCTTGTAAGAACTTGTGTTCCATCAGGGCTAAATTTGGCTGATAGCACTGTATCTTCATGACCGTTTAATACAAAAAGCTGCTTTCCATCACTTGCTTGCCAAATACGAGCAGTTTTATCTGCACTAGCCGTTACTACCATTTGGTCATCCTGACTAAAGGCTGCCATCATTATTGTGCCTTCATGACTATTTAAACTAATTGGAGGGCGGTTTTCTGCTTTAGCTAGTGCTATTGATAACATATACTTCAGAGCCAAACTGTTTGCTCCTTTAGCATAGGCTTCACTTAAGTAAACTGCCGCTCCATCTAGGTTATTTTTTATTATTTCTTGACGGGCTTGCTCTTCATAAAGTTCTAGGGTTTGTGAAAGTTGTTTTTGTGTTTGCTGTCTTTGGTAAAACATAACACCTGAACCTACTAATAAAACAATCATTGCTATTACTAACAGAGTTCGTTTTATGCGTTGGTTACGGTTTGCTTCTGATAGGCTTGCTAGTCCAAATTCTTTTTCTACTTCTGTTAAGTTGCCTTTGTAATGTAGTTTCCATAGCTGATATTCTGCTAATGCTTCATCACGCCAAAGTAAGCCTCTAGGATGTCCTCGCTCTTGCCATTGTTTAGCCGCTACACGAAGTTGATCACGAAGTCGCGCTCCTTCAGCCGTCTCCTGTCGCCATTTTACCAAACGAGGCCAAGCTGATAACAAAGCTTCATGAATGACTTCAATGGTTTCTTCTATTCCACCTTCACCTTCTGATGCTACTAAAAGTCGTGCTGTTACTAGTTTTTCTATGACCAAATCAGCTTCTCGGTTATTGCCTAAGAGTTGTTTTAAATCTGAGCGAGTAAGAACAGCTCTTGTACCTTCGCTAGTAACTAAATGGCGAAAAGCTTCTCTTAGTAGCTTTTGCTCATCTTGTGACATTTCTGCCATCACTGTTTCAGCATGTTGGGTAAGGGATCCGCCTATTCCTCCCATTTCTACATAAGTTTTACGTTGTAGTTTCTTAAGCTGTCTGTCTCTTAACTCCCAAAGCTTTGCAGCTGTAAAAGCTAGAAGTGGTAGGGCGCTAACTTCTTTTTTTACTGATTCAACTATTTCTTTAGGAAGTTCCTCATCTTCAAATTGATAGCCAAAGCGTTTTGCTGGCTCAGTTAAAATTCTTAGTAAGTCTTCAGGTTGTGGTGTAGCAAGTAACTCTAAGTTTTGTGCAATTTGGTCACGAAGACTAGGAAGTGATTTAACACGAATTAGAAAATCGTCTCGCAGGGTAATAATAATACGTATAGATTCTTCTTCAGAATTTGCAGCATTGACCAAATATTTTGCATAAAGCTCGCGCTCTTGCTGGTCTAAACATAAAGTAAAAAGCTCTTCAAATTGGTCTATGACTAAGAGAGTTGATATATTTTTAGCTTTTGAGAAATTACTTAGAGCATTGCCTAACACATCAATTTTAGCTTTTGAATTAATATCCAATTTAGGGACTTGGACACCTTCTTTAATAAGCCTTGCAGACAAGTTTGCTAAAGGAAACGATCCCGGTCTTACTGTTATCACACGCCACTGTTCATCTAGATTAGGTATTATTCCTGCTTGAATAAAAGAACTTTTTCCTGCTCCTGATGGCCCCACTACTGCAAGTAAAGGTTTAATGCGTAAGCGATTAAGGAAGCTTTCTGTTTCTTTTTCTCTTCCAAAAAAGAAAGCTGAGTCTGTTGGTGAGAATGTGGTTAAACCCAAATAGGGAGATATTTCTGGTAATAAATCTGTTTGTTTTTTTTCCTCATCAGTAAGAAAATTATCCTTGATCCATTGCCAAGGCGCTTGAGTCTCTATTTGAAAGCCATGAGGAAAAGAAACTAACTTTGTCTTTTCTTTATTACGCCCTCTGCATTCTAGCAAAAAGACTTCTAATGGTGCGCCTGGAGTTGGTTCAATAATTTCTATTAAAGGCCAAAGTGATAAAACAAAATAGCCATCTGCATCTACTAAAGCAGTTTTTTTGTCAAAAAATTTATCAACTTTTATTCTTATAGTGCTTATATCTTTTGCTACACCCATCCACTTACTTGCTTGCTCACCCTCAGGTAAAACTAAGTAGTAATCATTTAACCAAGATGTAATTTTTAATAAAATACTAAGTTTAGCCAAAAAGTCAGTTAGTGATTTTAATAATTCTTCTTCTTTTAAGGAGACACTAGAATATATTTCTTGTTGGAGTTGTAATAACTTGGTAAAAGTTTCACTTGATAGGTTGAGTTCTTCGCCATCTGGAGCAAAAAATAGTGAGACTACTTCTGGAATAGGAAAAGCACCGCATTTTTTAGCAAATGGACGGCATAATTCTTTACATAATTCTATCCACTGTGTTTCATTTAACCCCTGTTGATATAAGCTAGTTACTGCTTTCTTTATTAACTCATTATCTTGCTGATTATCAAGAACTTGAACATAACTAGCTAAAGTTAATACTCCTAAATAACGAACTAGCACACGAAATACTAACAAGGCTCTATCTTTGAATTGATAAGCATTATGGGCTGCTAAGAGATTGGCAACTGTATCAGCTATGGGTTTTGGAGCATTAGCTAATAGATTTTCTTTTAGTATTTCATCTAGTTGAAATAAATTTGTCCTTTGTTCAATAAAGCCTGCTGCTTCACGAAAACCTTTAGCAAATTCTAATGCTGTTTGGTAACGGTCTTTGGGGTTTTTAGCCATTACCTTTTTCATCACATCATTAAGTGCGGTGGGAAAACCTTCTCTTAGTTTAGGTATAGGTTTATTAATATGTGCTGCACATAACTCAAAACCTTCTTCTTTAAATGGAAGTTCACCCGTAATTGCTTGGTAAGTTAATACTCCTAAGGAATAAATATCACTACAACCGTCAATAGTTGCTGTTTGCCATTGTTCAGGAGACATATAAGCAGGAGAACCTATTAATCCTTGTGTTTTATATCCACTATCTTGATCCTCTGAAATAGCTGTAGCTTTAACATCAACGATAATTGTTTGGCTTTGACTATCAGATATGCTTTCTAATTGAAGAACATTCTGAGCGTTAAAATAAATATTTTGAACTTTGGCAATGACTGTTTTTGATTCAAAAATATCTTGAATGTCAGAAATAATTGTTTCTGTACCACTCTGATTCTCGACAACAATAGTTTCTTCTTTATTTAGACTAAAAGAAATAATGGCATTTTGCCTATTGCTTTTATCTTCTATAGCTGATAAATCGCTAGTTTTATTATCTAAAACAGAGCTTTCCTCTAAACCTTTGGCAATACCAAAATCAAGTAATTTAGGAAGCATACGACCAGCCCTAGAAATAACCATAATGTTAGCTGGTTTTAAGTCACGGTGAATTATTCCTGCTTCATGTGCTGTATGTACTACTTCACAAATTTTATCTAAAAGGGGAATAAAACGTTCAATAAGCACTGTTTTTTGTGATTTAAGAATTTCACTTAGAGTAGTGCCTTGAACAAACTCCATAGCAATCCAAAGTAGTCCATCATCTTCTGCTCCAAATGAATAAATATGTGCACAATATGGATGTTCTAGCCTTGAAGCTAAATGAGCTTCTCTCTTAAATCTTTTTATTATTTCTGGGTTAGTACGATGTTTAGCATGCAGTACTTTGATTACTGCCTCACGTCCTAAAATAAGCTGTTTGGCTTTATAAACAGCCCCAAAACCGCCTTCTCCTAGCTTTGTATCTACAACAAAATCATTTAGTGTCCGCCCAATTAATGGATCTGTTGTATTAACAGTCATATTGATACCTTTAGTATTTTTATAGAAATAGTTTCTCTAGTGAGGTATAAAATTACTAACTTTATAAAATAATATATATAATATACTTACATACGGCTTAATACTGTAAAACATAAATAATTTCTCTGATTGTAGTTGCTTATAAAAATAAACACTAGTGTATTGTGCTTTTTTGAAAAGAGGTTCAAGGATTATGCTGCTATTTTAGATAAAATTTTCTTTGCTACTATGGCTAAAGATTTAAAGGTAGCATATCAAACTATTTTCCTTACTTTTTAAGGACGCAAAGTTATGAGGTAGCAGATTAGGGTCATGTTACAAAAAAGTTGATACCTACAAATTTGACTATCTTTTAATCAATATATCTGCTTATATTTTCACTTTTTCTTGAAACCTAGACTATTTTTGCCCCAAGCTAAACATTTATAACACTATTTGTTTTATCAATTAAAGACTTTAGATATTTTGCTAATGTTTCCACATGAAGTGATGTCAGCATTGATTGATGATTACCTGTCACCTGATAACATTCAATAGGTTGATTAGAAAGTTTGCTCCAATTAGAAGAGAAATCAAACATCTCGCTTAAAATACCTTCGCTAGCACGGAAGAAAGCAATTTTTCCTGGATAGATTTTTGGCTGATAGTTATACATAGCCTGAGTGTTAATTTTAAAGATTTTTAGCAATAACTCTTTCTGAGAGCTATCAATACCAATAGGCAGGCCATTTACCTTATTTGCAATATATTCCAACTGATTAGCACTATCTAGTTGATTCATTTCGTTTACTAACTCCCTCAGCTTTATATCCTTTAAGTTGAATGTATTTGTAGCCAAAAATACTTCTGGTTCAGCTACTAAATCATCAATAGCAATATCCTTAAAATCATTTTGCTCATCCATAGCAGGAATCCAGCTATCAAAAAGTGCTAGTAGCTCTACTTCTTCTCCTTTAGCAAATAACTGTTGAGCCATCTCAAAAGCTACAATTCCACCCATTGAATGGCCTGCTAGTTGATATGACCCTTTGGGCTGAACCTGTTTCATCAGATTAATATAATGTGTTGCCATTTCTTCAATGGTCTTATGTGGTTCTTGCTCTTCATTTAAGCCATTAGATTGAAAACCATAAAATGGCTGATCTTTACCAAGTTTGGAAGCAAGTTCACTGTACCCTAATACATTTCCTCCTGCTGGATGAACAACAAAAATAGGCTTTTGTGTCCCACCTTTTTGAATTTCAACTAATGAAGACCATTCAAAAACATGTTGTTCTTTTCCTAATAACTCAGCAAGGCGTTCAATAGTAGTAGCTTGAATAAGCGTTGAGAGTGGCAGTTTAACCCCTAATTGTTTTTCAATATTTGCCATTAAACGGGTTGCAAGTAAAGAATGTCCTCCTATATCAAAGAAGTTATCATGTATTCCCACTTTATCTATACCTAAAAGGCTTGAATAAATCCCTGCTAGGGTTTCTTCTATGGAGTTTCTAGGAGCCACATACGATGTTGAAAGTAAGTCAGAATTTTGCTCTAATCCTAACTGAGTTAAAGCCTTATAATCTATTTTTCCATTAGCAGTTAAAGGGAACTTATCTATTCTAATAAAAAGACTAGGTATCATATATTCTGGCAATTTTTGTTTTAGGGTTTCTTTTATCTCTGCGCTTATTGCTGTTTGCTCCATTACCATATAAGCAACTAGCTTTTTCCCACTAGTTTGTTGGTCTTCTTTAGCAATCACAATACATTCAACTACATCAGGGTGTTGTGTTAACGCAGCTTCTATTTCACCTAACTCAATACGAAAACCTCTAATCTTTACTTGATTATCATTACGTCCTAAATACTCTATATCTCCATTATCAAGATATTTGGCTAAATCCCCTGTACGATATAATCTTATTGTTGTGTCTGAACCACTTAACTTATGGTTAATAAAACGCTCTTCTGTTAGCTCTTTCCTGTTAAGATAGCCACGAGCAACCCCTGCACCCCCTACGTATATTTCCCCTGTCACACCAATAGGAACTTGTTGTTTATATTTATCAAAGATAAAAAGTTGAAGGTCAGGAATAGCTTTGCCTATTACGCTTCCTAATGTTGTGTCTTCTTTGGTTAATGGTCTATAGGTAACATGAACTGTAGTTTCAGTAATACCATACATATTGATAAGTTGGGGTTGTTTGTCTGAATGCCTATCAAACCAAGGCTTTAGACTATTTAACTCTAATGCTTCTCCTCCAAATATTACATATCTTAAGCTTAATTTTTCTCTTTCTTCACCTACTTGTTCATCAACTTTTATTAGTTGACGAAAGGCTGCTGGAGTTTGATTAAGCACTGTAACTTGTTCTTGAATTAGAAGTTGATAGAAAGATTCAGGGTTACGACTAGTCAAATAAGGAACAATTACCAGCTTACCCCCAAACACGAGAGCACCCCATATTTCCCATACAGAAAAATCAAAGGCATAGGAATGGAATAATGTCCATGTGTCTTTTTCATTAAAATTAAGCCATTCTTCAGTTGCTAACATTAAACGAGAAACATTAAAGTGAGTAACCATAACCCCTTTTGGATTACCAGTTGAGCCTGATGTGTAGATTATATAAGCTAGATTTTCTGGTTGTAGTCTATTAGAAAGGTTATTTGAGCTTTGCTTGGAAATCTCTGCCCAATCACTGTCTAAACAAATAAGTTTTGCAGTAGTTGAAGGCAATTTATCAACTAACTTTTCTTGTGTTAGAAGTATATTTAACTTTGCATCGTCTAAAATAAAGGCTTGTCTATCTTGTGGATAAGTAGGATCTATCGGCACATAAGCCCCGCCCGCTTTTAATATTGCCAATAACCCTATAATCATTTCCAAAGATCGTTCTACACAAACCCCTACTAACACTTCAGCCCCAACATTAAATTTTACTAAGTAGTTAGCTAGTTGGTTTGCTTTACTATTTAACTCTGAGTAAGTTAGTTTTGCACCTTCAAATACCAAAGCAATTGCCTCAGGTGCCTTTGCTGCTTGCTCTTCAAACAGTTTAATAGTTGTTGTATTAGGGTAATTTACCTGTGTAGAGTTTAACTGCTGAACTAGCCAATTGCGTTCTTCGGGAAGCACAATACTGAGCGCACCCATGTTGCTAGTTCCACTAATTATTTGCTCTGAAAGATGAAGTATTCGTTCTAAGAATTTGTTTTCATAAAATAAACTTTCATCATAAAAAAGAACTAGTTCTAGACTATTTTTTAGATCATCGATAATAAAGTGTATTTCATTTTCAACAAAAGTTTTAGTATGTTCAATTCTACAATCATTTGATAACAAATTAGCTATAGAGAAGTTATAGTAATTAAAATAAAACTTTAGTCCTTCGTCTTTAATTAATTGCTTCTGTGCAAAAACAGAAAGGTTTTGCTTAACGCCTAGGCGCTTTTTGTAATCTTTAATGTGAGTAAGATACTGAGTAATTTCTATGGTTGCACCAAGTAAGTCTTTATTAAATATTGTAGGTACTACCTGATAGATGCACCCTAGTGTGTTGATATGCTCAGTTGGTCTTAGACCAATTATTTCATATATATGAAAATTATTAGTAGGGTTAAACCATTTGTCTAAAACTAGTCCAAACAATGCTCTAAAGTAAACAGAGAGGCTACAATTAACAGATTTACAATATTTACTGATGTTGGCTAGCTTTTCTCCCTCTACAACTAATGGGATTCTTATTGCTTGAGGGGCTTTTCTGGTTTTCTGTGCTAAGCTCAGCGGTTCTATAGTTTTAAACTGCTCTGACCAAAATTCTTTAGTCTCTTTATTATCAACCTGTGTAAGCATTTCCTGGGTATAACTATAGAAAGAGCCGTTACTAACACACTCAATGGCTTGCCCATTTAATAAAGACTCATAAACTTTACTAATTTTTTCTAAAAGTAACGTAACAGCATAAGCATCAAACAATATATGGAACCATGCTAATACAGCAATGTATTCTCCTTGTTGATCCTTTATTAAGTAGTACTTATAAAGGAAACCATTCTCAAGGTCATACTGAATTTTAACCAAGCCTGTAATAAATTCTTTAACGTTGATAGGTTCTGTTTTGTGAGAAAGATCAATAAATTCAAACGGGACTTGTTTTATTTCTGAGGTAAATTGTAGGGCTTCATCCCTCAGTAAAATAAATCGAGTTTTACCCATTTCCTCACAGGCTGTTACCATTTCTATAGCTTGTTGCCAAATTGCTACATTTACATCCTTGCCTATTTTGACTACTATACCATCACTAAAAATGGTGTTGTTTGGATTGATCAAATTTGCTAAATAAAGATCTCTTTGTGTTGGAGTTAATGGTGATATTTGCTCAATTTGTGTAGCACTTATTCCACTAAGATTAGCAATATCTTTATGGAAAAGTTGTATTGCTCTAATTCTTTGATCAGGCACTTGAGCAATGCTATTTAATATTATTAGGTAGTTTTCGATTATTGCATTAATAGTGCTTTCATCAAATAAATCAACACTGTATTCCAACATTCCATGTAACTTTTCTTCTGTTTCTGTAATACGCATAAACAGTTCTGTTACAGTTGTAGCAGTGTTGGAAAAAGATAGTTCCATGCTTAAGTTATCAAGTTGCCAATCTGTTTTAGTGAATGTACGCTGATAACTAAAACCTATCTGCTGATGTGGTAAAACATTTTTATTACGATCAAGTTTAAGTTGCTCAAAGATTTTTTCAAGAGGTAGATCTTGATGCGAAAATGCATCAAAAGTTACTTCTCGTACACGTTGCAGTAGTTCAGAAAACTTTGGATTTCCTGACAAATTATTGCGTATAATCAGAATATTTATAAAACAGCCAATAAGTGTTTCTATCTGTACTTGACCGCGATTTGCAGATGCTGAAGCAATACAAATATCTTCCTGACCAGTATAGCGATAAAACAGCACATTGAGTGCCGCTAACATAATATTGTAGAGAGTTACATTCTCTTTTTGTGCAAGTTTCTTTAACTTACCAGTTAGTTCTAAAGTTAAATCAAAATGAATAGTTGCTCCCCGTCTACTAGGAATGGCTGGTTTAGGCCGATCTGTTGGGAGTTGCAGCCCTTTTATACCTTCAAGTTGATGTTTCCAATACTCTAAATCTTTATTGAATCTTTCGTCAGTAAAGCAATTACGTTCCCAATAAGCATAATCAGCATATTGGATCTCAAGTTTGGGTAGTGGTGATGGTCTATTTTGACTAAAAGCTTGATAAAACTGTGTTAGTTCTCTAAATAAGAAATCGATTGATAAACCATCCATAGAAATATGATGGGCAGTTAGTAATAATAAATGCTGATTTGCTTCTAATTTTAATAACTTGCTCTTTACCAGTGGCAATGCAGTTAAATCAAAATTTTCTGTTGCTAATTGAGCAATTAAGCGTTGAGTTTCAGCCTCTTGCTTGTCTTGATCAAGGTTTTGTAGATCTATCTTTTCAATGAAAAGATCTTCCATTGGTTGGACTATTTGGCTTGCAATACCATCAATCATCACGTAAGTAGTACGAAGTATTTCATGCCGCTTAACAATCTCATTAATGCTCTGTTCTAATGCAGCAACCTGCAATTTTCCATTAATTTTAAGTGCAAATGGTAGATTATAATATGGGCTATTAGGCTCAAGCTGATAAGTAAACCAAATACGCTGTTGTGAAAATGAAAGTGGTAAATTCTGATTTCTTGATACTTTTGTAATGACTGTTTTTGTCTCATTAATTCCTGTATGGCTTACATCGTCTTTTACTAAATCTAATTGTAAAAGCTTGAGTATTTCTGAGGTTAAACCCTGGGCTGTAGGGAAGCGCAGTATTAAAGTTGTTGGTAAGTCTATAGCAAAAGCACTTGAAAGCCGATTGCGAGTTTCAACGGCCATTAATGAATCAAGCCCTAATTCTTGAAATGGTGTTTCTGGTAATAAATGACTTTCTGGCAATGATAAAACGTGCGCAACTTCTTTTGTAACCAATGCTAAAAGTTTAGCTAACTGCTCACTTTGTGGTAATAATTTCAAACTATCTTTTAAGGATACAATGCTTTTGGAATGAGAAATCCCATCTCGTGGTTTTAAAGTTTTTGTTTTAATTAGTCCACTTAACAGAGTTGGAATAAATGGTTGTTTAGATAGAATTTCTAATCTTAAATTAACCAATATTAATAGTGATTCTGGTAGTGATATCGCTTTATCAAAAATGGCTAAACCTTCTTTTTCAGTGATAGCTTCTAGCCCTTGACGTCTCATTCTCATTAGTTCTGATGAGCCAAGATGAGCCGTCATACCTGATCCTGATTGTTGCCATAATCCCCAAGCTAAACTTTGTGCAGGTAAACCTTCTCTGTGACGATAATTTGCCAATGCATCTAGAAATGTATTGGCCGCAGCATAATTTGACTGGCTTGCACTGCCTAATATTCCTGCTATTGATGAAAACATTACAAACAGGCTTAATTTTTTATCTTTAGTTAATTGATGTAGATTCCAGGCTCCACCTACTTTTGCAGAAAGCACTTTATTAATGCTTTCGCTATTTTGTGATAAAAGTAGCCCATCATCTAATGCTCCAGCACAGTGCACCACTGCGATCAATGGATGCTCTTGAGGTATAGAATCAATCAATAATTTAATTGATAAATAGTCTGCTACATCACAAGCAGCAATTTCAACATTTACATTTTGTTGCTCTAAGGCTGCTTTTAATGCTACTGCTCCAGGGGCAGCCATTCCCTGACGTGACGTTAACAATAGGCGTTTAGCACCATAGTTATTAACTAAATGTTTAGCTATTAAACTACCAATTTCACCAGTGCCACCTGTAATCAATATTGTGCCACTATCAAGAGGCTGATATTGTTGATTTACTGATTTATGTTGGTGTGGGGTAAGACGAGGTGCTAACAGTGCACCATTACGCACGGCTATTTCTGGTTCTGAATTTACCCTTAATGCACTAATCAATGCTTGCTCATAAGTTTGATCATCAATATCAATTAATCTTACTAAACGATCTTGATGCTCATTTTTAGCACTTCTTAAGAGTCCCCATAATGCTGAGTTATTAAGATCAATCAATTGATCATCTGATGATGTTGCTATTGCATATTTTGTAATCCAGATTAATTCACTGCTTAATAGTTGTTTGTTTGTTAATAATATTTGTGCTTGCTGTAGGGTTTTTACAACATTATTAATTACTTTGTTTGGTGTGATGGTATTGTCACTATTTTCTGTAACTGTAGCATCAATAATTATTGTTTGAGGAACCACACTTTGTGTATTTATATATTTTATTAACTCATCTAGATCATCAAAAGCATTGATATTAAGTTGTTGAGCTAATTGTGCTGATCCCAACATAACAGCAGATGTTAATTGATTATTATTTGTTGTTAGATTTATTTGTTGCCATTTAATGTTATAGAAATAACGATCAAGTTCACCCATTGCGGCCGCTTTTATTTGTTGGCGTGTAGCCTTTCTTTTTATTAACCTTTCAATTTGGGCTAATGGCTCAAAAGCGTTATCATAAAGCGATATCTCTAAATATTCTGTTCTGGTGATCTTTGCATAAATCTCTTTAGTACCTACACCAAATAGTTTTGCTCCTTTCCATTCAAAAGGTATATGCAATACCTGTTCTGATTCATCAAATAGGAGAAAGCCTGAGTGTAATGCTGCATCCATTAAAACCGGGTGTACTCCATAACACTCAGCATTCATAGCATTTTCTGTGGGTAACACTAATTTAGAAAATATTGTGTTATCTTTGCGCCATACTTCTTTGACTGCCTGAAATAATGGTCCATATTCAACATCTAAAGAACTTTTAACCCTGCTATAAAAGTCTGTTAAATCCATTAATTCACTATCGAGTGGTGGCCAATTCGTTATTCTAGCCATTGTTGAAGAACTTGGGTGTCTATCCAATAAACCACTAGCATGTTTAATCCAACCACCTTGAATCCCATTTTCTGCATTTCTACTATATAGAGCAAAATTATATTGATCCTCTGTATCACTAGGAGCAATTTTAATTTGCATCTGGCGTGCTACTGTTTTATTCAATATTAGCGGTGCGATTATAATTAATTCTGACACCACATTTGCCCCGATTTGCTGTGCAGCAGCCCAGACCGATTCTAATAAAGCGGTACCAGGTATAATAATTGTGTCAAACACTAAGTGCTCACCTAACCAAGGCTGTTCTGCAATAGATAGTCTGCCAGTAAATATATATCCTTCTCCATCAGCTAATTCTGTCATAGCTGAAATCAAAGGATGTGATGATGATTGCAACCCGGCAGCACTAACATCTATTTTTTCTGTTCTCTTTCTCTCTAACCAAAACCTTTGTCTATTAAAAGCATAAGTAGGGATATCAACAAATTTGCCAGATAATAGTTGCTTCCATTCAATATTGGCACCATAGCAATGCACTGTACCTAATGCTATATGAAAGCTTTCTAATTGAGGCTGTTCTCTCTTTAATGTACTAATTATTGCTCCTCTACCATTTACTGTTTTTCTTACTTCCTCCATAGATACCGTTAATAATGGATGTGAACTTATTTCTACCATTATGCAATTTTCTGCTCTAAATAATTGCTCTACTACTTGGCCAAAATAGACTGGCTGTCTCAAATTTTTATACCAATATTGAGCATCTAATTCACTACCGTTCATTTCATTTGTTGTTACTGTAGAAATAAATTTTATTTGTGATGAATGTGGCGTTATATCTGTTAAAGAATTAATTAATGCTTCTTTAATTATTTCTATCTGTGGAGAGTGTGAAGCATAATCTACTTGGATTTTCTTGCAGAAAACCTGTTCTGTTGTTAACTCTGATAATAATTTTTCAATAGCTTGATTTTCTCCTGCAACTACGGTCTGAGACGGACTATTGCTTACTGCTATTGATATTTTTCCTTGATAATCAGGATTGTTTATTCTGTCTTGAACTTGAGTAACAGTTAGTTCTACCATTGCCATCAAGCCTTGTTTAGCAAACTGTTTTACTATACGGCTACGACGACATACTATTTTTACAGCATCTACTAAACTCAATATTCCAGCAATGTAGGCAGCAGCTATTTCCCCTTGAGAATGTCCAACTACTACATCAGGTTTTACTCCATGTTCTTGCCACATCGCTGTTAATGCAACTGACATAGCAAATAAGACTGGTTGCACTACATCAGTTTCACTCAATCTTGATTGCTCTTTATTAGCCATTAATTCAGCAATTACAGAGAATCCTGATTCTGTTTTTATTAATTCATCACATTGTTCTATAGCAGTGCGAAATGCTTTAGAAGAATGGAATAATTCTTTACCCATTCCTAACCATTGTGATCCTTGTCCTGGGTAGATAAATACTATTTTGGGTGACGTTATTGCTGTTGCTTTTGTGGCTAATGGCGCTGTACCTGTAGTGGCAATCTGATTTAGTGATGCTATTAATTGCTCTCTATTTTGGAATGTAACTGCTAGTCTATTAGCAAAGTGGGTACGCGAGTTAGCAGCGCTATAAATAATATCTGTCAATTCTTGTTCAGGATGTTTATTAATGTGCTCAGCATAGTTTAATAATTGTGTTTTTAAGCTTTCTTCTGTTTTTCCTGATAAAAGTAGTAAATTTATATGTGAGCTTAAAACTGTATTATCTTTTTGGTGTTGTGCTTGTGGCTCTGGTGCTTCTTCTAAAACAATATGAGCATTTGTTCCACTAAAACCAAATGAACTTACAGCAGCCCTTCTAGGAGTACCATTCTTAATCCATTCCATCTGCTCAGTTACTACTTTGATTGGTAACTCTTGCCAATTAATATGAGGATTTGGTTGATTAAAATGTAAGCTCTTTACTAACTGCTTTTCTTGTAAACAAAGCACAGCTTTTATTATTCCTGCAATTCCTGCTGCTCCTTCTGTATGCCCTATGTTGGTCTTTACTGAGCCTATATATAAATCTTCTTTTCTATCTACTCCATAAATAGCGCCTATTGCGTCTACTTCTATAGGGTCGCCTAGAGGTGTGCCTGTGCCATGACATTCTATATACCCTACGGTTACTGCACTGACTCCTGCTTGATTTAAGGCTGCGGTTATTACTGCTTGTTGTGATGGGCCATTAGGCGCAGTAAGGCCATTGCTACGACCATCTTGATTTATTGCACTGCCTTTAATTAACGCTAAAATCGGATTACCATCTTTTTGAGCATCACTTAATCTTTTAAGATAGAGCATACCGCACCCTTCTGCTCTGACATATCCATCTGCATCAGCACTAAACGCATGACATTTTCCTTGTGGACTTAATGCTTTTAATTTTGAAAAATATATATGTCCTTCTGGTTCTAAGATCAGGTTTACTCCACCTACTAATGCACTATCACATTCTCCCTGTCTTAACCCCTGACAAGCTAGATGCAATGCTACTAATGACGATGAGCAAGCAGTATCTACTGGAAAATTAGGCCCTTTTAGCCCTAACAGATACGATATCCTTCCT
>Ga0075163_10001325_pt1 | contig 33201 bp, 26 predicted proteins | sample JI1023141ADNA_FD_71478 | JGI IMG/M metagenome (GOLD analysis project Ga0075163, IMG submission 71478) | Wastewater effluent complex algal communities from Wisconsin, to seasonally profile nutrient transformation and Carbon sequestration -... | ecosystem: Engineered > WWTP > Effluent > Algae...
GCACCCGTCGTTCCCGGCCAAGGACTACAAGGCCTTCCTTGCAGAGATCCAGTCCAAGCCCGGCAAGTACAGCTTTGCCAGTTCCGGCACCGGCGGTATCGGCCACCTGCAGATGGAGCTCTACAAGAGCCTGACCAAGACCTTCATCACCCACATTCCGTACCGCGGTGCCGGCCCGGCATTGAACGACGTGGTGGCCGGCCAGGTGCCCATCATCTTCGACAACCTGCCCTCGGCGCTGCCCTTCATCAAGGACGGTCGCCTGGTCCCGATCGTCGTCGCCGCACCGCAGCGCCTGGCCGCACTGCCCAACGTGCCCACCTTCGCCGAGATCGGCCTGTCGCCTGTGAACCGCATGGCCTACTACGGTATCCATGGCCCGGCCAACATTCCCAAGGAGGTGGTCGACAAGATCCATGCTGCGGTGAAGAAGACGGTCGAGATGCCCGACGTCAAGAAGCGCATCGAGGACACCGGCTCGATCATCATCGCCAACACACCGGCCGAGTTTTCCAAGCAGATCCGGGATGAACTCGTGACCTACAAGAAGGTCGTGCAATTGCAACGCCTGAAGCTGGACTGATGCCACCCCTGCCATGGCCGGCAGGTGATTCCGCCACTCGGGAGAAACTGCCGGCCCGACGCGGAGCATCAACGTAGACACAGCGACGTCATCCTGCCGGGGCACCCTTCGGGTCTTTCCAAGACCCGCGAGGCGATCCCCATGTTCAAGTTCAAGCACCTTCCGCTGTGCGCAGCCCTGCTGGCTGCCGGTATCACGTTGCCGGCGCTGGCCTCCACATCGGGGGTCGTCATCAGCCAGGCCTATGGCGGCGGTGGCAACACCGGCGCCACGCTGAAGAACGACTTCGTCGAGCTGTTCAACGCCGGCAACGCGGCGGTTTCGCTGGCCGGCTGGTCCGTCCAATACAACTCGACCACCGGCACCGGCACCTGGCAGAAGACCGATCTCTCGGCCGTCGTGCTGCAGCCGCGCCAGTACTACCTGGTGCAGGAAGCCGCGGGCACGGGCGGCAGCCAGGACCTGCCCACGCCTGACGCCGTCGGCAGCATCTTCATGAGCGCCACCGGGGGCAAGGTCGCGCTGGTCAGCAGCAGCACCGCGTTGGTGGGTGACAAGCCTGTCTCGGCCACCATCGTGGATCTGCTGGGCTACGGAAGTGCCAACTACTACGAAGGCTCGGGCGCAGCGCCGGCGCCCTCCAACACCACGGCCGACCTGCGGGCCGACGCTGGCTGCACCGACACCGACCAGAACATCGCCGATTTCGCCACCGGCACGCCGGTACCGCGCAACACGGCGTCGCCGCTGGGCACCTGCACCGTGGCCGGCCCGACAGTCCGCAGCATCCCGGAGATTCAGGGCACAGGGGCCGCGAGCCCCTTCGTCGGCGACAGCGTGAAGACCACCGGCATCGTCACCCGCGTCAACAACAACGGCTACTACCTTCAGGACGAGGCCGGCGACGGCAACCCTGCCACCTCTGACGGCATCTTCGTCTTCACCGGCAGCGCACCCACCGTGACCGCCGGCCAGAAGGTCGAACTGGTCGGCGTCGTGACCGAGTTCAATACCGGTGCTGCCAGCAATGCCGACACCGCCGCGCACACGGTGACCGAACTGACCGGCACCAGCAGCGTCACCATCCTCGGCAGCGGCTTCTCGGTGGCACCCGTCGTCATCGAGTTCCCGGAGTTCGCCAACGACGACCTCGAGCGAGTCGAAGGCATGCTGGTCACGATCAATGGCCCGCTGACCGCGTCGCAGAACTTCTTCCAGGGCCGCTACGGCCAGGTCACGCTGTCGGCCGGCGGACGCATGGAAACACCGACCAACCGTCACCGCCCGGGAACACCCGAAGCCCTGGCACTGGCCGACGCCAACGCGCGCAGCCGCATCATCCTGGACGACGGTACCAGTGCCCAGAACCCGAACCCGACGCCCTACATCGGCGAAGACAACACGCTGCGCGCCGGCGACACGGTCGAGTCCGTCACCGGCGTCGTCGACTACGGGCTGGCCACCAGCAGCAACACCGGCTTCGGCGACTACAAGCTGCAACCCACCGCGCCAGTGGCCTTCACCCGTGCCAACCCGCGCACGCCGGCCCCGGCACCGGTGCCGGGCAACCTGAAGCTGGGCAGCTTCAACGTGCTGAACTACTTCACCACCTTCACCGACGGCACCACCGCCGATGGCCAGTCCGGCCAGGGATGCCTGCTCGACGGCGTGAGCCTGCCGTCGAACTGCCGCGGCGCCAGCAACCTGGCTGAGTTCGAGCGCCAGCGCTCGAAGATCGTCCAGGCGATGGCTGCCATCGATGCGGACGCATTCGGCCTGATGGAAATGCACAACAACGGCAGCGTGGCGGTGCAGAACTTGGTCGACGCGTTGAACGCGCAGGTCGGCGCGGGCACCTACGCCGCCGTGGCCGATCCGGCGGCCGGCACCGGCAGCGACGCGATCAAGGTGGCGATGATCTACAAGCCGTCGCGTCTGGCGCCCGTGGGCGACGCCCAAAGCGATGTCGATCCCATCAACAACCGGCCCACGCTGGCGCAGACCTTCGCGACTGCCAATGCCGAACGGGTCACGCTGGTGGTCAATCACTTCAAGTCCAAGGGCAGTTGCCCCGCCGAAAGCGATCCGGACTACGCTGGCAACTTCGACGCCGGTGACGGTCAGGGCTGCTGGAACGGCCGCCGCCTGGCGCAGGCCCAACGCCTGGGCAACTGGGTGGCCAGCCTGGCTGCCGGCGCAGGAACGCCCGACGCGCTGGTGATGGGTGACCTCAACGCCTATGCCAAGGAGGACCCGATTGACCACCTGCTCACCGCGGGCTACGTGGACCAGATCGGCCGCTTCAACACCTTCGGCTACTCGTACGTGTTCGACGGCGCCGCAGGGCGCCTGGACCATGGGCTGACCAGCCCGTCGCTGGCATCGAAGGTGACCGACGCCTTCCAGTGGCAAATCAACGCCGACGAGCCCTCGGTGATCGACTACAACACCGAGTTCAAGCAGCCGCTGTGCCCCACCTGCGGGCCGGATTACTACAGCGCCACGGCCTACCGCTCGTCCGACCACGATCCGCTGGTGATGGGTCTGTACATCGTCAAGACGATCCAGGGAACCACCGGCAAGGACAAGCTTTTCGGCAGCGCCGGTGACGACCTGATCATCGGGGGTGCCGGTGCCGACAAGCTGACTGGCGGCGCCGGTGCCGACGTGTTTGCCTACCTGGGCCTGGCAGACGCCAAGGACACGTTGCTGGACTTCGCGCCCGGCGAAGACCGCATCGACCTGCGTGCCGTGCTGGCCGGCATCGGCTATGTTGGCACCGACCCGGTGGCCGATGGGGTGGTGCGCCTGCGCGACAGTGCCAAGGGGCTGAAGCTGCAGATCGACACCGACGGTTCGGTGGGCGCTGCCAAGCCCAAGGATCTGGCGGTGCTGAAGGGCCTTACCGCAGCCGACATCCTGCCGGTGCGCGACCTGGTGTTCTTCGACCCGGTCTTCGGCGCGCGCCGCTGAGTTCAGGCCCCTGGGGGCTGCGGCTCCCAGGCCTCGATCCAGCGCGCGAAGCGGCCCAGCCCCGCATCCAGCGGGGTGTGGGCCCAGTCCCCGATGCGTTCACGCAGGCGGCTGTCATCGGCGCATGTGACCGGCACATCGCCGGGCTGCATGGGCCCGGACTCGATGCGCGCCTTCAGGCCGAGAGCGGCCTCCAGCGTGCGCACGAAGTCGACCACCTTCACGGGCACGTGGTGGCCCAGGTTGAAGATGGCCGATTCGCGCGCCGTTTCGGCCGGTGCCGGCGCCTGCAACAGGCCGCAGATGGCGTCGACGATGTCGTCGATGAAGGTGAAGTCGCGCAACAACTGCCCTTGCGCGAACAGCGTGATCGGCTGGCCGGCGCGGATGCGGCGCGAGAACGAGAAGTAGGCCATGTCCGGCCGGCCCCAGGGCCCGTAGACGGTGAAGAAGCGCAGGCCGGTGGAGCGCAGGCCGTGGATGCTGGCGTAGGTGTGGGCGATCAGTTCGTTGGCGAGCTTGGTCGCGGCGTAGAGCGAGGCCGGGCGATCCACGCGGTCCGTCTCGCGGAACGGTGCGTCCGTCCGGTTGCCGTAGACGCTGGAGGAACTGGCATACATCAGGTGGCCGATACCGCCTTCGCGGCAGGCTTCGACGACATTGGCGAAGCCCACTAGGTTGGACTGGATGTAGTCCGCCGGCGCCTGGATCGAGTGGCGCACGCCGGCTTGCGCCGCCAGATGCAGCACGGTATCGAAACCGCCAGCCGCGATCAGCGCCCGGGTCGCGGCGGCGTCGCACAGATCAAGGTTCCGGCACGGCACGCCCAGGGGCTGCAGCAGTGCGGCGACCCGGTCGTGCTTGAGCTGCACCTCGTAGTAGCTGTTGAAGTTGTCGACACCGGTGACGTGGTGGCCCTGGCGCGCCAGGGCCGCGGCCGCATGGGCACCGATGAATCCGGCGGCGCCGGTGACGAGGATGTGCTGGGGCATGGGCAGGGAATCATAGCCTTGCGGTCGGCTGCTACCATCGCCGGCCACCGCCCCCTTGACCACCATGCCCCCGTTGCCCGATGCCGCGCGTCGCCGCTGGACGCGCCTGCTGCTCGCCAGCGCCTTGGGGCTAGGCCTGCTGGCTTGGCTGCTGCGCCAGGTCGACACGGCGCCCTTGTTCGCCGCCTTCGCGGCCACGCCCCACTGGTTGTGGGTCCTGGCGGTGGCAGGCCTGTGGGCCAGCTACGCGCTGCGCGCCGAGCGGCTGCGGCGTGAATGGACTGCCTGGTTTGCGGCCGATGCGGCGCGCGGCACGGCGCCAGGTTTCGTCGATTGCCTGGGCCTGTTCCTCACCCACAACGCTGCCATCGTGGTGCTGCCGCTGCGGGCTGGCGAGGCCGGCTACCCCTGGCTGATGCAGCGCCGTTTCGGTGTGCCGCTGGCCGACTCGCTGCGCAGCCTTCTTTGGCTTCGGCTGCAGGATGCCGCGGTGCTGGCCACGCTGGCGGCACTGTGGCTGCCGCCGTTTGCGCCCGCCACCCGCGCCGGCTGGGCCGCCGCGTTGGTGACCGCTTGGCTCTTTGCCACTCTCCTCGGCCCTCGATGGATGTCGATGGCGGTGGCCCGATGGCCAGCGACCAGCCGTTTCCAGGCCTCCTGGTTGGCCCACCGAAATGACCGCATCGGCTGGGGGTTGTGCGCCGCCAACTGGGGGGTCAAGCTGGCAGTGCTGGCGCTGCTGCTGCAGGCGCTGGCGCCGCTGGATCTGGCCGCCGGCCTGCGCGGCGCGCTGGGCGGTGAATTGGCCTCGGTGCTGCCGCTGCAAGGCCCGGCGGGCCTGGGCACCTATGAGGCCGGGGTCTGGGCGGCCACGCGGGTGGATGGCGGTGCCACGGCGCAGGTGGCGGCCGGCGCGCTGGCCCTGCATGCCTTCAGCCTGGCGGTGGCCTTGCTGTCGGCTGCGATGATCCTGCCCTGGGCCCGCCGGCCCGCTGCAATGCTGGAGAGAACACGATGAACATGATGGCCGAGATCGAAGCCGCCCGGCCCCTGGCCCTGATCGGCCTGCCGCCGCACCGCCTGTCGGTGGTGGTGCCGATGTACAACGAGATCGACAACGCGCAGCCGCTGATCGACGCGGTGCATGGAGCGCTGGCCGCGTATCCGCACCCCTGGGAGTTGATCGTCGTCGACGACGGCAGCCGCGACGGCACCGGCGCCGCGCTGCAGGCGCATGCCTCCACGGTGGGCCCGCACATCCGGGTGCTTCGCCTGCTGCGCAACTTCAGGCAGACGGCGGCCATGCAGGCGGGTATCGACGCGGCGCGTGGCGATGTCATCGTCACCATGGACGGCGACCTGCAGAACGACCCGAGGGACATCCCGCTGCTGGTCCACAAGCTGCTCAACGAACCGTACGACCTGGTGGCCGGCTGGCGCAAGAACCGGCAGGACGGCTTCGCACTGCGCAAGTTCCCGTCGATGCTGGCCAACCGCCTGATCCGGCGCATCACCAGCCTGCGTTTCCAGGATCTGGGCTGCAGCCTGAAGGCATTCCGCGCGCCGGTGCTGCGCCAGGTGCGGCTGTACGGCGAGATGCACCGGTTCATCCCGGCGTGGATGGCCACCGTGACTTCCCCGGACCGCATGGCCGAGGTGGCGGTGAGCCACCACGCCCGCACCGCAGGCGAATCCAAGTACGGCATCTCGCGCACCTTTCGCGTGCTGGTGGATCTGCTGGCGGTGTACTTCTTCCTCAATTTCGGCTCTCGCCCGGGGCACTTTTTTGGCGCACTCGGCTTGGCCGTGGGGGCTGCAGGCACGGCCATCCTCGGCTACCTGGGCGTGCTGAAGCTGCTCGGCGAATCGGTCGGCGGCAGGCCGCTGCTGTCGCTCGGCTTCTTCTGCGTCATCGGCGGGCTGCAGTTCCTCTGCACCGGGGTGCTGGCCGAACTGCTGATCCGCATCTACTACGACGGCACGCACGCCCAGCAGTACCACACGATGCAGAGTGCCCAGGTCGGCGACAACGATGCTTGGCATGTCTAGACAGGACTCCCGGGTCCCGTGGCCTCTGGCGCTGGCACTGCTGGCGCTGGTGCTGTTCCAGCTCGGCGCGGTGCCGCTTTTCGATGTGGACGAAGGTGCCTTCAGTGAGGCCACTCGCGAGATGCTCGCCAGCGGCGACTGGGGCCACACCACGCTGAACGGCGAAGACCGTTTCGACAAGCCGATCCTCGTCTACTGGCTGCAGGCCGCCAGCGTGTCGTTGCTTGGCCTTCACGAGTTTGCACTGCGCCTGCCTTCGGCGTTGTGCGCCTGGGGTTGGGCGCTGGCGGTGTGGGCGTTCGCCCGGCCGCGCCTGGGCGAGCGGGCCGCCACCTCGGCGGCGCTGATGATGGCCACCAGCCTGGGTGTGTTGGCCATCGGGCGTGCCGCGACAGCCGATGCCTTGCTCAACTTCCTGCTGGTGCTGGCGGCTTTCGATGCCTGGCGCTGGCTGGAGACGGAACAGAAGGTACCGCTGCGCCGTGCCTTTGCCTGGATGGGGTTGGGCCTGCTGGCCAAAGGCCCGGTGGCGGTGCTGGTACCGGTGGCGGCAGCCGGCGTCTGGCTGCTGGCCACTTTCGATGGGCGCTACATCCTGCGCCGTGTCCGGCAAGGGGTCGGTGACTGGCGCGCCTGGGCGCTGCTGATCGGCATCGCCGCGCCGTGGTACGCCTATGCGCTGCACCGCCACGGCCAGGCCTTCATCGACGGCTTTTTCGTCCGCCACAACCTGTCGCGCTACACCGGCACGATGGAGCAGCATGGCGGCGGCTGGGCCTACTACCTCGTGGTCATGCCCTTGCTGCTTCTGCCGTGGGCCCCATTGCTGGCAGGGGTGGCGCGGCGTGCGGTCGAGCATTGGCAGCGGCCGCTCGGCCGATTCTTGCTGGGTTGGGGCCTGTTCGTCATCGTGTTCTTTTCGCTCTCGGGCACCAAGCTGCCGCACTACGTGCTCTACGGCGCGACGCCTCTGGTGCTCCTGATGGCCGTGGAGGCCGAGCGCATGGGCCCGGCGATGCGGTGGGCGCAGGCCATCGCCTGCCTGGCCCTGCTGGCGCTGGTGACCCTGCCGGCGATCACCGTGCCGATGTGGGTCGATCAGGTCCGCCACCCGATGTACCGGGCGCTGCTGGCCGGTGCAGAGCCGCCTGTGGTGTTGGCCGCCGTTGCTGTGTTGGTGGCGGTGGCGGTGTTTGTGCTGGCTCGCGCCTCCGGGCCGTGGCGCGAGCGCCTGCCAGGCGCTGGGCCCGCGTTGCTGTCGGGCGGCATGGTGGCGCTGGTCGTGCTTGGCTTCGGCCTGCCCTGGTGGGGCATGCTGCTGCAAGGGCCGGTGCGCGACGCGGCCGTGTTTGCCCGCCATCGACCCGAGCCGGCCGTGCAGTGGCAACTGCACCAGCCCAGCTTCTCCGTCTACCGGGGCCAGCCCACGCCGCGACGCGCACCGCAGCCAGGTGAACTGGCGCTGATCCGTGTGGATCACCTGAAGAAGCTGCCTGCCGACGCCGGCCACTGGGAGACGGTGTTTGAGCAGCGCGGCATCGCCCTGGTGCTCTGGCACGGCCCGGCTAAGTAATTCCACGCCGTTGCGGTGTGCCTGGGTGGTTAGAGTCGGCACCGTGTTCGACCAGGAGACCCCACCATGACCCGATTGCACCTCACCCGCCGCCAATGGCTCGAAGGAGGTGCCGCGCTCGGCGCCGGCGCGCTGCTGCCAGGGCTTGCCAGCGCTCAGGCTGGGTGGCCCAGCAAGGCCATCCGCTTCGTCGTGCCGTTCGCACCGGGCGGCAGTTCGGAGATCGTGGCCCGCTCGGCGGCGGCGGAACTCACCAAGTCGCTGGGCCAGAGCGTCTTCGTGGACAACAAGCCCGGCGGTGCAGGCAACGTGGCGATGGGCGAGGTGGCGCGGGCCGACGACCAGCACACGCTGATCCTCGGCCACATCGGCACGCTGGCGGTGAACCCCTACATCTTCGACAAGCTGCCCTACGACCCGAACAAGGATTTCAAGCCGATCTCGCTGCTGGCGAAGGTGCCCAGCCTGTACCTGGTGCGCCCCGATCTGCCGGTGAGGAACCTGAAGGAGTTCATCGCGCTGGCCAAGAGCAAGCCGGGCCAGCTGAACTACGGTTCGGCCGGCAACGGCAGCGCCGGGCACCTGGCGATGGAGTACCTGAAGATGGCCAGCGAGACCTTCATCCTGCATGTGCCTTACCGCGGCACCGGCCCGCAGCTGACCGACCTGCTGGCAGGCCGGCTCGACGCCGCTTCGGTGGGCGCGCCGGCGGTGATGCAGTTCATCAAGGCCGGCAAGCTGCGCTGCATCGCCACCGGCACCACCCAGCGTATCCCGCAATTGCCCGATGTGCCCACCGTGGCCGAGCAGGGCTACCCGGGCTTCGAGATGACCCAGTGGTACGGTCTGTTGGCGCCAGCCAACCTGGCACCGGCGGCCACCGACAAGCTCGCCGCCGCTGCGGCCAAGGCGATGCGCGAGAAGGAGGCGCTGGATCGCCTGGCCAACGACGCCGCCATCGCGGTGGGTGGCACGCCAGCCGAGTTCGCGGCCTTTATTGCCGCCGAGCAGAAGCGCTGGAAGCCGGTGATCGAGCGGGCCAAGATCAAGCCGGATTGACGGCACAAGGGCCCGCAAGGGTCGTCACGTCAGCACCCAAAGGGCGCTCCGGCGTTGCCCGGCTGACGAAGGGCGGTGCTGGGCAACGCCTGCAGTGATCGGCGAGCGATCAGGCGTGGGTTGCCTCATTGAGCAACGGCTTGACGACCAGCTTCGACAGTTCGGCGAAACCGATCGGCGGCACGGTCAGCCAGGGCAGCGTGAACATGCGCTTGGCCAGGCCCGAGGCCATGCGGTCCATCTGCCTGCGCTCGCCTGCCAGCCGTGCGGCCAGCAACGGGTCTCGCGTGCCCGAGGCCAGCACGCTCTTGTTGAGCACCCAGGCATACGGCTCGATGCTGGCGCGGCGTAGATCCTCTTGCAACGCAGCCGCCTGTGATACCGGCGTCACCTCCGGCAGCGTGACCAGGATGATCTTCGTGTACGTGGCGTCCTGCAGCCGCATCAAGGGCGTGACGACGCGTGCGGCACCGTGCCCTTCGAACTCGCGCGTCATCTGCCGGTGGTAGGCGCCGGTCGCGTCCATCAGCAGCATGGAATGGCCGGTGGGTGCGGTGTCGAGCACGACGAAGGCGCTGCGACCCTCGCTGACGATTCGCGAGAAGGCGTGGAAAACAGCGACCTCTTCGGTGCAGGGCGATTGCAGGTCTTCCAGCAGCAGCGCTTGCTCTGCCGCATCGAGCTTGGGTGACTTGGCCGCCATGATCTTGTCGATGTAGCGCTGTGTCTCGACCTTCGGGTCGATGCGGCTCACCTGCAAGCCCGGCACATCGCAGTTCAGCGTTCCAGCCAGGTGGGCAGCGGGATCGGTGGTGCTGAGGTGCACCGTCTTGCCGCGCTGGATCAGCCCCAGGGCCAGGGCGGCGGCGACAGTCGTCTTGCCGACACCGCCCTTGCCCATGACCATGATCAGCCCGTGCCCCGCAGCGGCCAACTCGTCTGCCAGCGCGTCCAACCCTTGCAGACTTTGACTGGTCTTTGCAACCGGAACCGGGGGCATTGTGGTCGGATCGGCATCGCTGCTCAGCAGTGCGCGCAAGGCCGGCAGACCGACCGTGTCGAAGGCCCGCAGCGGCACGCGGTCCTGAGGCAGCGCGCGCAACGACGCTGGCATCGCGTCCAGTGCCTGCTGCCCCAGGCCCTCGATGGCGCAGGCCACTGCGTCGGTGCGCTCGCTGGCATGGAACACGCCGTTGATCGCGAGGCGCTGGTTGTTCAAGCCCAGCTCGCGCAACTCGCCCGAGGTGTGCGCCGCCTCGCTGATTGCTCCCTTGTCGGGCCGCGTCACCAGGATCACGGTGGTCTTCGCCGGATCGCTCAAGGCGTCGAGCGCAGCCTTGAAGCGCACCTCCTGCATCTTCAAGCCCGAATGCGGCCCCAGGCAGGAGGCGCCGCGATCATTGCCGTCCAGAAAGCCGGTCCATGCCTTGGGCAGGCTGAGCAGCCGCAGCGTGTGCCCCGTCGGGGCCGTGTCGAAGACGATGTGGTCGTAGGTGTCGGCGCCGTCGGACAGGAGCGAGGAGAACTCATCGAAGGAGGCGATCTCCGTGGTGCAGGCCCCGGACAACTGCTCGCGCACCGTCGAGAGTTCTTCTGCGCTGGCGCCGGCGCCCATCTGCGCCAGAACGCGCTGGCGATACGACTCGGCCGCATTGTCGGGGTCGATGTTCAGCACCGACAGGCCAGGTGCACCGGGCACTGCCACGGGTGTGTTGCGAAGCTCGATACCGAGCATCTCGTCGAGGTTCGACGCGGCATCGGTGCTGACCAGCAGGACCGTCTTGCCGGCATCTGCAAGCGTCAGTGCCGCAGCGGTCGACAGCGAGGTCTTGCCGACGCCGCCCTTTCCCGTGAAGAACAGATGCCGGGTCGGGTGGTGCAGGAACCCGATGGCGCTGCGGCGAATGCTGGCACCCGAACCCATGAGATTGACTGCCATCCCGATATCCTCTTCCGCTCACCATTCGCAGGTTACGCCGGCTGGCTCAGCCGACTTGGCCGGCCAGTGTGCTCGCTTCGCGTTCCGGAGTCTGTGCGCCAGCGCGCTCGCCTGCCCGGCCATTCAGATCGAGCGCTGGTTCACGCGTCTCGACAAAGCTTCTGCGCTCTCTCGTCGCTCGCTGTATCGGTCGACCAGGTAAGGCGCCACGTCGCGCGTGAGCAGGGTGAACTTCATCAGTTCCTCCATCACGTCGACCACGCGCTCGTAGTACGCCGATGGCTTCATGCGCCCGGCGTCGTCGAACTCCAGGAAGGCCTTGGCCACCGAAGACTGGTTGGGGATGGTGATCATGCGCATCCAGCGCCCAAGCACGCGCATCTGGTTCACTGCATTGAACGACTGCGAGCCGCCCGACACTTCCATCACGGCAAGCGTCTTTCCCTGTGTGGGCCGAATGGCACCGACGCTGAGGGGAATCCAATCGATCTGGGCCTTCATGATCCCTGTCATCGCGCCGTGGCGCTCTGGCGAAGTCCAGACCATGCCCTCGGACCAGGCTGCGGCGTCGCGCAGTTCCTGCACCTTGGGGTGGGTCTCCGGGGCGGAGTCTGGCAGCGGCAGGCCGGCTGGGTCGAACACCCGGACTTCGCCGCCCATGGCCGTCAGCAGGCGGGCCGCTTCGAGCGTCAGCAGCTTGCTGTACGAGCGCTCGCGCAGTGAGCCGTAGAGCAGCAGGAAGCGCGGGGCATGGGTGGATGATCCAGTGCCCGCGAAGCGCGCACCGGTGGGCAGGTCGAACAGCGCGCTGTCGACGTTGGGCAGGGTCAGGTCAACGAGCGGCATGGTGTCGGTTGGCTTGCCCAGCTTCGTACCAGCCCTTGCTGTCGTTGACGATCCTGACGACCAGCAGCATCACCGGCACCTCGATCAGCACACCAACCACCGTGGCCAATGCAGCACCCGACTCGAAGCCGAACAGGCTGATCGCCGCCGCCACGGCCAACTCGAAGAAGTTGCTCGCGCCAATCAGCGCCGACGGGCAGGCCACGCTGTGCGATTCGCCGAGCGCCCGGTTCAGCCAGTACGCCAGGCCGGAGTTGAAGAACACCTGGATCAGGATCGGCACCGCCAGCATCGCAATGACGAGTGGCTGGTCCAGGATGGCCTTGCCCTGAAATGCGAACAGCAGCACCAGCGTGGCGAGCAACGCGGTGATCGACCAGGGGCCGATCCTGGCGAGCGCGGTATCGAAGGCCGCCTGCCCACGCCCGAGCAGCGCCTTGCGCCAGAGCTGCGCGATCACGACCGGGAACACGATGTACAGGACCACCGAGGTGATCAGCGTGTCCCACGGAACAATGATCGACGACAGGCCGAGCAACAAGGCCACGATGGGCGCGAAGGCAAACACCATGATGGTGTCGTTCAGCGCCACCTGGGACAGCGTGAAGAGCGGGTGCCCACCAGTGAGGCGGCTCCACACGAACACCATCGCCGTGCATGGCGCTGCGGCCAGCAGAATCAGCCCGGCGATGTAGCTGTCGGCCTGCCCGGCGGGCAGGTACGGCGCGAACACATGGCGGATGAAGATCCAACCCAGCAGCGCCATAGAGAACGGCTTGACCGCCCAGTTGACGAACAGCGTGACGCCGATGCCGCGCCAGTGCTGCTTGACCTGCGAGAGCGACGCGAAGTCGACCTTCAGCAGCATGGGAATGATCATCACCCAGATCAGCAGACCGACCGGCAGGTTGACCTGGGCGATCTCCATGCGGCCGATGGCCTGGAACGGCCCGGGCAGCATCTGGCCGAGTGCGATCCCGACGACGATGCACAGGAAAACCCAGACGGTGAGGTAGCGTTCGAAGACGTTCATTGGAGCGCTCAGCTGCGGCCGATTTCGACCAAGGCGGCGTGCAGCGCGGCGCGGTCCATCGTCTTCAACGGCAGCGCCAGCAACTGGAGCATCCGGTAGCCGATGGCCTGGCGCGTCAGCTCGAAGGCGCGGCGCTTTCCCTCGTCGCCACCTTCGGCGTTGGACGGGTCGGGGTAGCCCCAGTGCACCTTCACCGGCTGGCCGCCGGTGCCGCCGAAGAAGACGGGGCAGGTCTCGGCCGCGGCGCTGTCGCACACGGTGATGACGATGGACAGCGGCGGCGCACCGTCCACACTGAACTCGTCCCAGCTCTTGCTGCGGTAGGCGCTGGTGTCGACGCCAGCCCCCTTGAGCGCTTCGATGGCGAACGGGTTGATGCGGCCACTCGGCGCACTGCCGGCGCTGTGGGCTTTCACATCGAGCCCGAGCTTGGCAGCCAGATGATTCAGCATGCCTTCGGACAAGACGCTGCGCGCCGAGTTGTGGGTGCAGAGAATGAGAACGTGGGTGGTCATGGGTTCAGGTGCCTGTCTTGCGTCCTCGAACGGAGGTTGAGGCGTTGATGTTCAGCAGGACGCGCGACAAGTCGCTTGCTTGACGCCGCAGTCCTGGCCCTGGCAGCAATGGGCGGTGAGGTAGGCCAGCAGCGCATTCATCTGCTGGATGGCAGGCCGATAAATGAGGTGGCGGCCGTCCCGCTCCACGGTCACGAGGTTGGCGTGGACCAACTCCTTGAGGTGGAACGACAGCGTGGACGCCGGCACGCCCAACGTGGCGGAGAGCGCCCCTGGCGTCATCCCCTCCGGGGCAGCGCCAATCAGCGCACGGAACACCCTGAGACGGGCTCCCTGAGCGATGGCGGCCAGGGCGGCGACGGCGGCTTCCTCGTTCATACTTTTATGTTTATCGAAATATGGAAATTTGTCAACACCCGCGCTCTGAACTTGTGATCGCGTGGGGCAGGACTAGGGCCTGTTAACGCTATGGGAGGGCTCACGTGACCCAGGAAACCGGCGCCATCAAGGCGCAACTTGACGCCGCGGCTGCCCCAGAACGGTGCGGCCGTGAATCACACACGCTATGTCGTTATGCGGTGTACCGCACGGACGGCGCGGTCTCTGGCGCGTAAACAGGCGGGTTCACCCAACCCGAAGGAACCGTCTTGGCCAACAACATCGCCGCACACCGCCACCGAACCCGACTTCATGTCCTGAGAGACCGGCTCGAACGCGCGCTGCGCGACGAAAAGCGCGGCCTCGCCGGGGCCGCGGAACGGGTCAAGGCCCACAGCGCGAAGCGGGCCGAGTACCGCGCCGCCCACCCCTGATCGAGCGGCGGCCCGGCGCCGTCGCGCCGGGCCGGGCAAGCATGCCTGCCGTTCAGGGCAGGGCCTGGACCGCCGACAAGGCGTCAACCAGCCCCAACCCCTCCAGCGTCGAATAGCCCTTGCGCAGTGTCTGGCTGAAGGTGCCGCTGAAGGGCAAGTCGCCACTTGGGCCGGTGACCACACCGCTGATGGTGCCGCCAGCCAGCAGGTCGGCCGAGTTGCCGCCGCCGCCGGTGGCCACCTCGTCGCGGTCCACACCGAAGTGCATGACCGACTTGCGGCCGAACGAGCCCGGCGCAAACGTGACGGTGACCTGCTTGCCGAACGGCGGCACCTGGCTCAACGCTGAAAAGCTGATGTCGGCTGCCGTCACATCCTTGAGAGCGCCCAGCACCAGCGGTTGGCCCCCACTGGCGCGCGGGTCGAGCTGAAGGCCTGGCACCGCGTTCCCCTGGAAGCGGCGCTGACCGTTGGCGGTGGACAGGTCGAGCGTGACCGACTTCAAGCTGTAGCCCTCCGGCGCCGTCATCCCGACACGGAAGAAGTTGGGCTCGAACTGGCTGCGCGATTGGCCGTCGCCGGTCGCCGAAACATGCACCGTGCCCACACCGAACGAGCCTTGCGCGGCGGCAAAGCCCGGCTTCGAGTCATGGGCGCGCGCCGTCTTCTTCAGGAGCTTGGACAGGTCGGCGGGGGCGATGGAGCCCGGACCGCCGGCCTTTTCGATCACCAACGCCGCCACCGCTGCCGCATGGGGTGCAGCAGCGCTGGTACCGAAGAAGTTGGGGAAGGTGTCGGTGTCCTCGATGGTGTCGCCGCTGAAGAAGGTGGTGTTCACGCCGTCCGGTGCGCCGATGTCCGGCTTGCGGCGAACCTCGGGCTGCGACAGGCGGTTGCCCGAGCCATCGAAATACATCGTGGCAGGGCCAGGAGAAGAGAACGACTCGGGCAGGTAATCCTGGAACCAGGCGAACGCCGCCGTGCCGTTGGTGCGCGCCGCCGAGTTGTGGCCAAAGGTGATCGGCGTCGTGTAGTTCATGTACTCGCCGTTGGACACCGAGCCGAAGGTGACGAAGCGCACCTGGTCGGCCACCGGCTTCGTGGTGGTGGTGTCCGAACGCACGACGACGATCTGGTACGTGCCCGGGCCGACCTGGACCGCCTCGACCGGCTGGTCGGTGGCGAAGTTGTCGTCGCTGGATTGGGCCACCACCGCGGTGCCGGTGGAGTTGAACAGGTAGAGGTCGTAGTCGGTGGTGACCGCGCCGGCGTCGAAGGGGTCGTTCCACTGGAGCACCAGGGTGTTGGAACCGCCGGTCAGGCTGATGGTTCTCGACACGTCGATGCTGCCGTCGGTGGCCAGGTTGTGGAAACCACCGTCCGACGAACCCGGGGCAATCAGCGCCAGGTTCACCGTTTGCGAACTGGCGCGCGCCACGGCGTCGTCCACCTTGTTGTAGCCCGCCAGGTAGCCCATGGTGGACCCGCGGTTGCCTGCGGAGGCGAAGTAGGAGACGCCTTGCGCGGCCACCTCGTCGGCGGCCTGGGCGATGATGCCGTCGGAGAACATCGGCTCGGTGAAGTAGATGACATCGTCGACCACCACATCCGCCTTGCAGGGGCCATTCGGATCGGCAAGTTGCCTGATGTTGTCGGCGAAGCCGACCTCGCCATTGAATGCGGTGGCGAAGCACTGCTTCGCGCCCGGCGCCAGGTCATGGATGATCTGCATCATCGCGCGGCCTTCGTCGCTCCCGCCGCCCACATCCTCGATGAGCACCACCGGGCTGGTGTAGCCGTTGGGGTTCGCCGGGCCGGGCAGGTCGCCGGTCACGACATCCCCCGCCGCATGGGTGCGGGCGCCTGTCGCCGTGTCGTAGCTGTCGGACAGCACGCCCACGGTCACGCCGGCACCGGTGATGCCCAGGTTGTTGACCTGGTCGGCCCGCACCGTGGCCGCGCCTTGCGAGGTGACCGTGCCGACGTCCGCCACGGGGCGGGGCGACAGCACCACCGACTTGACCCCCGCCAGCCCGGCCAGGGCATGCGCCTGGGCGATCGGCAGGTAAGCACTGAACACGCCGTGTCGGTATTGAGGGACGGCGGCCATCGGTTCTGCACCCAGGGCGCGAGCGGCCGACCGCAGCCGCTCCAGTGGCACCCGGCCGTCCAGGTGCACGTTCACGCGCACGCGGCTGTGCTCATCCAGCACCGCCAGGCGTGCGCGCGAGGTGCCACTGTCGAGAACGGTCCGCAAGCCCGCTGCGGAGAGGTCCCGATGGCGCGCCTGGATTTCCGACAACTCGCGCAGCCCCAGGCCGAGCTTGCCGTGCTCCTGCGGCTTGGCATGCGCGGTGCCGAGGCAGGCCACGGCGACGGCCAGGGCGAGCACGCTGCGCGCCCGGTTCGGTGGGGTGGATCGGATGTTGGACATGGATCAGGCTTCCCAGAAACAGATGAAGTACATCGCCACCGTGCGGCGGCGACACCCTGGGCGATCGCGTGTCTTCCGCGAGCGCCCGAGCCCGTTGATATATCACTGCCTTGGCCCTGGAACTGCCCGGTCTTGCCCGAACCCGGGGGATCAAGCTAGGGGGGCGGCGGATCGGCCGGGGGGTCGCAGCCGCCTGGCCCCGGACATAATCCGACGCTGATTCAACTCCCGGGCCGACCATGTTCACCGGCATCGTCCAAGGCGTGGCGCAGGTCGCGTCCATCACCGACCGGCCTGGCCTGCGCAGTCTCCGGTTGGCATTCCCGCCGGGATTTGCAACCGGCCTCGAGGTCGGCGCCAGCGTGTCCTGCGACGGCGTGTGCCTCACGGTGACCGCGCTGCATGGCAGCGACGCGGCGGATTTCGACGTGATGCAGCAAAGCCTCGCGTTGACCACGCTGGGCGCCTTGGGTGTCGGCAGCCGCCTGAACGTGGAGCGGGCGGCCAGGGATGGCGCGGAGATCGGCGGCCATCCGCTGTCCGGCCACGTCGACGTGACCGGAACGCTGGCCGAGATTCGCCAGCCCGAGAACAACCATGTGCTGCGCATCGCGTTGCCGCAGCGGTGGATGCGCTATGTCTTCGCCAAAGGCTATATCGCCATCAATGGCGCCAGCCTCACCGTGGCCGAGGCCGACCGCCAGCAGGGTTGGTTCGAGGTCTGGTTGATCCCGGAGACCCTGCGAGCAACGACCTTTGGTGACAAGCAGCGTGGCGACACATTGAACATCGAGATCGAGCGTTCGACCCAGGTCTTCGTGGACACCGTGCGCGACACGCTGGAGGAGCGCCTGGGGCCGCTGCTGCCCGCCCTGGAGGCCTTGCTGCGCGAACGCGGCGTCTCGACCGATGAATTGGCGCGGCCGCCGCTGCCGCCTGCGTTGGCTCAGTCGACCTGAAACGCGCTGACGACCTGGACCAGGGTGGTGGCCTGGGTTCGGAGGCTTTCGGCGGCAGCGCTGGTCTGCTCCACCAGCGCGGCGTTCTGTTGGGTGCCCTGGTCCATCCGGGACACGGCCTCGCCCACCTGGGTGACACCGGCACTTTGTTCGCCGCTGGCCTGGCTGATCTCGTTGATGATGTCCGAGACCCGGCGTATCGCGCCGACCACCTCGGTCATCGTGCTGCCGGCCTGGTCAACCAGGTGCGTGCCTTGTTCGACCCGGTCCACACTGGCGCTGATCAGTGACTTGATCTCACGTGCGGCCTCGCCGCTGCGTTGGGCGAGCGAACGCACCTCGCCGGCCACCACCGCGAAGCCGCGCCCTTGTTCGCCGGCGCGGGCGGCTTCCACCGCCGCGTTCAGCGCCAGGATGTTGGTCTGGAAGGCAATGCCGTCGATCACGCCGATGATGTCGACGACCCGCTTGGACGACTCGTTGATGCCCTTCATGGTCTCGACGACCTGATTCACCACCTCGCCGCCCGTCACCGCGATGCCGCTGGCCTGGCTGGCCAGCAAACTGGCTTGGCGCGCGTTGTCGGCGTTCTGGCGAACCGTAGTATCCAGTTCTTCCATCGAAGACGCCGTCTCCTGCAGGGCCGATGCCTGCTCCTCGGTACGGCTGGCCAGATCGCTGTTGCCTTGAGCGATCTGCGCACTGGCGGTGGCCACGTTCTCGGCGCGGCCGCGCACATCACTGACCAGGCGGCGCAACTGCCCCTGCATGTCGGCCAGGGCTCGCATCAACTGGGCTGTTTCGTCGCGGCCACTGACGAGGATCTCGCGGTTCAGGTTTCCCTGGGCCACAGCCTGGGCCACGGCAATGGCTCGCTGCAGCGGCTTCACCACGGCACGGCTGAGCAGCACGCCGATGGCCAGGCCGCAACCGGTGGCCAGTAGCATGCCCAGCACGGCCATGCGGGCGGCACGGCGGCCGGCGGCGGCTGCATCGGCCGCTTCAGCGGCGCTGCTCTCGGCAATCGCCTGGGCAAGCTTGTCCAGAAGGCTGGCGGGTTCACGGTCCATGCCCTTGACGGCGGCATCGCCGGCCCCCGCGTCGGCGCTCGCGGCCTCGTAGGCATCGAAACCCTTTCGGTAGCCGCTGGACATGGTCTGGTGAGCGGTGATGAACTGATCCGCCAGCGCGCGCGCAGTGGGGTTGGCCAGATCATCCCGTAGGGCGGTCGCACCTTCTACCACGGCCTTTTCGTGCTTCTGGAACGCAGCCCAGTACTTGTCCTTCTGGGCGGCATCCTTGCCGCGCAACAAGACGTTCTTCCATTCCTGGACCTGGGTCTTGAACTGCCCGTGAACAAGGTGGACCTGGCGCTCTTGAGCGACGAGCACACTCACGTCGTTCTCGAAATGGGTGAGCGAGCGGCTCATCTGCCACAGGCCGATGCCGGCGCTGAAGGCGACCAACAAGACCGCCAGCGCAAACAGCAGCGGGACTTTGCGATTCAGATTCATGAAAAACCTCAGGGGTTGTCACGGCGCCAAGGAGGCCGCAGTTTGAGGGGCGAAGCCTTGGGCTTGCCGTGCAGGCGATCTAAAGAATTGCAACAGCCGGCAATCCAGGAATTCGGACCGCCTTTCGCGCCCTCTTCCAGAGAAGAACGCCACCAAGCTCACCCATCCGGGGGAATGACGTCCTTCGGGGCGCTGGCTACGCTGGCGCCCTTTCCGATAGCGATTCCCCCACGATGACCCCGCCCTTGCTCCCTCCACCCCTGCCACGCCGTGCCGTGGTCCTTTCGCTGGTGGCCTGGCCCTGGCTGGCCGCGGCCGCAGCACAGCCGGCTCGCACAGCCGAGGCGCCGCCGGCACTGCTGCTGGCCCGTGATGCCTGGGCCCACGTGGATCCGGCCGGTTACCTCGTCAGCGAAAAGTACGACGGCGTGCGCGCCCTGTGGGACGGTCACCGGTTGCGGTTCCGGGGTGGGGCCAACGTGGCCGCGCCCGCCTGGTTCCTGGCCGGGCTGCCAGCGGGCCAGGCGCTGGACGGCGAACTGTGGCTCGACAGGGGCCGCTTCGACGAACTCTCGGCCCTGGTGCGCCGGGAGCGCCCGGACGATGCCGCGTGGCGCCGCGTGCGCTACATGGTGTTCGAACTGCCCGGGGGCCTGGGCACCTTCGCCCAGCGCAGCGAGCGGTTGCGTGCGCTGGCGCTGTTGCCGGGCGCGCGCACCTGGGAGCCAGCTGCGCAACAGACGCTCACCGGAAGCGATGCCCTGCGTGACAGGCTGGCCGAGGTGCTGGCGGCACAGGGCGAAGGGCTGATGCTGCACTGGGCCGCCTCGCCCTATGTCACTGGCCGAAGCGAGTGGCTGCTGAAGCTCAAACCGGTGCAGGACGCCGAGGCCGTGGTCGTCGGGCACACCCCGGGCCGGGGCCAGTTTGCCGGGCAGGTGGGCGCACTGCAGGTGCGCGACGACAGCGGCCGCACCTTTCTCGTCGGCAGCGGCCTGACCGAGGCCCAACGTGTCAACCCGCCGCCGTTGGGCAGTGTGGTCACCTACACCTGGCGCGGCGAGACAGCCAACGGCCTGCCGCGCTTTCCCGCCTTGCTGCGCCTGCGCCCGGCCGGGCTGTGAGCGCCCACCGGGTTATCGTGGCGCCATGACCGCCTTCAGCTTCTTCTGGCACGACTATGAAACCTTCGGCCGGGTGCCGCGCCGTGATCGCCCGGCGCAATTCGCCGGTGTCCGCACCGACGCCGAACTGAACGAGATCGGCGCGCCACTGATGCACTTCTGCCAGCCGGCGCCGGATTACCTGCCCGACCCGGAGAGTTGCCTGCTGACCGGCATCCTGCCGCAGCAGTGCCTGACCGACGGCGTGCCCGAACCCGAGTTTGCCCAGGCCGTCGAGGCGGCGCTGGCGCTACCCGGCACCGTGGGCGTCGGCTACAACTCGATCCGTTTTGACGACGAGGTCACGCGCCACCTGTTCTGGCGCAACCTGATCGACCCCTACGCCCGCGAATACAAGAACGAATGTGGCCGCTGGGATCTGCTCGACACCGTGCGCTGCATGTATGCGCTTCGCCCCGACGGCCTGGTGTGGCCGCGGCACGACGACGGCCGTCCGTCCTTCAAGCTGGAGCACCTGACGGCCGCCAACGGCCTGGCCCATGAGGCAGCGCACGATGCCCTCTCGGACGTGCGGGCCACCATCGCGCTGGCCCGCCTTGTGAGGCAGCACCAGCCCCGGCTGTGGGAGTTCTGCCTCAAGTTGCGTCAGAAGCAGGCGGTGTGGAACGAGATCGGCATCGGCCAGCCTTTCCTGCATGTCTCGGGCATGTACTCGCCCGAGCGCGGTTGCCTGGCCGTGGTGTGGCCCCTGGCGCCACACCCCACCAACAAGAACGAGTTGATCGTCTGGGATCTGGCCGAGGACCCGGCTGAATTGTTCAGCTTGAACGCGGAAGCCATTCGCCAGCGAATGTTCACCCGCACCGACGACCTGCCCGAGGGCGTGACGCGATTGCCGCTCAAGACCATCCACATCAACAAGTCGCCGGTGGTGATCGGCAACTTGAAGACGCTGACCCCGGCATTGGCCGAGCGCTGGGGGATCGACCTGCTGGCGGCCGAGCGCCACGCCCAGTCGTGCGCCCAGGGCGGTGCGCGCATGGCCGGCATCTGGCCGGACGTCTTCGCACGGCCGGCGCCAGACCACGCGCCGGATGTGGACGAAGACCTCTACGGCGGCTTCGTCGGCCCGACCGACCGCCAGCGGCTGGACCGCCTGCGCCGATTGCCCCCGGACGACGTGGCCTGGGCTCGCGCCAGCTTCGACGACCGCCGGCTGGACGAACTGGTCTTCCGCTACCGCGCCCGTGCCCACCCCGAGGCGCTCGATGCCGAGGCACAGTCCCGCTGGGCCCGGCACTGTGCCGGGCGCCTGCACCAAGGCGACGGTGGCGCACAGACGCTGGTGCAGTTCTTCGAGCGGCTCGACACCCTGGCCGACGACGCCGACGAGCGCGGCCAGGCCTTGTTGGGCGCGCTGTACGACTACGCCGAGCAGATCGCGCCGCCACCACCCTGACACTGCTGCTGACAGATGTTGACGATGTTGCCGATCTTGGGGAGTGCGCAGGCGCCCGACCTGGCATAGGCTGCGCGGGCGCAGTGCCGCACCGGGCATTGCTGCTTGTCCCCGTATCCATCAAGCCAGAGGAGACCCGCGTGCCTATCACCATGTGCTCATCAACCCCATCATCCCGCAGCGTCCTGAGCCGGTGGCTCGCAGCCGCCGCGTTGGCTGCCGCCAGCCTGAGCAGCCAGGCCGGCCCTGTCGGCCTGTCGCAGGACACCCATGCCTACGCCTACCGCAGTGGCCCGGCCGCCGTGGTCAAGCAGCCGGGCGTGGTCGCCAGCCACGATGTCCGGATCGACGGCGCCGACTGGCTGCGCCTGCAGTTCGAAGGCGTGCAACTGCCGCGCAATGCCCAATTGCGCATCACCTCGTTGCAGGACGGCGCCCAGCAGCACCTGAACGCCAAGACCCTGGCTCAGTGGCAGAACACCTCGGCCTACTTCAACGGGTCGGCGGTTCGTGTCGAGTTGCTCGCCACCCGGGCCGGCCAGGCGGGCCAGTTCGGCATCTCCAAGGTGCTGGCGGGCAAGCCGCAGGAACTGCCGGAGAGCCAGTGCGGCACGACCGACGACCGCGTGGCGTCCAACGTGGCGGACCGGGCTCGCCTGCTCGATGTGGGCTGCACGGCCAATCTGATGGTCAAGGGCTGCTTCATCACTGCGGGCCATTGCCTGGCCTCGGCGTCGCTGGTCGACGTGGTCGAGTTCAACGTGCCGGCTTCCAACGCGAACGGCAGCCTGAACCATCCGGCGCCCAAGGACCAGTACGTCCCGACGGCCAACCGCCAGTTCAGCAATGGCGGTATCGGCAAGGACTGGGGGGTGTTCACCGTTGCCCCCAACACCGAGACCGGCCTGACGCCGTTGCAGGCTCAGGGCGCCGGGCTGAAGATGTCCAAGACCGTGCCGGCGGTGGGCGACGAGGCTCGCGTTCACGGCTATGGTGTGGACTCGGGAACGGCCAACCAGACCCAGCAGTTGTCGGTCGGCCCGGTCGACTCCGTCAACATCGCCTCGACGATCCTGCGCTACCGCGCCGACACCGAAGGCGGCAACAGCGGCTCGGCGGTGCTGGCCGGAGGCCGCGTGGTGGCGATCCACACGCATGCCGGCTGCACGCAGACCGGGGGGGCCAACCAGGGCACCCTGTTCACCAACACGGCGTTCAAGAAGGCCTTCAAGGCCGTCTGCAGCGCTGCGCAGTGAGTTGAATCCGGCCTCCTTCTGGGGACTGTTCGAAATGGGGCCCCGTCTTGGGGCCCCTTTTTCTTTCGGGCAAGCCCTGTGCCCAGCGCCCTCGTCTGGGCGTAAGGTAGCGGTCCCAACCGAGGAGACCCCCATGCTCAAATCCGGCATCGACCAGGACGCGCTGATCGAGATGTTCGCCAACGCCAGCGCCAAGCAATCCGCGCAGCTTCGCACAGCGGTCGGCGAGGCCACGCTGAAGGCCTTGCAGGGCCGAGAGATGAGCCTGAAGAACATCCGAGGGGTGATCAAGTCGGTCACCCAGGCTGCCAGCGCGGGCGCGATGCAGAACGTGACGCCCAAGGTCGATGTCGAAGCCATGCTGGATGGCGCCTTGGCCGGCATGGACGACGCGCTGCTGAAGGCGGTCGACGCCAACCGGGTGGCGCTGGAGCGCCTGACCGGGCAGGGCGTCGATCTGCACGAGAAACAGCTGAAGAAGGCGATGGACGACCTGCAGAAGCTGGAGGACACCATGCTCGACACCGTGCGCAAGGCGTCCAGCGGGGCGGGTGCCGGCCTGTCGGGGCCTTGGGCCGAGGTGCTGGGCAAGATGGAAAAATCCGGCTCGCTCACCGGCGCTCAGGCCACCGCCACCTTCGAGCAGATGACCAACCAGATGCAGACGGCCATGCGCGACACCCGTGCCGCCAGCCTCAAGGCAGCGCAGACACTGGCGCAAAGTTATGCGGCCCTGGTCAGCGGGGTGCTGATCGGCATGTCCGACGCACTGCGCAGCGGCGGCGCAGAAGGTTCGGCGGCCAAGCCAGCCGCCAAGTCGAGCTCGCGCAAGTAGTCGAAGACGGCGGCAGCCAGCCGCCGGTGCAACCGCCCGCCTACACTGGCGGGCTGCTCCCCCTGGAAGTTTTGCCACCATGACCCGAGTCGTCATCAGCGGCACCGGCCTGTACAGGCCGCCGCACGTCATCACCAACGCCGAGCTGGTCGAGGCCTTCAATGCCTACGTCGGGCTGCAGAACGAGAAGAACGCTGCAGCCATCGCGGCCGGCAGCTTGCCGGCCCTTGCACCGTCCAGCGTCGAGTTCATCGAGAAGGCGTCCGGCATCCAGCAACGCTATGTGCTCGACAAATCCGGCGTGCTGGACCCGACGCGCATGTACCCCCGCTTCCAGGAGCGGCCCGACGACCAGATCTCGCTGATGGCCGAGATCGCCGCCGACGCGTCGAACCAGGCCCTGGCCGCTGCCGGCAAGACCGGGGCACAGGTCGACGCGGTGCTGTGCGCGTCGGCCAACATGCAGCGCGCCTACCCGGCGATGGCGGTCGAGATCCAGCAGGCCATCGGTGCCGGCGGTTACGGCTTCGACATGAACGTGGCCTGCTCGTCGGCCACCTTCGCGATCGAGCAGGCGGCCAACGCGGTGCGTGCCGGCACCGCGACCTGCGTGCTGGTGGTCAACCCCGAGATCACCTCGGCCCACCTGGAGTGGCGCGACCGTGATTGCCATTTCATCTTCGGCGACGTGTGCACCGCGGTGATCGTCGAGAAGGCCGAGACGGCCACGTCCCCCGATCAGTGGGAGATCCTCGGCACACGGCTGGCCACCCAGTTCTCCAACAACATCCGCAACAATTTCGGCTTCATGAACCGGGCAGAGGACAGCGACCCGCTGGCCCGCGACAAGACCTTCCGCCAGGAGGGCCGCAAGGTGTTCAAGGAGGTCGTGCCCTTGGCCGCCGCCCACATCGAGGCGCATCTTGCCCAGCTCGGTTTCGAGCCCAAGGGTGTGCGTCGCTTCTGGTTGCACCAGGCCAACCTCGGCATGAACCAGTTTGTCATCCGAAAGCTCGTTGGCCAGGAGGTCGGCGGCGATCTCGCACCCCTGATCCTGGACGAGTACGCCAACACCGCTTCGGCGGGCTCGATCGTGGCGTTCCACCACCACCACGCCGACATGGCGCCCGGTGAGGTGGGCGTGATCTGTTCCTTCGGTGCCGGCTACTCGGTCGGCAGTGTTGTCGTTCGGAAGCTGTGAGGTTGGTGATGGGTCGTGAGGTGATGCCCTGGCGTGCCATGGGTCTGGCGCTGTCGGTGCTGCTGGTGGCCGTGCAGGTGGCCGCGCAAGGTACCGGGGCGGCAGCCAAGTCGCTGACCGGCCAGGCGCCCGGCAAGGGGGCAATGTTGAGCCGCGATGAGTTGCGGGCCTGCCTGAAAGAGCAGGCCGCCCAGAAGTCACGCGGCGAGTTGCTTGAGAAGCGCCGTGCCGAGGTGGCGGGGGAGGCCGATGCGGCTCGCCGCCTGAAGGATGAGGCGCAGGCCGAGCGCGACGCCTACCAGGCCAAGGCCAACCAGGCGCAGGTTTTCAAGGACAAGGCCAAGGCCCACGGCGAGCGGGTCGACCTCTACAACAAGAGGGTCGCCGAGTTCCAGGCGTCGCCCCCGGTGGGGGCAGGCGCCGAGCGGGAGCGTGGTCAGTTGGAAGGCGAGGGCGAGGCCCTGGCCAAGGCCGAGGCCGCACTGAAGGCAGAGGGCGCGCAACTGACTTCCCAATTGGAGCAGGGCCGCACAGCGGTCAACCAGCGCATCCAGGCTCAACAGGCGGCGGCAGCCTCGGCCACCGAGCGCAGCAAGGCCTTTGACGCCGAGGTGGCCGCCTTCAACACCGAGGTGGATGATTGGCGCAAGCGCTGTGGCGACCGGCCGTACCGCGAGGCCGACGAGAAAGCCGTTCGCGCAGGGCAATGAGTGGGGCGACCCGGCGCTGGCCGAGTCAGAGCCTCATGCGCCGGGCGCGCAGGCGCTCGTAGGCTGGCCGGCAAGCCTCGGCCACGGCCCGTGCGGGCCCCTGCAGCGCGGGCTCGCGCGGCCGCCAAGGCTCGAACCCGGTGGAGCGCCAGACGGCGTCGTACCAGTACGGTGCCCAGATGCCGTCGCCGGCACGCCGGCCTGCGGGCCATGCCAGCATGCGCTCGGTGAAGCCCAGGCCCAGCGCCTCGCACAGTGCCCGCAGGTGGCCGCCAGGATCGCGCAGGAAATCGTCCGCATCGATCACTGGTGGCGCCGTGCCGGCGGCGCAGAGATCGTCGTACAGCGCCGCCTGCTGGAGCAGCCCGATGTCGGCCGGTGTCACCGTGGCGCGTGATTTCAGGTAGGACTCGACGACCTCGGCCGGGTCGCGGATCAGGAACACATTGGCCAGCCCATGCACCCAGCTCGTGTCCCGGCCCGGCAGCAGGTGGTGGGTCATGTGCTTCTGGTACCAGATTGGCAAGCCGCCAGGTGCCGGGCCGGTGGACATGGCCTGTGCGACGCGCGCCGAGTCGGTGTCGCCCGCCGAGATGATCTCGTCTCGGCCGGGATGCTCCAGGCCGGTGGCGGCCAGGTAGGCGGCGTACAGCGGCTCGTCGCTCACCGCGCAGTCGCCGCGGTTCTCCCACGAGCGCATCATCGCGGTGGAGATGTTGCGAGGGCCGCTCCACATCGCCACACGCAGCGGGCCCGCTGTCATGCCGATCGCCCGGCGATGTCGCGCTGAACCAGCGCCTTGTACAGGCCCTGCAGGCGGGCCACCATCGGCCCGGGCAGGCCACCGTCGAACGCGCGGCCGTCCACGGCGCGCACCGGTACCACGCCGGCGAAGGTGCCGGTGCAGAAGGCTTCTTCGGCACCGTAAACCTGGGACAGGCTGAAGTTCTTCTCGAACACCGGGATACCCGCTTCGCGGCACACCTGGATCACATTCGATCGGGTGATGCCGCCCAGGCAGTAGTCACCGGAGGAGGTCCAGACTTCACCCTTCCTGACGATGAAGAAGTGGGTCGAATTGCAGGTGGCGACAAAGCCGTGCGGGTCCAGCATCAGCGCTTCGTCGGCCCCGGCCTCGGTGGCCTGGATGCACGCGGTGATGCAGTTGAGCTTGCTGTGGCTGTTCAGCTTGGGGTCCTGCACATCGGGGAAGCCGCGCCGCACGTGCACGGTGAACAGGCGCAGCCCCGCCGACAGCGTCTCGGGTTTGGCGAGCTTCCACTCCGGCAGGATCACGATCGTGGCCGGGCCGACCGTGACGCGCGGGTCTTGGTAAGGTGTGCGCTTGACGCCCCGGGTGACCATCAGGCGGATGTGCACGCCGTCGTTCATGCCGTTGGCGGCCAGCGTGTCATAGATCGCCTGCCTGAGTTCGGCCCGCGTGAGCCCGATGTTCAGCGCGATGGCTCGGGCGCCTTCATAGAGGCGGTCGAGGTGAGCGTCGAGGAAGACAGGGTGGCCGCCGACCACGCGCAGGCCCTCCCAGACGCCGTCGCCAAGCACGAATCCGCTGTCGAAAACCGACACCGTGGCGTCAACCCTGGCCTTCAGCGCCCCGTTGATCCAGATCAGGATACCGGCGTTGCGCGGGTCGTCGTGGAAGTCATGGATGCTCTGTGACATGGCGGCAAGTCTATGTTGGCGTTCAGATCCGGTGGCATGATGCCGGCTTTCCGGGCCTGCCAGCCCGCCACAGACTGAGGTTTTCCATGATCCGACTCCTCCCCATTGCAATGGCTGCCTGTTTGTTGGGCGCGACCGCACCGGCCGCGTTGGCGCAGAGCGACACCAAGACTCTCGGCGGCAAGTCCGCCTCGAGCGGCAAGGTCCTGACACGCGAGGAACTGCGCGTTTGCATGAAGCAGCAAGCCGATCTGTCGGCACGCAAGGGCGGGCTCGAGAAGCGCCAGGCGTCGATTCAGGAGGAACGTGCCCAGATCCAGAAGGACACCGAGGCCATCAAGGCCGAGCAGGAGGCGCTTTCCTCTCGCAAGACGCAGGTCGACGAACTGAACAAGCGGATGGAAGCGCACGCCGAGCGTGTCAAGGATCTGAACCAGCGCAGCGCCGACTTCGAGCAGGCTGGGCGCAGCGGTCCCAATGCCGAGCGTGAGCGCCGCAAGATGGACAAGGAACGCCAGGACATCGAGAAGGCCGAGGCCGTGTTGAAGGCCGACCGCGAGAAACTGGTCGGCGGAACCAACGACGCGGTGGCCAAGCTGAACGCACGCGTCGAGGCGCAGCAGCAGGTCGCTGGCGACTGGAACAGCCGCAGCAAGAAGCTCGATCAGGAAGTCCAGGCTTACGAGAACGACCGCTCGGATTGGGTCATCGGGTGCGGTGACCGCCGCTACCGTGAGGACGACGAGAAAGCCATCCTGGCCGGCAAGTAGGCCGCGTGAGCCGCCGGTGAAATTGCTCGTCATCGGCGGTACCCGCTTTCTCGGCCGCCACCTGGTGCAGGCGGCGGTGGAGAGCGGGCACCATGTCACGCTGTTCAATCGCGGGCAGTCCGCGACCAGCGTGCCGGCCGGTGTCGAACACCGGGTCGGTGATCGCCGTGCGGGGCTGGATTCGTTGTCTCCTGGCACCTGGGACGCGGTGATCGACACCTGCGGCTACCTGCCCGGCGAAGTGGCGGCCATGGCCGATTGCCTGCATGGGCGGGTGGGCAGCTACGCCTTCATTTCCAGCATTTCGGTCTTCGCGGACTTCAGCCAGCCGAACGGCGAGGATGCGGCGGTGGGCCGGATCGACGATCCCGAGACCACGGTCGTCGATGGCCGCACCTACGGGCCCTTGAAAGCGCTGTGCGAAGAAGCGTTGCAGTCGCGTCTTGGCGACCGCGCGCTGGTGGTCAGGCCGGGCCTGATCGTCGGCCCGCACGACCCGACTGGCCGTTTCACCTGGTGGCCAGCCCGGTTGGCGCGCGCCGCGCCTGGCGAGCGGCTCCTGGCGCCTGGCGCGCCGGAAGATGCGGTTCAGTTCATCGACGCACGCGATCTGGCCGCCTTCATCCTGCGGCTGGTCGAGGGCGGCCGCTTCGGCCTGTTCAACGCCACGTCGCCGCAGGGCCTGTGGACCATGGGTGACGTGCTCCGCGCCTGCGCCGAGGTGGCGGGCACCCAGCCTAGCTGGGATTGGGCGCCTTCCGCCTGGTTGCTGGAGCAGGGGGTGGGCCCCTGGATGGAGTTGCCCCTATGGCTGCCCGCCGAGGGCGAGCACGCCGCCTTCATGCGCGTGGAGACCACGCGTGCCGAGCAAGCCGGCCTGAAACTGCGCCCCATCGCCGACACCGCAGCGGACACGCTGGCCTGGTGGCAGGCCCTGCCACCAGAGGCGCGGGCCTTCCCTCAGACCGGCCTGGCACCGGAGCGCGAGGCTGCGCTCCTGGCCAGGCTCGCAGCGGGCGTCAGGCTGTGACCGTCTTGGCCACGTCCGCGTACTCTTCGATCTGGTCGAAGTTCATGTACTTGTAGATCTTGCTGCCGTCGGCGTTGATCACGCCCATGTCGGCGTGGTACTCGGCCACCGTCGGGATGCGGCCCAGCTTGGATGCAATCGCGGCCAGTTCCGCCGAAGCGAGGTACACGTTGGTGTTCTTGCCCAGGCGGTTGGGGAAGTTGCGGGTGCTGGTCGAGACCACGGTTGCGCCTTCGCGCACCTGGGCCTGGTTGCCCATGCACAGGCTGCAACCCGGCATCTCGGTACGCGCTCCCGCGGTGCCGAACACGCCGTAGTGGCCCTCCTTGGTCAGCTCGGCGGCGTCCATCTTGGTCGGCGGGGCGACCCACAGCTTGACGGGGATGTCGCGCTTGCCTTCGAGCAGCTTGCTGGCCGCACGGAAGTGGCCGATGTTGGTCATGCACGAGCCGATGAAGACTTCGTCGATCTTCGTGCCGGCGACTTCACCCAGCAGCTTGGCATCGTCTGGGTCGTTCGGGCAGCACAGCACCGGCTCTTTCAGGTCGGCCAGATCGATCTCGATCACGGCGGCGTACTCGGCGTCGGCATCGGCGCGCAGCAACTGCGGGTTGGCGATCCAGGCTTCCATGGCCTGGATGCGGCGCTCCAGCGTGCGCTTGTCAGCATAACCATCGGCGATCATGTTCTTCATCAGCACGATGTTGCTGGTCATGTACTCGATGATCGGCTCCTTGTTCAGGTGCACCGTGCAGCCTGAGGCCGAGCGCTCGGCCGAGGCATCGCTCAGCTCGAAAGCCTGTTCCACCTTCAGGTCGGGCAGGCCCTCGATCTCCAGGATGCGCCCCGAGAAGATGTTCTTCTTGCCGGCCTTGGCGACGGTCAGCAAGCCTGCCTTGATGGCGTACAGCGGGATCGCATGCACCAGGTCGCGCAGCGTGATGCCGGGCTCCATCTTGCCCTTGAAGCGCACCAGCACCGATTCGGGCATGTCCAGCGGCATCACGCCGGTGGCCGCACCGAAGGCGACCAGGCCAGAGCCGGCCGGGAAGCTGATGCCGATCGGGAAGCGGGTGTGCGAATCGCCGCCGGTGCCCACCGTATCGGGCAACAGCAGGCGGTTCAGCCAGCTGTGGATCACGCCGTCGCCCGGCCGCAGGGCCACGCCGCCGCGGTTGCTGATGAAAGCCGGCAGTTCGCGGTGGGTCTTCACGTCGACCGGCTTGGGGTAGGCGGCGGTGTGGCAGAAGCTTTGCATCACCAGGTCGGCGCTGAAGCCCAGGCAGGCGAGGTCTTTCAACTCGTCGCGGGTCATCGGGCCGGTGGTGTCTTGCGATCCCACGGTGGTCATCTTCGGTTCGCAGTAGGTGCCCGGGCGGACGCCCTGGCCCTCAGGCAGGCCGACCGCGCGGCCGACCATCTTCTGCGCCAGGGTGAAACCGGCCTTCGTTGCGGCCGGAGGCTGCGGCAGGCGGAACACGGTGGAGGCCGGCAGGCCAAGGAAGTCGCGCGCCTTGGATGTCAGAGAGCGGCCGATGATCAGGTTGATGCGGCCGCCGGCACGGACCTCGTCGAACAGCACGTCGCTCTTCAACTGGAACTCGACGACGGTGGCGCCGTTCTTCGTGATCTTGCCGTCGTAGGGCAGCACCTCGACCACGTCGCCCATCTCCAGCTTGGAGACGTCGACCTCGATCGGCAGCGCACCGGAGTCTTCCTGGGTGTTGAAGAAGATCGGGGCGATCTTGCCGCCCAGCGTGACACCGCCGAAACGCTTGTTCGGCACGAACGGGATGTCTTGCCCGGTGGCCCAGATCACGCTGTTGGTGGCGCTCTTGCGGCTGGAGCCGGTGCCGACCACGTCGCCCACATAGGCCACCAGGTGGCCCTTCTTCTTCAGGTCCTCGATGAACTGCATCGGGCCGCGCTTGCCGTCTTCCTCGGGCTTGAAGGCCGCGCCTTCGCGGGTGTTCTTCAGCATCGCCAGGTAGTGCAGCGGGATGTCCGGGCGGCTCCACGCGTCGGGAGCGGGGGACAGGTCGTCGGTGTTGGTCTCGCCGGGCACCTTGAAGACCGTGACCGTGATGCTCTTGGGCACTTCGGGGCGGGTGGTGAACCACTCGGCATCGGCCCAGCTCTGCATGACCTCCCGGGCCTTGGCGTTGCCGGCCTTGGCCTTCTCGGCGACGTCATTGAAGAAGTCGAACATCAGCAAGGTCTTCTTCAGGCCTTCCGCGGCTACCGCGGCCACATCGGCGTCGTCGAGCAGTTCGATCAGAGGGTGGACGTTGTAGCCCCCGACCATCGTGCCGAGGAGTTCCGTGGCCTTTGCCTTCGGGAGCAGGGCGACGGCGATGTCGCCGTGCGCCACTGCGGCCAGGAAGCTGGCCTTGACCTTGGCAGCGTCGTCCACGCCTGGCGGCACGCGGTGGGTGAGCAGGTCCAGCAGGAAGGCGTCCTCGCCGGCTGGCGGGTTCTTGATCAGCTCGATGACCTCAGCGGTCTGCTTGGCGTCGAGCGGCAGCGGCGGGATGCCGAGGGCGGCGCGTTCGGCGGCATGTTGGCGATAGGCTTGCAGCATGGCGGTGGCTCCTGGATGGCGGGGCTAGGGTAACTACGATATTTTATATCTTATATAAGACTTGCCAAGCCCCTGGGGCACGGCGGTCGCGATTGTCCCGCAGCGAGGCGGCCGATCCAAGCAAGAAAAAAGCCCGGCGGGGCCGGGCTTTTCGGGCAGGCGCACGCGTCAATTCGGGGCAGGTGCGGCCACGCCGGTGGCAGCCTGCCCAGGCGAGTTGCCCATCAGCGCCTGGGTGGGTTGGCCCTCAGCGGCCTTTCTGGCCAGCATCTGCTTCTCGTGCACGCACTCGTCCACCAACCGGCGCCCGGCCTTCACATCCATGAGCATGGATTTGTAGGCGATCTGAAGCAGCAATGTCTGGCCCTTGACGTCCTCCAGGCGCAGCGCACCGGTGGACGAGAGCACCGGCTTCATGGTGTAGCGCTCTTTGCCGAAGGCGACATCGATGTAGCCGTCGTACTTGGGGTTCATGGTCACCTTGACCGACTGGTTCAGTTCGCACTGGTAGTCGCCGAAGTGGGTCATCGACGCGGCGGCGTTCTGCTCGCCTTCGGAGGGCGGCAAGGGCACTTCCACCGGCGGCTTGGGCGCAGGCTTGGCGGCGGGGCGCTTGGCGGCCGGTTTGGCGACGGGTTGTGCGGGCGTTTGCGCCTGGGCGCCGACCGCGAAGCAGGTGAGCCACGCCAGGGACAGCGACAGGATCAGGGGGCGTTTCAGGAGGTTGTGCATCGGGCGAGGCTCCAAGGGGCGGTGTGACAGGGCAAATTGTCCTCCCACCGCCCTGGACAGGGGTGACTGAACGTTTCCACAGGCCATTCGAGGCGGCGATTCGCCAACAAGGTCACAGGTCGAAGAATGCCAGCCGGATCTCGGCGGGCAACTGGGACCCGTTGGCGACGGAGGTCCGATGGGCGCGTTGAAGCACCTGCCAGAAGTAGCGGAAACTGGCCCGGTCGTGCAATTGCTCGCGCCCATGGTGCGAGTGGCGGATCGGCGCCCAGTGGGCCGCATGGGCGGCGGTGATGATTTCGATGGCCTGGTCGACTTCGGCCGCGCTGGGCGCGAAAGCGTCGACGATGGGCAGGATCTGGTCCGGGTGAATGCTCCACATGCGGGTGTAGCCCAACTGGCGCGAGGCCCGTTCGGCGGCCGCTTGCACGGCAGACCGATCCTTGAACTCTGTGACCACACAGTGCGACGGCACCTTGGCGTGGCCATGGCAGGCGGAGGAAATCTCCAGCTTGGCGCGCAGCACCAGCGGGTGCTCG
>Ga0075163_10001326_pt1 | contig 33195 bp, 40 predicted proteins | sample JI1023141ADNA_FD_71478 | JGI IMG/M metagenome (GOLD analysis project Ga0075163, IMG submission 71478) | Wastewater effluent complex algal communities from Wisconsin, to seasonally profile nutrient transformation and Carbon sequestration -... | ecosystem: Engineered > WWTP > Effluent > Algae...
GTCCTGGCTGCCGAGTACACCCTCATCACCGGCAAAGCCCCCTCGTCGACCACCGAGGCCCGCCTGCGGCTGCTCATCGGCAACGCTCTGGCGGAGGGCATGATCTGATGCACCTCCGCGTTGGACATCGACATCGATGACCCAGAGCACCCCGTCTGGGCTGACGCGATCCGCGCCTTCGCCCCCTACGAGAAGCGCCTCAACCAATGAGCGAAGTTGCCACCACAACCACCCGCGCGCTTGCGCGGCGCGAGGCGGCGCTTGCTGCCTTTGAGGCGTTGACGGGATGGACCCCCACCGTGGAGATCACGGTGGATGCGGAAGGCCGCGTTACCCGACTGCGCATGGAGGCCCGCACCCGATTGTCGCCCAACGCGAGCGCCCGCGTGATCCGCGCGCATATGGACCACCTGGGCCGGTGCATGATGGAGGTCGAGGCGGAGGTCGACCCGCAAGGGTCTACGCTCCGCCAACGGCAGCAAACATTGGGGGCGCCGTTGCCCATCCTACTCCACCGTCGCAAACCGGAAGGCCCGCGGCACATGCTTAAACTGGTCGCGCAGTACGCCGCTGACAACCCTGTAGGCGCGATGCATCCGACCCGCCTTGATGTGCTTGCGGTGGCAGCGCTCTTGTTGTTGCCGTGACCTTCGCAGAGTTGGTCGAGATCAAGCACCCCCGCCCGTGGTTGCGCACCCTCATGCACCGCTTGGGCGATTGTTGGGGGTGGAGCATCTACGTGGCGGATGGCGAGCACTGGCGCCGCGTGGCCATGCGCCTCGCTGGGGAAGGGCTCACCGAGGCGGAGGCCCGCGGCGAGTTCGCGATGCGGCAGAGGAGAGACGCCTACCCACATGCCGATCTTCCCCGTTACAACCACCGTCCCCAACCGCCCCACCATCCGCGCGAAGATCGCGTGCTCGGAGCGCGATCCCCTCGTGAGGGCGTTCACCGCGCGGCCGGGGCGCTTCTACGAGGAAGACCTGCTCGTCGCATTGGCGCGCGAGTACGACGCGAAGGGGTGGAAGGGCGGCGTCATCCTGGACGTGGGTTCGCACGTCGGCAACCACTCGGCGTTCCTCGCGCATCTGGGGCCCGTCTACGCCTTCGAGGCGGATCCGCGCTGCCAAGCGGCGTGGTTGCGCACGATGGCCCTCACGTGCCCGCCCAACCCCGCTGTGCTCGTCCCCGCCCCGGTGTGGAGTGAGGCGCGGCGCATGGACATCAGCCGCAACAACACGGGGCGCGCGCATGCGGTGGAGACTGCGCCTGCTGGCGAAGGCGGCGAACAAATAGCCGCCCCAGCGTGAACCCGTCTCCCGCCCGGTAAGCCTGAACAAGCACCCGCTCAAAGAGCGACAACCCCCAGGCCACCCCACTGCTATTGCAATCCACCCGTTCAACGGGTAACGTCCTTCCCATGGTCTCGCCCTTCATCTCCACCTCGCGGTCCACCGCTCCATCGCCTACTTGGCCTTTCGGCCGACATCGGGCGGTGTCGCAGCTTTCTTTCGCCCAGCCGGCCCTTCGCCGGAAGGGGGCGGACCGTCCAGCCTACACCGCTGCACAGTCGTTCAGTGGTGGAATCGTCGGATGGGGTGCGTTTTTCGCGCAAGGTCGCGAAACGGTGGAGGTTTCTCGATGAACGCTCGCACCTGGACCCAGCAGCAGACCGCCGTCTTTCGGTGGCTGGACACGCCCACTGCCCGGCGTGCCCTCGCCGTCAACGCCCGCGCGGGCACCGGCAAGACGTCAACCATCGTCGAAGGCCTCGACCACGCGCCCGAAGTGCGCGGCGGTGGTCGCGTGCTGCTCGCCGCCTTCAACAAGCGCATCGCCAGCGAGCTCGAGGGCCGGGTGCCCAGGGGGGTGCGCGTCTCCACCCTGCACGCCCTCGGCTACCAGGCGGTGATCCGGGCCTGGGGGCGGATGGACCGCCCCAACCAGGATCGGGGCGCGACCATCGCCGGCGCCCTGCTCCAGCCCCATCTGCCCGTGGGCTTCACCTACGCGAACAGCTCCAGCTGGGCCACACGCAAGAGCCCGCAAGCCGTTGAGTTCAATACGCTTTGCGGACTGGTGGCGAAGCTGGCGGGTGTCGGCAAGCGCACCCTGACCACCGACGCGTGCGACCTCGCCGACGTGGCGTGGTCCTACGACGCGGAGCCCAGCAAGGAACTGATCGCGGCGGGCTGGACCACGCTTCGTCTGGCCACCCTCGCCGTCGAGGCCATGCAGGCTGCCTGCGAGCAGTCGGCCGCAATCGACTTCGACGATATGCTGTGGCTGCCTTGGGCGTGCGGCCTGGCCCCCCAGACCTTCGACCTGGTGGTGATCGACGAAGCGCAGGACATGAACGCCGCCCAGCTGGAGCTCGCCATCGCTGCGGTCGCCCCCGGTGGCCGCGTGGTGGTGGTGGGCGATCCTCGCCAGGCCATCTACGGCTTCATGGGTGCCGCGTCGGGTGCCTTCGAGCGTACCCGCGCCCGGCTCGATGCCCTCGAGCTGCCCTTGTCGGTGACCTTCCGGTGCCCGGCGTCGGTGGTAGACGCTGCCCGCGTCTACGTGCCCGACTACCAGGCGGCCCCGGGCGCTCCCCGTGGCGTCGTGGAGATGGTGCCCAAGTTGGCCCACGCGGTGCCCCGCATCGCCGCCGGTGACTTCGTGCTTTCGAGGACGAACGCCGGCGCCGTCGCCGCCTGCATGGCTCTCTTGCGCCACGGCACCCGGGCCACGGTCATCGGGCGCGACATCGGGGCCAGCATCATCGCCCGGGTGAAGGGCTTCAAGCGCGCCTACAGCGTGCCCGACGTCATCCTGGCCGCCCGCGCGTGGGCCCTCACCGAGCAGCAGCAGGCGGAGGCCGCCGGGCGCCCCCAGCGGGCCGAGCGCGCGGCCGACATGTGCGAGACCCTCATCACCCTCGCCGAGGGCCTCGACAGCGTTGAGGCCCTTCTTGCCCGCATCAAGGGCCTCTTCGATGAGGCCGCGCAGGTGGGCCAGGTGGCGTGCTGCACGGTCCACCGGTCCAAGGGCCTTGAGGCCCGCGCCGTCTGGATCATCGCGGATTCATTCAGGGATTCGGACAGCGTCGAGGAGCAGAACCTCCGCTATGTGGCCATCACGAGGGCTATCGGCTCGCTGCATATTGTGGGCGAGGGGCCCTTTGGGGCGTGCCTGCAGGCGGCTGCAGCGGCTCCCCAGATGCGCCTCCCTGACGTGACGCCCTTTGAAGAGGACTTCGGGCCCGACCACATGACCTTTGACGGGACCCACTGATGGTGTTGGCCAGCGACTTCTCGACCCGAGGCCGGCGGGTGCGCCTCTTCGCCCTGCCACTCACCCTGGCGGGGTCAGGGTGCCATCACGGCTCTCGGCGGTGCCTGCTGTGCCCCCTCCTGGCCGAGGGCTACGCCGCGGCGATGAGCTGGGCGGCCGGCCTGGTCTACGACCCCACCCCCTACGACGCCGAGCTCGACGCCGGCGACGACACCCTGCTGGAGGCGGTATGACCCTGCCTGGCTTCGAGGGCGTGGCGGACCACAACGCCCACCACCGCCCCTCTGACCACTACCCGACGCCCGCCAAAGAGGCGGCCCTCCTGGTGGAGGTGCTGCGCCAGCGGGTGCCACCCAGCAAGGGCTGGGTGCTGGAGGCTGGGTGCGGCCATGGCGCCGTCGTCGCCCCCGCTGCCGAGGCGGGTTACCACGTCATCGGCCTCGATGTGCGGCAGGAGGCCGTCGACGAGGTACGCGGTGCCCGGGCTCGGCTGCGAAGGAATGACATCAACGCCATCCGCGCCGACTTCATGACCTGGGAGCCCGGGCAGTGGTGGCGTGACCGGTGCGCCGCTGCTGTGGGCAATCCCCCGTTCTGGGGGGACTCGGCGCGCCTATTGGCTTGGCTCGACCGCCTCTTCACATTCGCCCCGGTGGTGGTGCAACTGCTGCCCACCAGCTTCCTGCACACGTCCGGCCGGGCAGCGTGGCACCGCCAGCACCCCTGCGACGTGGTCCCCCTCGACGAACGCCCCGCCTTCATGGGCCAGGGCGGCAAGGCCGAGTGCAGCATCATGGTGTGGCCCCCAATCAACGGGATGCACGGCCAAATCTTTCGCGTTGGGGAAGTGTATGCCAATCCGACCTGAGGACCGCCCCCGCTACGGGGCGGGCTGGGCGGCGCTGTCCCGCCGCCTGCGCTTCGAGCGTGCCGGCGGCCGGTGCGAGTGCGACGGGCGTTGCGGGTCCGCCCGCCACCCTGGCCAGGAGAGGTGTGCGGCCGTCCACCGTGACGCCCACCCGGTCACCGGCTCAAAGGTCGTGCTGACCGTCGCCCACCTGGACCGCGTGCCAGAAAACCTCAATGAAAACAACCTCATGGCGATGTGCCAGGCCTGCCACCTTGCCTACGACCGAGACCAACACACGGCCACCAGGGCCGGGCGGAGTGGCACATGAGTTTGCGCCTGGTTCGCCTGGTGGCGCTGTCTCCCCACCCGCTGCTGAGGTCGAGCCCCAGGGCCCGCGAGGTGTTGGCGCTGCTGGCTGATCGGGTCGGGCAGAGCGCCAGCATGCGGTGCTGGCCTTCCCTGGCCGACCTGATGCGCACCGGGCTCTCTCACGGCACCGTGTGCGACGCCCTGCGCCAGCTCCAGGCCGAGGGGCTGGTCATTGACACGGGCAACCGCACGGGCAAGAGCGGCCGCATCGTGGTGCGCCAGCTGGTCGCCGACGTCATATGGCCTAATCGTCCTGGTGGCTCGGATAGTCCTGGTGAGTCGGATCATCCGAGCCACCAGGACGCAGATCGTCCGGGCCACCAGGACGCAGATCGTCCGGGCCATCAGGACGCAGATCGTCCGGGCCACCAGGACGCGGAACCCCTCAAGGAACCCTCCATGGAACCCTCCATGGAACCCTCCACCAAACCCGTGCGCGAGACCGGGCCCCAGGGGGTGGTGGTGGTGGATCCTGAGACCGCTTCCGCCGCCGCCGAGCTGGTCGATCGCTACCTCGAAGAAGACCGCCCGGCGGATCGCACCCTCACCCGCTCGGCAAGGGCTCGCATCGAGGCGGACATCATCGCCCGGCTGAGGGAGGGCATCGCAGCCGCGGCAGTCTGGCGGGCCTGGGAACTGCTGCGGGCCGAGCGAGGCTGGCGGCAACCCCAGCGCCTGGGGTGGCTGGTGGCTGTGGCCGACCGCATCCACGAGCGCTTCGCGCGGGCAGGCGAGGAACTGCCCGAGGACATCGAGCACACCGGCGAGGTGCAGGAGCTCCAGCTGGAGCCGCCCGATAACCTCCTCGAAAGCTCACTGCCCCCCTGGGGCGACTGGATCAAGCACGTCAAGCTGGAAGACGGGGAAGCGCAATGAAATCAGGGGAGGGCCGCGTGAGCGTCACCATCGAGCTCGCCCTGGTGGCGGGCGCAATCGCACATCCCGACGAGGTGTGGGCCCTCCTTGACGAGGCCCCCCGCGATGCCCTGCTCGACCCCCTGCTCGGTTCGGTGTGGGGGGTCATCGCTGACCTGGCGCACACCGGGCAGACACCTGAGTTGGCCCGCGTGCAGGCCGAGCTGGTGCGCCAGGGGCTCGCCGAGCGCATCGGCCCCAGCATGGCCGATCTCGCCACCGGGGGCACCGTCGCCCAGGTGCGAGCTGCCGCCGCTCGAGTGCGCGCCGCTGCCGACCAGCGGCGCTTCCTCGGGCTGGCCCAGGGTGTCATGCAGGACTTGACCAGCCTGCCGCCCGATCAGGCACTTCCGGCGTGGCAGGCCTTCCTCGACCAGGGGCTGCGAGCCTGCGGTGAGCGCGGGCAGCGCCGCACCGACCTGCACCATGGCATGGTCGAAAGCGTGGCCCGGGCCGAAGCCCGCGCCCGCGGGGAGGTCCCCGAGCGGTCATGGCCTATCGGCGTCGAAGGCCTCGACCACATCTGGACCCTGGCGCCGGGAGAACTGGTGACCCTCGGGGGGCCCTCGGGCGGCGGCAAGTCCGCGCTGGCCCAGTGGCTTGGGCTGGCCTTCGTGCGAGCAACTGGCCGTGGTGTGATCTACATCCCGCTGGCCGACATCGACGCGGCTGCCATGAGCGATCGCGCTCTGGCCCACATGTCGCACCGCACCTCGCGCGAGGTGGCCCGGGATGTGCCTCACGACTCGGCACTGCGGGCCATGCGCCGCGCCCTGGAGGCGTCGGCCTACCTGCGGCACCGCTTCACAGTCATCGATGGGTGCTCCACCGATGTCGAGGACCTGGTCCAGATCATCCGCCAGGAACGGCTGCGCATGCGCCAGCGCGGGGTTGAGCTCGGGGTGGTGGTCACCGACTACGCCCAGACCATGACCAGCCGCCAGAAGGGCCTGGACGATCTGGATGTGTTGCGGGTGGTGAGCAAGACCCTCAAGATCCAGGTGGCCCAGGCCCTCGATGTGGCTGTGGTGCTGCCATCGCAATACAACCGCCAATACATCCCCGGGCAGCGCCCCCCCGTCACCGGCGACCTGTATGGGGGCAGCGTCATGGAGCACTACAGCGATGTGGTGGCCCTCATCCACCCCACAAAGCTGCCCCACGTCCCCGCCCTGCCCGACGGCGACTGGCGCGACCGGCTGAGGCGCTTCGAGCTGCACCTGCCCAAGAACCGGGCAGGAAGCCCCGGCATGGTTCCCCTGGTGGCCGACCTCGCGACCTACAGCTACTGGGCGGAGAAGGCCTGCCCGCACTACACCCCACCGCCACCGAAGCCCGCGAAGTCAAAGGGGAAAGAGGATGAGTGAACCCTGGTGGACCGCCGTGCACGCCCTGGATGGCCTGGAGGTGGCCGAGGCCCTGGGGCTGGTGCCCAAGTGGGGCCGGGGGCGCGCCAGCCGCTGGTGCCTGCCTCACGGGGACTGCCCTGGTCAGCAGGGCGATGGCCAGCCCAGCGTTTTCTACGCCTCACAGGCGGGCAAGCTCGCCTGCCGCAAGTGCTCGAAAACGTTGAGTAATCTTGACGTCATTTCCGCTTTCCTCGGAATCGCGGAGGCGGTCTGCGACGCCGTGCAGGCCGAAGCGGCAGCGCACGGCTGGTGCGAGCCGCCCCGGGCGGTCGACCAGGAGGCCCTCGACCGCCGGCGGGTTGAATCGCAGAGGCGCCAGGCGCAGCTCGGCGAGGAGCGGGCACAGCAGGAGGCCCGCCGGCGGGCAGAGGCCATCGATGTGTCCCAGGCGTGGCTCGGGCTGCTGCAGGCGATCCCTCGCGAGAGCCTGGTGGGGGACCTCCGGCGGTGGGCTGTGGAGGCCCGTGGGTGGCCCGTGGCTCTCGCGAGAGGCCTCCACCAGGCCGAGGCCATGGTGCTGCCCTCGCCCGTCTTCTGCACCGGCCACGCCGAGGCCCTGGCCAATCTGGCCCTGGGGTGGCGCCGGCGGGTGCTCATCCCAATCCGCAACGCCGTCGGCGGGGTGGTGTCGGCGTCCTGCCGCTGGCACCTCGCAGGCCCACCACCGGACGGCGGGCCGAAGGCCAAGACCCTGCCTGCTGATCGGATCTTCACCGGCGCGTTGACCGGAAAGGTCCATTGTTTCGGGGACTTGGACTATGCCCTGGACTTCGCTGCCCGCGGCGAGCCGCTGGTGCTGGGCGAGGGGGGCCCCGACTGGCTGGCCGCCAGTGCCCTTTGTCGGCTGCACGGCGAGGGGCAGGCCATCGCCGCCTGCTCGGCGCAGCTCATGCCCGCCCTCGCCCAGCACATCCGAGCCCAGGTGCGGGCCCGCCTGGGCGACCGGGGGACTGTGCCCCGCTTCATCCTCGCCCCCCACCGGGATGCCGCTGGCGAGGCAGGTGCACAGGCAGCGCGCGAGATCCTGCTGCAGGTCGGCGAGGTGCGGGTGGCGCAGTGGCCCAGCGGCTGCGACGACCTCGGCGACGTGGTAGAGGTGGGTCTCGACGAGGCGCGCAAAGCGCTGTGGGGGGAAGGCCATGGGTGACAAACTTCGGGTCGCCGCCGCGGCTGGCTTTCTGGTCTACGACTTCGAAGAGGCGCCGTGATGGATGCGCCGCATGAGTGCCAGATCGCGCCGTGGACGGTGGCCCCGGGTGAGTACTACAGCGCCGGCGTTCGGTATGCCCGATGCCCTGAGTGCGGCAAGTGGTGGGAGTGCTACAGCCCCAACCGGCCGTGGTCGCCGTACATGACCGCTGAGGTCGCCATGCGCACGATCGACACGCCGAGCAAGGTGGCGAAAGTCATGGAGCGTCACGCCGAGATGGGCTATCCGGCCGAGTGGCTGGCGGCGCTGCATTGGGCGCTGGCGCAGCCGGTCGGGTCGAAGCTCGATGCGGGCCCTGGGATGCGGCTGGAGTTCACTGGCACCATGGTGGCGCTCACGGGGCATGAGGCGCCCCACGACTGGCTGCCGCTGTGGAACCTCATTTACAAGCCAGGGTTCTTGGCGGCGGTCGGCAAGGCGATGGGGGAGGTGCCGTGATGGGGGTGTGGCAATGCTCCTGATCGACGTGCCGCCCACGCCATCGGATGACGAGGCCCGGGCATACTGCGCCAAGGTGCGCGCCGACACCGGCAAGATCACGGTTGACGACGTGGTCCGGTTCGCTGAGACGTCGGGGGCGAGGTTCTACCCGCTGCTCGCTCGGCTGGAGGCCATGGGCATCATCAAGCGCGGGATCGGGCGCGCCCTGCGATCGCAGGGATTCGATCCGCGGTGGCCCGCGTGATGGGCGAGTTATTGGAAAGCGCAGTTGTTTCCATTTTGGAAACAACTGCCGCGGACGGCAAGACGGCCCATGCATCCGGGCTGCGATGCAAGTTGATGGCGCTGATTTCCGAGAGTTTTGAAAAGTGGGGCGGTTAGGCCACCCGCTTTTATTTTCCAACGATTGAAAACGGGCGGTTCGCTCGACTCGCTCACGAAAACCCCCGGGCAAGTGCGTCGCACTCCGACGTTGCATCGGCGTCTCACGTGTCGCAACGTCGGTCGCTTGCGCGTATGATGCCAGCACCATGGCAAGGCGTACCCCCTTCGAAGCCCAGGTTGATGCAGTCCGCCGCGTGCGTTTTGGTGGCGAGGTGGCGCTCTCCGTCGCGGCGAGCGTCGGTGTCAACGCCCGCCAGATCTACCGCTGGGAGCGCGACCCAGATGTGCGCCGGGCGCTGGCGCTTGATGATGTGCCCCCGCCGCCGCCTCCTCCCACCGACACCCCGCTGATCGGGGACACCGACCTCAAGCGCTTGGTGGATGCCGTCCGCGACGGCATGGCCCCCCACCGCGCCCTGCGCATCATCGGGCGGCACCCGTCGACCTGGAAGATCTGGCAGGAGCGCGCCGGCCGAGGTGTCGAGGACTGCAAGCGCATCGTGGACATGGTGACGCGGGCCGACGCCGAGATGGAGCGGTCCTGCGTGGTGTCCATCCGCAAGGGCGGCCTGGGCTGGCAAGGGCCCGCCTGGCTGCTCGAGCGGCGCATGCCCGAGGTCTACAGCGCCGACGCCGCCGCCGAGGCCGCGGCCATCGACGATTTCAGCCCGGCCGAGCTCCTGGAAGTCATTGAAGCGGCGGGCCTGCTGGAGCGGGCGCTGTGAGGCATGAGATCGGGGCGACGGAGGCCCTGTTCCGTCTGGCCGGGATGGCCTGCCAGCGTGATCTCAAAGGGTTTTTGCGCCTCGCGTGGCCGTACTTCCAGCAGGGCACCCCCTACGTGAGCACGTGGGCAGGCGATGCCATCTGCGAACACGTGCAGGCCTGGATCCTGGGCGAGATTCGGCGCCTGGGGATCGAGGTCCCACCGGGCGCTGGTAAGACCAGCCGCGCCAGCATCGCCGGCCCGGTGTGGAGTTGGCTGAAAGACCCCTCTGCCCGCTGGATGTGCGGGTCCTACGACATGACTTTCGCGGCCCGGCTCAACCGCCGGCGCCGCAAGCTGTTGCTGGAGCCCAAGATCCGGGCCCTCACCCGCCCCGACTACGACCTGGTGCGGGGCGAGAAGGCCGCGATGTTCTTCCAAAACACAGCCGGCGGCTGGATGGCCTCGTTTTCGCCTGCTGGCGGCATCACGACGGGCGAGCATTGCAAGCTCATGGCCCTGGATGACCTCGTGAAGGCCTCCAACGCGACGCCGCAGGTGTTCCGCGAGATTGCCGAGCTGATCAGCGGCACCTTGCTGAGCCGCTTCAAGGATCAGGCGGACCCCCAGATCATGCATGTCGCCCAGCGGCTGGGCGTCGGCGACCCTGCGGACGTGCTCTACGGCAACGGGCCCCTGCCTACCCCCGAGAGAAAGGACGAGGGGCCGCTTTTTGATGACTTCGAGGTGCTGAGCATCCCCGCGGGCTACGACCCCAAGCGAAGCAAGGTCACCGTGCTGGGTTTTGAGGACCCTCGGACGCGCCAGGGCGAGAGCTTTTTCCCCGCCAAGTACCCAGAGGAGCACCTTGCGGCCAAGAAAAAGGCCATGGGTTCCGCGTACTTCGAGCAATACGAGCAACTTGTGAGCCGCACGAGCGGTGGGATCTTCCAGCGCCAGTGGTTCAAGACATGGGAGCGCCGGCCCGACCTGTCGCCGGCCATCTGGGCAGCCTTCACGGACTGCACCTTCCATGGCGGGCCCGGGACTGACCACGTGGTCATCCAGGTGTGGGCAGCGGTCGACGGCTGCGCCTATCTCATGGACCAGATCCGGGCGCAGATGTCTTTCACAGAGACGTGTGCAGCCCTGGCCGAGATGGCCCAGCGCTGGCCGCAGTGCGGCCGGTGGATGGTCGAGGCCTCGCGGGCGGCCAACGGTGACGCCGTGGTGGACTCGATGCGCCGCATGGTGCCGGGCGTCATCGGTGTGTCCTACCAGGCGGGACAGACCAAAGCGGCCCGCGCCAAGGCCAGCATCGAGCCGATGGCCATGGCCGGGCAGCTGTACCTGCCATCGGAGCGCACTCACCCATGGGTCCGCGGGTGGCTCGATGAGGTGTGCGGCTTCACCGGCAAGGACGGCGAGCAGGACGACCAGGTGGACGCGGCATCTGGGGCGCTCAACTGGCTGCGCAAAGAGCTCCTGCAGGCCCTCTGCGACCAGCCTGCTGGCCAGTACACGCCCCCGCCACCACCACCTCGCAGTGCAAAACCCCGCGGCGGTGGATGGTAGAATAGTCAAATGATCTCATAATCTTGGGCGTGACTTATCCTGCGGGCTTGCACGCCTGTTTGAACCAACATACAAATCGGTTCAATGCACGAGGTTGCTCAGCGTAGCTTTTGGGGCCGAGCGTGGGACGCTGTGACCCGCCGCGCGCCCCGTGGCCGCCCCGCGCTGGAGGCCACCCCGCTGCCCGTGACGGGCCAGCCCATCGGCTCAAACGGCTTGCTCTCGCCCAGGTGGTTCTCCGGTGTCGGCCCCGACAACGAGGAGGTCGGCAGCGAGTTCAACATGAGCGCGTGGGTGCGGACGGCTCGCAGCATGCTGCGCACCGATCCTGTCCTTGCGGGCGCCTGGGCGTACGTGAGCCAGCGCCAGATGGGCGCCCTGGAGCGCGCCTGCTGGGAGCCCGCCGATTCCAGCGCCGAGGCACGGCGCAACGCAGCGTTTCTCAACGAGAATTTCGGCTTTGCTGAGTTCCGTGGGCGTGGACGCCTGCACAAGGGGATCCGGGCGCAGTGGCGGTCCATCCTGATGTGGCAGCCCGTGGGGGCTGTGCTGCTCGAAGAGGTGGATCACATCGCACCGGACCGCGGTGGCGTGCCCCGGATCTGGCTTTCGAGCTACGAGCCGCGCAACCTCATGGGGTTGGAAAGTTGGATCCCCTCCGCTGACGGGACCCGCATCATCGCGGCGGTCATGCGGGACGCCAACGGTGCCGACTACCGGCTGCCGATCAGTGACGATCCGACCTACCCTGGCCGGGGCTCCCTGCACATCACCGCCGACATCGAGGGCGGCGACCCCGAGGGGCGCATGGGCGCGATGCTGCGCGCCCCCTACGGCTTCTGGCGTCTCAAGCGCCTGGCGCTCGACCAGCTCGGCGTGGGCCTGGAGCGCTGGGGCTCAGAGCTGCCAGTCGGCCGCATCAACTACCAGGCCGCCAAACTCGCCGACGTGAGCGACAACCGCCTGCGTGAGGCCAAGGCGGCGATGCAGACGCTCCTGCGCGACATGAAGGCGCGTGAGGAGAGCTACGCCCTCGACTCCGATCTGGCTGAGGTACGCCCCTTCGGCGCCCGCTTCGACCCTGCCCCCCTGGGTGGGTTGGTCGAGACGCTGGACCGGCAGATGCTCTCCAGTTTCTTCATGCAGGGCATGACCCTGGGCGTGCAGTCGGGCGGCGTCGGCAGCTACAACGCAGCCACCGTCCACCACGACGGGGCCCTGCAGATCTACGCCAACCTGGCTGAGATCACCGCCGAGGCCATCAGCGAGCAGACCGGGCGGCGCCTGGTCCAGCTCAACTTTGGCGCTGGGTCGCCGTTGCCGCGGCTGGTGCTGCCCGGGATCCGCCGCGACCCCCTGCCTGACATGGCGGCGGCGCTGGTGCAGGCGGCTGGAGCCGGCCTGTTGACGCGCACCGACGACATTGAGGCGGCCTACCGGGTGAGTGCTGACCTGCCCCCGCTGGGGTACTCCCGGACGCCCGAGGAGCGCGGTGGCGCCACCCTGGCCGCTCCCCCCGCTGGCCCTGGCCCTGGGCGCCCCCAAGGCCCGGTCGACCCCGAGGTGCCCCGGTGACCACCCCTGCCCCCCAGACGCACACCATGCCCATCACCAGGCGGGTCGATCCGGCCGCTCTCATCGTCGGTGAGCCCTTTGTGGCGCTGCGTGTGGGCCCGGTCTACGACTCGGGCGGCGAGGAACTGCCTGGGAACGTCACCGACGTTTCACAACTCCATGAAATGGTTGCGCATTTCGAGCGCGCTCAGCAGCCGTCGGGTGATCTCCCGCTGCTGGACTTCGACCATGCGGCCATCGGCCCCATGAGCATCGTGGCCCACCCCGAGCGTTCGATCCCCTTGGGGGCGATCGTGGCGATGCGGGTGGAGGGCGACGGGCTGCTGGTGACGCCGGCGTGGACGAAGCGTGGGCGAGAGATCATCGACGCGGGTGAGGGCCTGCTCCACCCGAGCGCGACCTACCGTCTCGGGGACATGCACGACCGGGCGACGGGCGAGCGCACTGCTGGCGCGGCCCTGCTGGCCGTGGCAGTCACCCCCATGCCTGCGACCCGCCCCGACCAGCTCGGCGCGGTGCGGGCCATCGCAGGCGCACCAGTGGGTCTCGGCGTGGCCTACCGCCTGGCGCCAGATGTGGCTGCAACGTGGCCCACCATCGAGGGCGCTGACCCGCCAGACCGGGCACCGCACGTCACGGTCGCCTACATGCGAGTGGCCCCGGCCATGGCTGGGGGCATCAAGGCCATCATGCGCGCCATCATCGGTGCCCTGCCCGCCTTCCGCCTGACGATCACAGGCGGGGTGCATGCCTTCCACGCCGATGACCAGGGCCGCGTGCCAGTGGTGGCTGCCGTCCAGAGCGAAGGGGCGCTGGCGGCGCACGAGGCCATCATGGGCGCGGTACGCGAGGCGGGCCTTCCCATCGAGGAGACCCACCCGGGCTACGTACCCCATGCGACCATCGGCTACGTGCGTGGCGATTACACGCCGCCCGAGCTGGTGGTCTCTGACCTCACGGTCGACACACTCGAGATCTGGCATGGCGACGGTGATCCCGAAGTCGTGCGGATGAACCAGGCGCCCAACGGTGCCGCACAACGGGCGGCTGGAGCCGCTGGAGGGATGCCCATGAGCATCGAGGAGCTGCTGGCCGCGCTCCAGGCGCTTTCGCCGGAAGACAAGGCCAAGATGATGGCCGCCCTTGGTGGCGGTGAGGAGGCCGCCGTGGAGCCGACGGGCGAGCCCGCCGCGGTCCGCGCCGAGGCCCCCGTGCCCGAGGACGCCGCTTCCGCCGCGACCGAGCGGTCGGTGGCCGACCTGCAGGCCTGGCGCCGCAAGGTCGAGGCCGAGCAGGCTGAGGCCCAGGTGCGCAGCGCCTTTGCCGCGCTGGTGCGGCGCGGCGCGGCCCTGCCCGCCGAGGAGCCGGTCTACCGCCTCGCGCATCAGGCGGGCGGTCCGGCCCTGGCCAGCTTCACCAGCCGGCCTGACGGGCAGGTGCATAGCCTGGGTGCCATCGGCCGCTCGGCTGGTGCCGCCCTGCCTGCCACGCCGCCCGCTGACCGCAACGGCTTCGCGCTGTTTGTGCAGCGTTCGGCCGGCAAGGACGAGAGCTTCAACGACGCGCTGGTGCGCATCCGCAAGGCCTACCCGGCCCAGTCCCGCGCGGCCTTCGGTGACCGTGGCACCGTGGACGACTCGCCCCTCCAGGAGGTGATCCGATGAGCCAGCCCAGCAACCTCGGCCCCTTCAAGGCGGCCGGCACCATCACCACGGGCTACGCCCTCGAGCGCGTGTCCAGCGGCGGCGAGGAGAAGGTCCAGCTGGCGAGCGCCGACCTCACCTCGGCCGGTGGCAAGTGCTACGTGGGCATCGCGAGCGAGAGCCGCACCGGCACCACCGATACGCGGGCGGTGGCGATCTACGGCTATGGGGTGGACTGCCCCGACGCCGTGGCCGCGGCCGCCTGGGCCCGCACCGTCAAGTGGCTCACCGCCGACTCGGGCGGCAAGCTCAACAGCGCCGCCTCGGGTGACATCGTGATCGCCGTCAACGCCTACGGCGCCGCCCCGGGTGGCGCCGATGAGGTCGTGCGCGTCCTGACCTGCAGCCCCTTCGTGCTGCCGTAATAGGAGGGCCAGAAGATGCCTTTTTCCCAGCAGGCGCTCCAGTACGTGGACGCGCCCCTCTCCCTGACCTCTCAGCCGACGGGCAGCCTCCGGCTGCTCGAAATGCCGTGGGCGAAGCGGATCATGGTCGATGCGCAGCGCAGCCGCTACGTCATCGGCGTGGACCGCTCCGTCATGGACACCACCCGCGGGTCCCGCTCCTATGCGCGCGCCTCGGGTGGGGCCCACCCCCGGATCAAGCGCGGCACCCGCACGACCATCAGCGGCATGTGCGTCGAGCACAGCCCCGCCGATGATCTCGACTACGGCGACCGCGACCGCGCGCTGGATCCCTTCCGCCCCGAGGTCAACTCGGCCCTCCGGGTCAAGAAGATCGCCCTTCTGGAGCGGTACGTCGAGACCGCCACCCTGCTGACCACCGCAGCCAACTGGGACGCCTCCGCCACCGCCACGCTGGCCGGGTTGGGGCTGGGCGCCTCGGGCGTCCAACTCAGCGACGCCAGCAGCCTGCCCTACGTGGACATGGAGATCGCCGCCCGGCGCTGCGCCGCCATCAACGATGGTGAGCGGCCGCACTTCATGATCATGAACGAAACGGCGGCCGGCTACATGGCGGCCAAGGGTGCCCGCACCTCGATCGCCACCGACAAGGACGTGCGGGAGCTCACGCTGCCCGAGCTGCAGGTGGGGCTCAAGAACCACATTGGGTGCGATGTCTACATCGAGTCGGCCCGCGAGGGTGGCAGCCTGATCTGGGGCGCCCAGATCGTGTTCGGGTACTACCCGACCGACGTGGTGCCCACCGAGGAGGGCTTTGACGTGGCGCCGAGCACGTTCGCGCTCATCCACGAGAAGATCCCCAGCCTCGGCATCACTGGCGAGCTGGCGATCAAGCGCGTGGAGAACGCCGAGAAGACCGGCCTGATGATCGCCGCCATGACCAGCTACGTGGCTCAGAAGATCGACGACAAGGCGATCTTTCTGGTCACCTCGGCCTACTGAGGATGACGATGGGAAAGCCGTTTGTTTTCAGGCCGTTCGACGGCCACGCCCGCAGCGTGGCCATTGGCCACCGCATCTACCTGGAGGGCGACCTCATCCTGGCCTCGGCCGAGGATGTGTCTCGGCTCCAGGCAGGCTACGGTGGCCCCGGATCCTTTGACCCGCTGACCCCTCGGCAGGTCGAGGCTCTGAGCAAGGCGGCCGGCTACGACGGCGATCCCATCGGCCTCATCCCCTACCTCGCAGGGCTGCCGCAGGTGGCCCTGAATGAGGCTCGCGACCGGGTGCGCGGCATTGGCGACGAGCCTGCCCCCCGGGCCGCCCCCGCCGCTTCGGCGGCCCCCATCAAGAAGACGAGGCGCTGATGGCCAGCATGATCGCTCGCTTGTCGGTGACGCTCACCGACACCAACTGGGCCCGCAAGGACGCCGGCGACTTCACCCCGATCAGCGGCGCGGGCTGGCCCAGCTCGGGCTGGCGCTTCGCCACCCTGGAGGTGGTCAGCGTCGCGACCAACACCGCCTCGATCTGCATGCACGAGCGCGTCGGCAACGCCGACGGCGGCACCCGCGGCCAGATCGTGATCCCCGAGGCCACCGAGTGGGCGGCCTTGGCTGGGAGCACTCTGGCGCTCGGCAACCTCACCCTGACCTTTGCTAACAGCGGCGCCAGCACCGGCAACACCATCGCGACCACCAACAAGAGCCGGGCGGGGGTGGTGGCTGAGGTGGTCGCCAAGATCACCTCGCTGGCCACGGGCATCGTTGACCTGGAGGTGGCCACCGGCAAGGAGCCGGGCCTGATCGTGCTCCAGAGCGACGGCAGCGATGTCTCCGTGCCCACGTGGACCAAGGGCACCCGAGCGGGCGCCCTGCGTCTGGTCGCCACCGGGCTCCTGCCTGCCACCGCCCAGACCATCGCGGCTGGCAGCACGATGGCCAAGCGGACCTTTGACACCGGCGACGACGTGCGCGGCATCGCCATCCGCGCCAACACCGCGAACAGCGTGATGGTGCTGGAGGCCACCCTGGTGGCCGCTGGGCCCCCCGTCCGATGATCCGCAACGGCCAGGGCGACGCGGAGCGCAAGCTCCTGCTCAACAGCAGCGCTGGTCGGCGTGCGCTCTGGCCGGTGGTCATGCCCGAGGCGATCAAGTCGGGCACCACCCCCACGCTCACGTTCACGCTGGCGGACGGCGTGACCACCGAGGCCCCCGCGCTGACGGTGGTCCGGGCGTCTGACACCGTGAACGGCATCGGGGGCGGGACCACCAACGACCGTCGGCGGCTGACCGCCTCTGGCGGTGGGCTGGCGGCTCTCCACCGGGGCATCCCTGGCGTGGACTTCGGCGCCGCCTACCTGATCACCGCCCTGGATGGCGTCTTCGCCGTCCAGGTGAGCCGTATCGAGGCGGGCGCGATCGTGCTTGCCGACGAGGTGCCCAAGGCGGTCATCATCAGCGCGGACTACCCAGCAACGGTGCAGTGGGCCACGTGGACGGCCACGATCCCAGTGACCGTCACGGCCACGCAGACCTACGAGTCCCCGCTCCCGTGGGTCGTGGAGTACACCGGCAAGGGCGGCGCCGACGTGCCCGACATGCCGAGCCAGCAGATGCACGGCTTCGTCCACGTGGTGGACCGGCTGTTCCAGACCGGCTTGACCCACCAGCGCTTTGTGCAGGTGGCGTCTGGCATGTGGCCTGGCGCCGTCTACAACCGCCTGGCGGACTGGACCCCCATCATCGACCAGGCCTTCCTGCGCCTGGTGCAGATGGTCCGTGCGGCCATCGCGACGGGCGGCCGCCGCGCCGAGGACGACCTGGACGGTGGCGCCTTTTTTGACGCGCACCTGCACCTGACGGCGGCCCTCATCCGGGCAGCCGACGCAGCCGAGTACGACCGGCAGATGGCCGCGGCTCGGCGTCTCCTCGACGTGGCCCTGGCCCGCGTGGTCAACGCCGCCTCGACCCCTGCCGCTGTGGAGCGTCAAGGCCAGGTCGGTAGCGATCTGGCTGGGGGCAGCTTTGCAGGCACCGACACCACATCGCGCCGTGTCACTCAGCGCATCGGCCAGGGGTGGTGAGATGGGGCAGATCATCGAGGTCCGGGTGCGCGACAGCCAAGGCCGGCCGGTAGCCCCGCGCAAGGTCAAGATTTGGACGCGCGAGGACTCGCAGCAGTTGGCCAATATGATGCTGGCCACCATCGAGGAGCGCACAGCGCGGGGCGAGGGCGCGGATGGCCCCTGGCCCGCGTATGACCCCGATACCACCTCTCACACTGGCCAGCGTGGCCGCGTGACCCTGCGGCGCACTGGGCGCCTGCTGGGGACGCTGGAGACGACCGCGACCACCAGCGGTGCGACGGTGCGGCCCACCGCTGAGTACGCCCGCTTCGTGGTGCTGGGCACGCGCAACGCGCCGCCCCGCGACTTCCTGGCCATCGGCGCGGCCCTCGAGGATGCGCTGGTGACCGAGGCTGAACAGCGGCTCCTCGCGCGGGCCCGCGGCACGGGCGGCGTAGCGCTGCTGGCCGACGGCGTGACCGAGCCTGAGCCCGCGGGCGAACCGGGGTTGCTGCTGTGATCGAAGACGTCGTTGCACTCACCCATCGGCGCCTGATTGCGATCGTGCGCGGCGTCGTGCCCCTGCGCGCGCCGGACCTGCCCTTCGTGTCCCTCGAGGACGACGATGGCCGGGTGACGCCGATTGAGAGCGCGGCGGCCGGGCACCGGCACTTCGCCTGGCGCAGCCTCACCGTGCCGACGCGGCCAGCCGACCGGGTGAGTTGTGTTGTCACGTGGCGTCGCCTGCTGCGTGTTCGCTACGACCACAACGGCGACGACGAGGCGCTGGAACTCCTGATGGCCCAGGACGCGATCCGCATCGTGGACGCCCTGCGCATCCCCACCGACTGGCAGATGGGCACCACCGGCATCCTCAGCGTCGTGCAGGACGGCGACCCTGGCACCACCACCCTGCCCGGCGAGGGCACGGCCCGCATCATCATTCTCGGATTTCCCTTCACCATTGAAATGGAGGCCTGCTGCTAAATGGCTGATAATCAAGCGATTTTGAAGGTCAGCATGGCCGACGAGTCGACCTTTGCCGCTGTCGACTCCACCACCGGCCAGCCCGACTGGTCCGGCCTGACCTTCGCCGAGATTGAGTTTGAGTCGGCCGAGTTGGTGGTCCAGCCGCTGCAGGAGGACCGGGCCCCGACGCGGTGCAGCACGGCCGAGGCCCCGCCTCAGGCCGGCGATTGGCGCAACTCCAGCGGGACGCCCTACCAGATCCGCCGCGGCGTCCTGACGCTCAAGGTGGCGGTGGACAACGTGGGCAGCAGCGGTCTGGCTGTCACCGACCTGACCAGCTACAAGTTGGCCCGGACGCTCCTGCTGGACGACCCGCCGCCGTCGGCCTCCAGCGTCATCACCACTGGCGTGTCGACCACCCGGATCACCCCTGCAGGGGCGGCCGACTGGGAGTACGGGGCCCTCGTGGCCGTCTCCTACAACGGGCGGCAGGTCACCACCCGATGCACTGGGGTGGACGCGGGGGACAAGATCCTGAGCCCCGCGCTGCCGACGACGCCGGCCAACGGGAGCACCGCCCGCTTCTTCCACCAGCTCTTCGCGAAGAGCACCTGGAGCACGACCAGCAAGGCCTTCCGGCTCGATGGCCAGGGGCTGCGCTGGTACGCCCTCGGCTGCCAGGCCAGCGACATCACCTGGGAGACGTCCAAGACGGGAGTGATCTACCAGACGGTGACGCTGCAGGTGGCGCAGTGCGACCCCGACCACGGCAACGGCGACCCGACCTGCGATGGCCAGGGCGTGTCTGGCCTGGTGCGGCCCAACGTGCTCAACTGCTACCACTCGATGTCGACACAGTGGGCTGGCCAGGGCGGCGCCCTGGTGGAGCCCGCCGAGTCCCCGCGGCTGGCCGTCCAGGTCGAGGGCTGGAAGGTCACCCTCAGCGTGCCCGCCACCCCCGACGAGTGTACCGACAACGCCATCGGGATGATCGGGTGGCGGCGCGCTGGTGGCATCACTGGCACGGTCGACATTCCGATGTGTACCGCCGAGGCGAGCGCCTTCGCAGCCGACCGCTCCAACAAGGCACGGCGCCAGCTGCACCTCAACGCAGGCCCGCATGCGGCCAACAACGGGTTTTGCCTGGCCTTTGGCGGTGTCTGGCACCGCGCCGATCCCTACATCCGTGAGCGCGGCCCAGACATCTGGCGCCAGAAGCTCAGCCTGGGCATCGGCGACTACAGCGGCGACACCGACAGCGGCGCGCCCGCGGCCAGCGCGGACGCTTACATGATCGTGGGGTGGGGCCGATGAGGTTGACCCCTGAGGATCTGGCACCCTCGCTGCGGGCTGGCGAGGTGGTCACCGGCTACCTGCCCAGCGGCATCGAGGTGACCATCCGGGCGCTGTCCCGGGCGGACATGGACGCCGCTCGGCGGCGGGCCACGATGGCCACGCAGGTGGACCCGACGTTCGGGACGGTGGTGGCTGGCATCGTAGCCAAGCAGGCGCGGGCCCTGGCGGACTCTGGCGAGGATGCGCCGTCGGCGGGTGAGGCCGAGGCCCGCGTGCTCTACCGCGTGTCGAAGCAAGACCCTGAGGCCTATGAGGCCTATCGCGACCTGCAGCGGTGGAATGCCGCGGTCTACCTGGAGATGTGCGCCGGGGCGCTTGTGGCCTGCAATGCGCTGGGCATCACCTCTGGCCAGTCGGTGGCCCAGGTGGCCGATCGGCTGCGTGCGATCCACCAGCAGGGCGCAGCCGATGCGCTGGTGGTCGATCTCTTTCTGGCCGTCCGCGCCTGGAGCGACGGAGGGCCCGAGGGAAAAGCGCTCTCCGGGTCGCCCCCTGGCTCCACCTCGGCCTCGGCCGAGGTGAGTGGCGCAGCGGCTGCAGCGGGTGCAGCGGGCGCCTCCTCGACCTGAGAGGTAGGTGCACCGGGCGACTCTCCCCCGACCTGCCGGGGGCACAGGTGGATGAGGAGGGGCGCGTGTACCTGCTGGGCGAGCGAGTCGTGAGAGACGCGGGGGACAGCCAGGTGCAGAGCGTCCGCTTCCACCGCTGCCCCTGGGCTCTCGTGGGGCGTGTGGCCCCTGCTCTCGCCATGCACACAGCGGTCGCCCCTGGCCATGCCACGGTGGCCGAGTACGTCGAGGGTCGGCCCTCGGCCTGGGCCATGGAGGCCATGGCGATCCTGGACATCGAGCTGCCGATGGCGCGCCGAGCAGCAAAGGCGGACGCATGAGTGATCGCATCCTCGACATGCAGGCCCGCCTTGCGGGCGCCCGGCAGGTGGAGCGCGAGCTCCAGGGCCTGGAGTCGCAGACCAAGAAGGTCGAGAGCGCAGCGGCGTCTGCAGCGGGCGGCGAGAAGGGGCTGGCGGACGCCCTGCGTGAGCGCTCCGAGGCCGCTGGCAAGGCCCTGGAGTCGACGGAGAAAACCTTCGCCGTCACCGACCGCCTGCAGAGCATCGTCGGCAAGGTCACCGGCGTGCTCGGGCTGGCGACCCTGGCGATCGGGGCGGTTACCGCGGCCTATCAGGCCCTGACGCCTGAGGTCGATCTGCTCTCCACCAGCCTGGATGAGCAGGTGCGGCGGGCAAAGGCGGCAGAGGCCGCCCTCAAGTCGCTGGCCACGGTCCAGGGGTCCGGGCGCTTCGTGCGCCCGGACGATCTGGTGGCCGAGGTCAAGGCAACCCGCGATCTGAGCGAGGCCCAGGCTGAGCGGCTGCTCCTGGCGCAGCAGCAGTTGGAAGCTCAGGACGCCCTGGAAGAGGCAGGCCGGCGGCTGGCCGCGGTCAACACCGACATCGCCACATCGGAGGACGACAAGGCACGCGCGCTGCAGGGCTTCTTGGCCCGCACGGGTGAGTTGAACAGCCGCATCGTGGCTTTCCGCGACGCCCAGGTGGAGGCAGCCAACCGCGAGGCGGACGCCGAGACACGCCTGCTGCGCCTGCGGCAGGAGGCCCAACGCGACGCTGCAGCGGGCCTGGCGACGGTGCCATTCGAGCCCACAGCTGGTGTTGCTGCTGCTGGGCCTGCGGGCCCACGTGGTGGCCGTGCCCAGCAGGCGCCGCGCGACCCCGGCCTGAGTTTCCCCCAGCTCAACAGCGAGTTTATCGCAGGCCTCAAGCTGCCTGGCGGTGAGGACCCCTTCGGCGGCCCGGAGCGCATCAGCGAGGCCCAGGACCTCGCAGACGGGATCGCCAATGTGGTTGGCCAGTTGGAGCAACTGCAGAGCGCTGAGCTGGCGGTGGCCGAGGCACGCAAGCAAGGCACAGCGGTCGCGCTGGGCTACGCCGAAGCCGCCGCCAAGGCCGGCGCTGCCGCTGCCCTCTCCGCGGCGCTGCGTGGCGAGAGCGTGGCCGAGGCCGTCAACGCCGTCCTGCAGGGCGTCGCGGTAGAGGCCACGGTCGAGGCTGCCTTCGAAGTCGCCAAGGGTCTGGCGGCGCTGGCAAACCCGCTGACGGCTCCTACCGCTGCGGGGCACTTCGCGGCGGCCAAGGCGTTCGGCGTCACCGCTGCGATCGCTGGTGTTGGCGCGGTGGCCACTGGCGGCTTCGGCGGTGGTGGCGCTTCGAGCCCCGCCGACGTGAGCCCGCCTGGTGGCCCTCGAGGTGAGTCCGCCTTCGGCCGAGAGCGAGGCGGCGGGGGCGACACCTACATCATGAATAACAACCTTGACCTGCGGACGCGGCCCCTGGCGACGAACCGAGAACTCGCTCGGGAGCTTGCGCGCACCCAGGCCGACTTCGCCCGCCTGCCGGGCAGCGGGAGGCGCTGATGGCCACGCAGTACAACGCACCGGCCCTGCTGGCGGCCGCTTTCAACGCCCGCGCCTGGAGCGGGGCCGCGCTCTTCAACCGCGGCGGCGGGGCGGACGTGACCCTGCCCAGCTACACCGCGATCGGGGATGGCCTCTTCCGGGATCCGCTCGACATCCTGAACGGGCGGGGGTCATCCGGGACCGAGGCCCTGCCGCTGGCCCTCGCCGGGGCCTGGACGGGTGCGGGCACGGCGACCTGCGGCCTCGACGCCAACGGCTTCTTCTACATCGAGGCCGACACCGACGACTTCACGATCTCGGCGTCAGCCAACAACGCGATCTTCGGCTTCGACGTGGGGGGCCACGGGTTGGTCGGCGGCGCCGCCCCCTACCGTCGCACGGCGCCCGGCGCCTGGACGCTCGGGCCGTGGGTCAACAAGTCGATCACCATCGATCCGGCTGGTGCGGGCGCCGCCTTCACCCTCGGCGGGTCGCGCTACTGGCAGGACCTACCGACGGCGTTGCGCAGTTGGGGCGGCGGAGATGCCGATGATCGCAACCCCAGCAACAACCTCCAGGCTCTCGACGAGGTGATCTACGGGTCGAGCGTGCGGTGGCTGCTCGACGACACCGGCCACGTGGTCACGGCCTGGCGCACCGGCGTGACCGTGGCGCCCACCTGGGTGAGCACCACGTTCCGAAATCGCCTTGGATTCTCTGGACTTGAGACAACGGCCTCGGTCGGCGTGGTGGACTACCTGCGGGCCGACTACCCCCTGCCGGGGACCGTCCTGATCCCGGACGGCCTGGAACAGCATGAGATCGGGGCGGTGACCCAGCAGCAGGTGCGCGACCTGTCCAGCGGTGGGGTGGCGGCGGTGGTCACCGACCATCACCAGGTGCGGCTCATCACAGGCTACCTGCGGGGGCCGTCGCAGGGGGCGTCGCAGGACGTCCACCGCCACTACGTCGGCAGCCGCCAGCGGCCTGGCTTCGCCTCTTACGCCATGGACGGGCGCCGCCACGTGACGCTCTACCCGCGGTGGGGCGACCCCCGCCGCTGGCTCGATCCGATGGCGGTGACCGCCAGCCAGCCGGCGAACGACCTGCTCTACACGACGGGGCTGGCCGGCTACCGAGGGCGCGTCGAGGGGTCGTTGGCCAAGGCCACCCAGCCCGAACAGCGGCTGGTCTTCGAGGGGGCGGTGCGCAGCTTCGCCCGCGTGTCCTGGGTCATCAAAGAGGAGACCTGATGGCCAACACGAGCAACACCCTCAGCCTCCCCGCCCCGCTCACCGTGCTGTCCGGCACCCGCCTTGTCTACGGGCCCGACAGCGTGCAGGCCGCGGCCTACTGCCACAACTGGCTCGCAGCCCGGGGAGGATGCACCCCGCTGGTGGATCAGGGGTGGCAGGGATCGGCCTGGGTATGGAACGGCGCAGCCCAGGTGGGGCCGTCGTGGCGTGTCCCGACGCTGACCGCATCGCACACCACGGTGGACGTCGTGGTGCAGTACACCCAGGCCGTGGCCGTAGGCCAGATCCGGGCGCTTTCTGCGACGGCGGGCGGTGCTGTTGCCGGTGCGACGGTGGTGGGCGGCCCCTTCGAGCTCACCCTGGCGGGCCTTGCGGTGGCCAGCCCGTACGACGACGTGAGCATCGAGCTCACCAGCGTGGGCAACAACCTTGTGATCCACGATGCCTACATCGTGCCGGCGACCCTGGCCAACCCGCTACCCGCGGCGGCGGTGGACGGCGTGAGCCCGATGGGCGTGGACGCCGTCGCCGCCGACGAGCCCCTGACAGCGCGTGCCCTGCGAGACATGCGGGTGGGTCTGCCGCTTCTGCGGCAGCATCCGCGTGTGGTGATGTGCTGGTCAGGCCTGGACCCGGCCGTGGGGCAGGAGACGCTGCGCACGGGGTACCGCCACCGGACTCTGACCCGCACGTGGCAGGGGTCGGTGGAGAAGGGTGTCACCTACAACGCCCACGCCTACGTGCGAAACGCTACAGCGTCGGCCCAGCGCCTGATCTGGCAGGTGGGCGCCCTCGGCTGGGAGCGCGCGGACAACATCATCTCGGTGGCGGCGGGCTTCACTGGCTGGAAGACCACCACGATCACACTGCGCGACGAGGCCCTGGTGCGCGGCTACCCATGGGAGGCTGTGAGCGTCGGCCTGGACATGGGCGTCGGGGCCTACCCGACCACCTGCGAGGTCCTGCGCTATACCGTGTGGGGGGAATAATGGCCGACATCTACCCGCGCCGCACGTGGCCCACCCTGGTCGAGGAAGAGGCCACGCAGTACCTCGCCCCCATGAGCGGGGCGATGCTCGCCAGCATCTTCGACTACTACAACCACCTCGCGCTCATCCGGCACCTGGGCCGGCCGCAGATCGACAAGGTCTGGGAGTACGACTACGACCCGATCACCACGTCGCCGGTCAACTCCACCCAGGACCTGCAGGTGCGGCTCCAGGCCCCCCCCTACGCCGCGCACGTGTTCGTGGCGGTGCAGTACCAGGCCAGCCCCTACGCGATCAGTGCGCCCGATCTGGCGGCGCTGGGCGCGCCCCCGGTGTGCCGCATCGTCAACACGCTCCTCAAGCACGCTGGCGCCGTGCTCGTCGACTCGCCCGGCATGCGGTGGGACTACGGCGACGGCACCCTGCCGCCGACGGTGCGCGTCAACGGCATCGACTGGCAGGAAGGGGTGGTCAACCCCGCGGTGGGCGGTGACGTCTACCCGCCGCGGTGGGCAGTCTCTGGCATGGAAATCAACGACGCCCCGCCCGCCACTGTCAGCCGCCCCCGGCCGCTGAACGTGGGCACCGCTGCCCCCACGCTGCTGCGGTGGCGGCTGGTGGCCACCAACGCCCGGGTGCTGCGGGCGGTGGCCTGGATCCTCCCCGAACAGGTGGTGACCCCATGAGCGCGTACGAGCTGCAGGACCACGAGATCGCGCTGTCGCTGGCGCTGGTGGTGTCTGGCCTCACCGTGCGGTACGTCTCGCACGACGGCTGGCCAGCGGCCTCGGGCCTCACCGACTACAAGGCGATCATCGGCGCCACCCCCATGGGCGGGACGCTGGGCATCCTCGGCGGCTCGGCCGACTACCAGAACGTGACGGTCAGCCTGGCCACGCTGGGGGCATCGGCGGACTCTGACCTCGACCCCGGGATCCAACTCGGCCGGGTCGACTACCGCGACTGCGGCGCCTATGCCCGGCTCATCACGACGCTGGTGGAGGAGACGGGGACCCTGGAGGTCCACGTAGACCGGGACCCAACCCCGTTCGGCATGGGCGCCGGTGGCTTCATCCACATCGCCCGTGAGTGCATCCAGGTCACCGGCACGGCCGGCACCGGCACGATCATCGACCCATGGCGTTTCACCTTGGGCGCCCGCGGTGCGCGTGACACGCTGCCCCAGCAGCACTACGTGCACGACGTGACCCCGATGCGACCATGGGTGACGTCGGAGCCATTCGCGTGGCGCTGGCGCCGTGCCTGGCTCTACGCACGCGCGCGGCGGCCGGGCGGCACCTTCGGTGATCTGGTCACCGTGATGCCCTGCTTTGTCGGTGAGGCTCCTGTCATCGACACCGGCGAGGTGTCGGTGGAGCTGCTGCCGTTGACGGCGATCCTCGACAAGAAGTTGGCGGGGGCGGGCAACGCCGTCCGCTTGCTGCAGGGGTACCACTACTTCGCGGACGGCATCGGCTCGACCGTCGAGCACGCCCAGCGCGTGCTGAGCGGCACGATCTACGATGATCGGGTCACTGCGCCCGATGCCATCGCCAGCGCGAAGCTGACGGCGCCGACGGCCCCCTACGACCGCGCCGCCGACGTCACCCTGCCGAGCGGCCACCCGCGGCACACTCGGCTGGATGTCGGCGTGGACCTCGCAGCAGAGCCCCAAAACCCGCACGTCGGCGCGGGCCAGTTCCAGTTGTCCGCGGGCCTGCCCACCTTCGCGACGGTTGCTGGCACCCGGGCGGCCAGTACCGAGGCCATCGAACTGCATCGGGTGGACATGATCACCCCGCCTGAGCCCGGGACAGCGGGCCTGCTGCGCTGGCCGAGCGAGGCGCTGGACCTGATCAACGCCGCCTGGGTGCCAGGGACCCACACAGGCGCGACCGGAGCCTGGGCCGACGTCAAGGTCGGTGACGATCCTGACCGCGGGCCGCACATCCAGATCCGCTTCAACGTCGAGCAGCGCAACGGTCCGGTTTTCTTGATCTTCTGGTCGGGCGACTGGGTACCGGGCGACCAAGGGGACCCGCCGTTCGACTGGTCCACTGGCGCCCCAGTGGGCCACGCGGACCGCCGCCGCCGCCTGTTCTATGGCCTGGACTTCCGGGCGCCCACCGACACCGAGGATCTGGCCTATCGCGGCGTCCTGTACTGGGAGCGGGCGATCGATGCCGGGCGTGATAGCGCCCTGCGTGAGCAGTACTGGCCGATCCGGGGCTGGCCGACGGCCTACTACCAGAGCGGCGAGCGGTACATCCTGGTGGACTCGGACGTGCCTGTCCCGGCTGGGGGCACCACCACCCTGGCGATCAGCTACACCGAGCGAGGCGAGCGCCGCACGACGGCATGCCGCATCATCAGCACCACGGCGCTGGCCACGGGCTACGCCCTGGAGGTTCACCCGGACGACCGCGAGGAGATGCCCTGCTTTGGCGACTGGGGCGACGGCGAGCCCGTCGAGATCACCCCCTCGGTGCGCTTCGCGCACAGCTCAGACGCGGTCGTTTTGCTCCAGATGCTGCACAGCAACGGCGGCGGGTTGGTGAGCGATCCGGTCTTTGACCTGCAGGCCTTCGGCGGCGGGCTGGCCACGGCCGACGTGGACCGGCCCAGCTTCACGCGCCATGCGACGCCCCCCGGGCTTGACCGCTGGTCGCCCTGGGTGCAGCCGGGCACCACGCTGCGCGACGTGGTGGACCCGATCCTGCTGAGCACCAGCTCGGCGCTGGTCATGAGCCGCACGATCGGCGGCGAGGCCCGCTTGGCGCGGGTGTCGATGGGCCTGGAATCGGCGGCCGGCGTGACCGCGGCGCTCTCCGTCTGGGAGACGGCCCAGCCGCCAGCCAACGCGCCCGACAACGTGGTCACCAACGTCTACAAGCTGCGCCTGAACCATGGTGACAACAGCCTGGGCGATGCCCAGGCCGAGCTCATCTACACCGATGCCGCCAGCGTCGCAGCCTTCGGAGACGGCGAGGTCCTGGAGCTCGAGCTCCGCGGGCTGTACACCGATCCACGCGACCCAGCCGAGGGCCAGGCGCTGGTGCGCGACCTGGTGGCCCGGGCCAGCACGGTGGCGGGCTACCCCCGGGTGCGGTGGGTCGGTCGGGTGCCGCTGGGCGATGTCTGGACTCTGGACCTCGGCTCGGAGGTGCTGGTGACCTCGCCCCATCTGCGCGGGCGGGGGACCGCCTGGGGCGTGACGGGGCTGGTCGGCCGCATCGTCCACATCCGTATCCCGCTGTGGAGCACCGAGGCCACCGCGGAGGTGGGGATCGTCCACTACGGCGTGCGGTCCACCCGCATCAACGCCGCCCTCGAGGTCACCGCCGCGCCAGCGCTGGACGAGGTGACGGTGGCCGCGAACAGCTTCGCCAACCTCCAGCACCCGCTCACGGGTGGCGTCCTGCGCGACCTGGATGGGTGGAGCGTCGGCGACGACGTGGTGGTGCGCCCCCGCTACGACCAGGACAACACCACCGCGCTCACGATCACAGCGATCAACCGCACCACGCGGGCGGTCACCCTGTCAGGCGCTCACGGGCTTGTGGGGCCGGACTGGGGCTACCTGGAGCCGCCCAGCTACCCGTCGGCATCGATGGCAGTGCCACCGTCTGGGGCGGCGCAGCACGACCTCGCGCACCTGTCAGATGCCGATGGCCGGCTGAATGGCGGGACTGAGGAAGGGCAAGACCTGGTCTAAGTCACCAGGTGCCGACGACGATCTCACACGCGGCGTATGGGTCGCTGCCGTCGATGCGCTCGGCGGGGATGGCCAAGGCCTCACACGGGGCTGCCGCGCGGTAGTTGAGGCACCGCGGGATGTGCGCGTCCTCGGCGGGCGGTGTGTAGGCGTCCATCGAGTCCACGGTCAGAGTGCAGTAGTCCCGCCAGAAGGCGGTCCCGGTGACCCGGAGCCACCGGGTGGCGTCACCCGGGCCGAGGGGATCGCACTCGGCCACCCGCGCGGTGGTCACCGCCATGTTGAGCAGGCAGATCTGCTGGGCCTCGTTGAGGCCATCCAGCGCCACCTCGGTGGGCAGGTAGTCCGCGGGCACTCGCCCGTTGGACTCCTCACCCACCCCATCATCCTCCCCACCACACCCCGAAATCGCCGCCAGCACCACTGCAAAAATGAGCGTCCGCATACGCACCTCCCGCCCTAAGACGTACCACGCCCGCAAGTTTGCGCAAGGAATCGACCGCGAGGCGGCTTGCCTTGCCGGAATGAATCATTTCCTATATTGTTCATTGGCCGCCGCGACCCGGTGGACCACCCGCACCCGCCCGGGGCCGGCCTCGGGCCCAGTTTTGGAGGCCACGATGCGCCGTCTGTCCCTGTTCCTGGTTCTGCTCTTCCCCGCTCTGGCCCTCGGTGGCCAGACAGCCGTTGACAAGCTGATCACCCGGCTGACCGGCGTCCCCATCACCGCGCTCTACGACCTGGACGCCCGGCTCGACACCCTGGAGGGGGCTGGCTCGGCCAGCTACGTGCGGCGCCTGACGGTCGCGGTGGGGGCCGAGGTGGCCGACCACCGGACTTTCACCGTGACCATCAAGGGCGCAGACGGCAACACCGTGGCGGGGGCGGACAGTCTGCGCATCGCCATCTACAACAACGAGCTCGCCACATCCCTGGCCAATGACGCGGTGTGGCCCGTGGCCGATGTCGGGGCCGGGTCCATCGGCACCACGCTGGGCGGTGGCTCGCAGGCCTTCATGGCCACCACAGCGGCGGGCGTGCTTGAACTCGACGTCAACGACATCGGGGGCGGGTCGAACACCACGGTTTGGGCGGTGGTTGAATTGCGGCACGACGGATCCACCGGCCTCACCAGCGCGCCGATCCTGGTCCCCCTCACCTTCGACGCCCTGTAATCGCGTGATCTGGCCGCCCGGTATGCCGGGCCGGCCTGGATGGAGGCCCCTGCATGCCACCGTGGATCCGCGACATCCGTTTCACGCCCGTCCCCCGCCCGCTCTCGCAGGTCACCGAGGTGATCTTGCACAGCACGGTCGGCACCACACTTGAGGGTGCGGTGCGGGTGCTCAAGATCCGCAAGGATCCTGCGACGGGCCGCCCGCTGGGGCTCTCCACGCACATCATCATCGACGCGCATGGGCAGGCCCACCTCACGGCCGAGCTCGACACGCGAGCGCTGCACTGTGCCTCGCACAACGGGGTGTCGGTGGGCATCGACATCGTGGGGCCCTACTACCCCGACCGGAGCGGCCTGGCGCCGGCCCCGTGGTCCCGGGTCATCCAGGCACCGTGGGCGCATCGCGGGCGCTACGTGCTGCCGACGCTGGCGCAGATGGTGGCGCTGGTGGACGTGCTGCGGTACCTCACCGGCCCAGGCCCAGGCGGCGCTATCCCCTGCCCCTCGACCTTCGTGGGTGTGGTGGGCGACCGCTTCCGCCTGGGCCTGCTGGACGACGCCAAGCGCCGGCGCCCGGGTATCTGGAGCCACCAGCAGGCCGGCACGCATGCTGACGGCTCGTGGCCCGCGCTGGTGGCCTACCTCGCGATGGTGCAGGGGTTGCCGGTCGAGGATGCCTACGAGACGGCTGCCCGTCTTGCTGAGGGCGCCCGCGGCTGGGTGGCGCTGCCGTCACCGTCGCTTGTGATTGCCTCGCCTGCGCTGTGCCCGACGTGCCACCAGCCGATGCCGGGGGTGGCGTGATGCGGGGCGTGGGGGGCGGCGCATGATGCACGCAGCCGATCGCATGGCCCGCGTCGCCGTCCTTGTTATCGCCAGCCTATCGTATGGGGTTGAGCCGTGAAGACGTGCCCGACGTGCCGTCAGCCCATGCCGCTCGGTTTCTGTGAGCCGTGTCAATACAACTGGGCATTGCCCGATGGAGGAACCAATGGCGAGAAATTCTTTCGCGTTCAGTCACTTGGAAGCGACCGCGCCAGAAATGGCCGCAGTCTCGCGGAAGTTTGCCGAGCTGGCGATGTGGATTGTCGCCAATCTGCCGCCGTCTGCCGAGCGGACGGTTGCAGTGCGCAAGGTCCTGGAGGCGAAGGACGCGGCGTGTCGGTCGCAGGGAGGCATTGCCCTACCTACCTGCACAGCCGACTTCGACGGGCTCTTCTCGCCCTGACCGCATGGGGCCCCGTGGGTGCCTACGCCATGGCTCTCACCGCGTGTGGCTCGGTCGAGGTCCGCGAGACGGCCGAAGAGGCCGCCCACCGGGCCCACCATGCGCTCTGCGTCGCCTACGCACCCGATCCCACCACCCCCCTCTGGCAGCGCCTCGCGTGGGCGCTGCTCTGCCCGGAGGCCTGATGGCAACCGCACGTTCCGAAGGGCGATCCGATGCCCCGTCTGAAATCACCGAGGTGGTGCGCGCCGCCCTCGCTGGAGCTGCCGAAGGCGGCGAGATGCGCGAACGCGTGGCCAAGATGGAGGCGCAGTACAAGGCAGATGTTGACGCGCGGACCCGACTGGCCTCAGATGTTGAAGCGCTGACGAGCGTGACGAGGAAGCTGAATGACAACCTCATCGAGCTCATGACGCGGTTCCAGATGGCCAGCAAGACGGGGGGGTGGGTGATGGGGATTGTCGGGTCGGTGGTCGGGTCGTTGGTGACTGGGGGCATCACAGCCCTCATCCTTCTCCGTCGGTGAAGGCTGCGGTATGGCTGGCGGGGCTCATCGTGGGGCTGGCGCTGGCGTGGGCCATCTGGGGCGGCCAATGAGCCCCGAGATCGAGGCCCTGCAGCGCAGCACCGAGAACGTTCTGGCCGCCACCACGCTCCTCACATCAGCGATCTACGGGGCGGGCGGCCTCGCTGCCCAGGTCGCCCAACTCCGCAGATGGTTCATCCCCGTGTTCGTGTCTGGCGTGCTCTCCGGCCTGGCCTTGGCCGCCCTCTTCCTCGCCTAGCCCGCCTCAAACCACCCGCCCCCCCCGGTCGAGGTCCAAGACGACATTTCCCCAAGCTCGACCCGGGACCATGCCTGCTGGGACATGGTCCCATAGTCGCCGTGCTTCGCGCGCTCGACGCCAGCATCCTGGGAAATCCCAATATTATTGCGCGCTTCCGCCACCCGGCGGCCGACTTCTGCGACCAAGTGCTGAGCTTTCTCCGGGTACTCTTCAATCTTTTTCTTCATTGGGCCTTGACTCCACCCGCTGAGCGGGTCAAGATGGGGCCCATGAACGCACTTGAGCGATGGCGGCGGGGGACGGGGATGAGCCAGGAAGCGCTGGCCGAGTTGGCTGGCGTCGGCCAGTCCACGGTTGACCGCGCGGAAAGCGGCAAGGCCTCGGTGGAGTCTGCCCGCAAGCTCGCATCGGTGACCGCTGGCGCCGTGCGATGGGTCGACATCTTTGAGGAGGTTGCCGATTCCGACGACACCGACCCCACGCCGCACGCAAGTGGACCTGCGAAGATGCGGCATCGGCATGGCGCCGACTGTCAAATGACATCGCACAAGGAGATACGGGATGAAGGTTCGGTTCACAGGTAGCAGCGATGATACGGTGGACGTGGAAGGCGTTGCGGGTGTCGACGGATGCGACACCTGCGCGGCGGATGGCGTGCACGTTGTGGTGGAGATCGGCCCCACGCCCTCGGGGCTCGGCCTGCGGGTGGCCATGCGCTACGTGAACGCCGAGCTGACGCCTGGCTGCTGGTCCGCCGAGCTGAGCCGCCTTGCGGAGGATTGCCCCATCATCCCGGCGCGGGTCGGGGAGGGTGATCGCGGCGGCTATGACATCGGTGTCGAGGTGGAAGTACCGGCCGGCACGCCTGTGAAGGTGTACCGTGTCGAGGGCGACGAATGCGCCCTGCATGGCGAGGGTGTGGTCTAGCCCGAACGGCTACCGCCCCGCCGTCTTCAGGCTCACCACCAGCGCGGAAAGGCCAGTGCAGGTGGCCCTTGGCGCCGACCCCGCCAGGTCGGTGCCTGACAGCTGGCAAAGACCGCGCCGCCCGGACCGTGACTGCCCACACGGTCCGGGCACTTTGACTCTCTCCGGCTCCGGCCGGACTTGAGCCCCCGCCCGGCGATGTGTCGGGCGGGGGACTACACTCTCCCCGGTGTAGGCCGGGCACACGAGGATGATATGCGGATTGTCATTGGACCAAACACCATCGTGCTGGAGCCCATCACTGGCGAGCCTGACCGGCCGGGCCGCTACCTGGGCATGGTGTCGCACTACCTGGGCCACCAGGATGGGCCGGGCCTCGACCCGGTCATCGTCGAGTGGTACAGGGACGGGCGGACCGGGACGCTCTGGCCCGCGGCGGCCGAGCGCGGGGCCATCTGGACGCACCGTGTGACCGTGGAGGCCACGACCGTGGAGGCCGATGGCGTCCAGGGGCTCACCCGCGAATGA
>Ga0075163_10001327_pt1 | contig 33193 bp, 30 predicted proteins | sample JI1023141ADNA_FD_71478 | JGI IMG/M metagenome (GOLD analysis project Ga0075163, IMG submission 71478) | Wastewater effluent complex algal communities from Wisconsin, to seasonally profile nutrient transformation and Carbon sequestration -... | ecosystem: Engineered > WWTP > Effluent > Algae...
GCCTTCCAAGGCGATGCCGGCACCATGGATCCTCATGGCTTGTTTGAAACGCCGACAATTGCCTTCTTAAGCAATATTTATGAAACCCTTGTTCTTAAGGACGGCGATCTTAAGATTATTCCCGGCTTGGCTGAAAAGTGGGAGCAAACCAAACCTGATACATGGCGCTTTACTCTTCGTAAGGGCGTCAAGTTCCACAACGGCAATCCTTTCACAGCCGATGACGTTGTGTTCTCGATCGCACGGATGAAGACGCCCGGCTCCGACTTCAAGGGTGCTGCAGCAGACGTCAAAGAAGTCGTCAAGATTGACGACTTTACCGTTGATTTGGTTACCCCTGCACCTAATCCAATTTTTATCCAACGGGTTGAAGATTTGCCGATCATGGACAAAGAGTGGTCCGAGCAAAACAAAACCACCGAAGCCACAAGTCCAAAGGATGCAGCGGCTGCAACGGCTAACTTTGCTAACTTAAATGCAAATGGCACCGGTCCCTTCATCTTGAAGAGCCGCGAACCTGGCCAAAAAACTGTCTTGACCCGTAATCCAAATTATTGGGGTAAGATCGACACCAACGTTGACGAAGTTATCTTTACGCCAATCGCGCAAGATGCAACGCGTGTTGCCGCTCTTTTGGCTGGTGATGTCGACATGGTTTATCCTGTTCCGGTTCAGGATTGGGAGCGTTTAGAAAAGACTGCCGGCGTAAAAGTGTTACGCCGCCCCGAAACCCGCACAATTTTCTTGGGAATGGATCAAGATCGCGCCGAGCTGCTGTATTCAAACGTTAAAGGGAAAAATCCCTTTAAGGATTTGAAAGTGCGCAAAGCCATGTATCAAGCAATTGATATTAACGCGATCAATACCAAGGTCATGCGCGGTTCGGCTCGCCCCACTGGCGTTCTCGTTCCAGCTGAAGCCAACGGGTACAATGCCGCTCTCGACAAACGTTTGCCCTTCAATGTCGAGGCTGCAAAAAAGTTAATGACCGAAGCCGGTTATCCAAACGGCTTTGAAGTCACCATGGATTGCCCGAACGATCGTTATGTCAATGACGAACAGATCTGCCAGGCCGTTGTTTCCATGTTGGCCAAAATCAACGTCAAAGTAACCTTATTGGCACAACCTAAATCTAAATACTTTGCCAAGGTTCTTTCCCCTGCTTTTGATACCAGCTTCTATCTTCTAGGCTGGAATCCATCGACCGGCGATGCCCACGATGCGCTTAGCATGTTGGCCATGTGCCGTGACAAGGATAAAGGCTTGGGCGAATACAACCTCGGCAATTGGTGCAACCAACGTTACACCGAGCTCGTGAACGCCATGGTCAGCGAAACCGACAAGACAAAGCGTCAAGCCATGATTGATGAAGCCACCAAAATCTTCATCGATGACGTCGGCTTGATTCCTTTGCATCAACAACCCTTATCATGGGGAACCCGTGATACGGTGACGCTGAAGCAACGTCCGGATGACCGCTTTCTGTGGAAGTATGTCGTTATGAAATAAGCTTCAAGTAAGCTTTCCCGGCCCGCTTTTACCGAAGCGGGCCGGTTTACTTTTAAACGCTAAAATTCTCTACAGTTTGAGATAATCTTTTAATGATAGCCTTTATCCTTCGCCGTATTTTGCAATCAATTGCCGTGATGTTGGCGGTGGGATTTATTGCGTTCTCGATGTTCCGGTTTATCGGCGACCCAATCAACAATATGGTCGGCCAATACACCTCAACGGCCGAGCGAGAAATACTTCGTAAGGGCTTAGGCCTTGATGATCCTTTCCTTGTGCAATACGTAAACTATCTTAAAAATGCCCTGCACGGAAATTTTGGTAACTCTTACAAACAGCGCCGCCCCGTTTCTGATTTGATCATCGAACGTCTTCCGGCCACCCTTGAACTTTCTTTTACTGCTGCGTTACTGGCGCTGGCAATCGGTATCCCCATGGGGGTTTATACCGGCCTGCATCGTAAAGGGTTTCTCGCGCAAACCTTCATGGTCTTGTCCCTCATCGGTGTTTCGCTTCCGACTTTTTTAATCGGCATCTTGTTGATTTATGTTTTTGGGGTGATTTTAGGATGGTTGCCAACCTTCGGACGGGGCGACGTTGTTCGCCTTGGCTGGTGGACGACAGGATTTTTAACACCCAAAGGCTTGGCTGCCCTAATCATGCCTTCCATCACTTTAGCCCTGTTTCAGTTGACGTTAATTATGCGGCTGGTCCGCGCAGAAATGCTTGAAGTTCTTCGCGCCGACTACATTAAATTTGCCCGCGCACGCGGTTTGTCCAACCGGGTCATCAATTTTGGCCATGCCCTGAAAAACACCATGGTTCCGGTGATTACAATCACCGGCCTCCAGATAGGCTCGATCATTGCCTTTGCCATTATTACCGAAACGGTCTTTCAATGGCCGGGCATGGGCCAGCTTTTTATCCAAGCTGTTGCCGAGGTTGATATCCCTGTCATGGCTTGTTACCTCATGCTGATTTCCTTTTTCTTCGTCGTCATCAATCTGATCGTCGATATTCTTTATTATGTTGTTGATCCCCGCTTGAGAACCGAGCGAGTAGCGAGCGCCCATGGTTGATCCCGTCATCGTAACCTCACCCCGCGCATGGCGGCGATTCACAAGTCTGGTCGCCCGAACTGCCGACAGCGACATCGCCTATAATTTTCGCCGCTCACCCGTTACCATGCTGGCGGCGGCCGGTGTTGCCCTTATTCTATTTTTGGCTTTGTTCGCCCCTTTGATTGCGCCTTTCGATCCTTTTGATCCGGGAAGCGTTGATATTATGAATGCCGATCTCCCGCCAGCCTGGGTTGACGGCGGCCAATCCGCATATCTTTTGGGAACGGATAATCAGGGTCGGGATATTCTTTCGACATTGATGTACGGCTCACGTATTTCGTTAGGCGTGGGATTTGCCGCGGTCGTCTTTTCTCTGGTTGTTGGGGTTCTTTTGGGCCTGCTTTCGGGCTTTCTCGGAGGATATACCGATGCCTTTATTATGCGGATCGCCGATATACAGTTAAGCTTTCCGGCAATTTTGATTGCCCTTCTGGTTGATGGCGTTCTGTACGGAATTCTGCCCCGTGAAATGCATGGAGATTTTTGGTTTCCCATTCTGGTGTTCTCGATCGGAATTTCTGGTTGGGTTCAATACGCCCGCACGGTTCGAGGTTCCACCATGGTGGAAATTTCCAAAGAATACGTTCAAGCAGCCCGAGTTATTGGTATTTCGCCGGCAAAAATCATGGTCCGTCACATATTACCTAACGTTATGGGACCAGTTTTGGTTATCGCGACTATCAATCTTGCCGTGGCGATCATAACCGAAGCCACGTTATCTTTCCTGGGCGTTGGCGTTCCAATTACGTCGCCGTCTCTTGGCACGTTGATCCGAATTGGCGGTGATTATCTTTATTCCGGCGAATGGTGGATCACGATCTTCCCCGGCATTGTTCTCGCTGCATTAGCCTTATCTATTAATCTTCTGGGCGACTGGTTACGTGATGCCCTTAATCCTAAACTTCGTTAGACTTGTCTCATGACCGCACCTCTTCTCGCTGTTGAAAATTTAAGGGTCGAGTTTCCTACCCGGCGCGGTGCATTAATTGCCGTCGATGATATTTCTTTTGAAATCGCCCGGGGCGAAACCTTAGGCGTCGTTGGCGAAAGCGGTGCCGGAAAATCTCTTACAGGTGCTGCCATCATTGGGCTGCTCGAACCTCCCGGAAGGATTGCCGGCGGTCGAATATTTTTTGATGGTCGCCGGATCGATAATTTACCTTACGCCGAGATGCGGCGCTTGCGGGGGGCCAAAATCGGGGCAATTTTCCAGGACCCTCTCACAAGCCTTAATCCGCTTTATACTGTCGGCCGCCAGCTTATTGAGACTATCCGCACGCATCTTCCGTTATCTGAGACCGAGGCAAAACGGCGGGCTGTTTCTTTGCTTGAAGAGGTTGGTATCCCCGCTCCCGAGCGTCGCTTGGATCAGTATCCCCATCAGTTTTCAGGAGGCATGCGACAACGCGTTGTCATTGCGCTTGCACTTTGCGCAAATCCGCAACTCATCGTCGCTGATGAGCCCACGACAGCTTTGGATGTCTCTATTCAAGCGCAGATTGTTGCTCTCATCAAACGCCTTTGCCGCGAGCATGGAACAGCGGTTATGCTTGTCACCCACGATATGGGTGTCATTGCCGAAACCGCCGATCGGGTCGCGGTTATGTACTCTGGAAGAATTGCTGAGATCGGCCCCGTGCGGTCTGTGATCAAATCACCCAAGCATCCCTATACTGTGGGACTTATGGCATCTATCCCTATGATTGGGGATAAGGCCGCCCACTTGGCTCAGATTAAAGGATCGATGCCGCGATTGGGATCGATCCCTCCGGGCTGCGCCTTTAATCCGCGATGCCCAAAAGTATTCGACCGATGCTACCGCGAGCGGCCTATTCTTATCCCGACTGAAACCAGTGCGGCCTCCTGTTGGCTGTATGACAAGGCAGCCGCCCGATGACAACCGAGCATCCCTTTGTTGAAGTAGAAAATCTGACGCGGCACTTTGATGTATCAAAACCCTGGCTTAACCGGGTTATCGAGCGACAACCCATTCAGATTCTGCGCGCCGTCGATGGCGTCAACTTTTCTATTCCTAAAGGAAAAACTTTTGCGCTGGTCGGTGAATCGGGATGTGGCAAGTCTACTATCGCCAAGCTTTGCGTAGGACTATACCGCCCGACAGCCGGCAGCATTCGCATCGACAATACCGATATTGCTTCTTTACGAAGCCGTGCTGAAATCCTCGGCGTCCGCAGGCGCCTATCGATGATCTTTCAAGATCCCTATGCCAGCCTTAATCCTCGGTGGCGTGTTGCGGATATCGTTGCCGAGCCTATACGCGCCCATCACCTTCTTGATGATGCCACGGCTATCCGGGCTCGGGTCGATGAATTGTTGGGACATGTCGGATTGTCTTCGCGTGATGGCGAAAAATTTCCTCATGAATTTTCTGGAGGCCAACGTCAGAGAATTTCCATTGCCCGCGCCTTGGCTAGCAATCCGGAATTTATCGTCTGCGATGAGCCGACAAGCGCTCTTGATGTTTCTGTTCAGGCGCAAATCTTGAACTTGATGCGCGATTTGCAGCGCGAACTGGGTCTTACCTATCTCTTTATCAGTCATAACCTTGCCGTGGTAAGTTTCATCGCTGACGAGATCGGGGTTATGTACCTTGGTAAGCTCGCCGAACGTGCAGATACGCGAACCCTTTTTACACGGCCCATGCATCCTTATACTCGGATGCTTCTGGACGCCGTGCCTGATTTAGCGATGACTGGGCGTCAACGGGTACCGGTACAAGGGGAAGTGCCAAACCCCATTTCACCGCCGCCAGGCTGCCGGTTTCACCCCCGCTGTCCTTACGCCAATGATCGGTGTCGGCGCGAAACACCCGCTTTACTGCCCCTAAAAGGTGTTGCTACGCCCGGATGGGTTGCCTGCCATGCAGTTGAGGAACATAGACTACCGCCGCTGACTTGATAACATAGGCAGTGTCAAGGTTCTGACCGGAGGGCGTCATGGTTTATAAAACAATCCTTGTTCATGTTGACATTAGCAAGGGATGGGAAGCCCGGCTGTCCTATGCTGCGCAGCTTGCAACTTTATTTTCGGGACACCTTGTCGGTATTCACGCCAAGCCCCTGCCTTATGTTCCGCCCCTCGCCTATGAAGCTGTCCCAACCGATTTTATTGAACAGCAGCGCAAAGTTGCCGACTCTACCGCTGTCACGGCTGAAAAAAATTTTCGCGCTGTAACAGATAAGCTTGCTTTATCTTCCCCCGCCGAATGGCGTTGCGAAGAAGGAAATCTAGATCGCGTCATTGCTAAACATGCGCGTTATGCCGATATCGTTATTGTCAGCCAGACACAACCCGAAGAACCCGATGCGTCTTTGGTCGAACTGCCTGGCGACCTCCTGCTGGCTGCAGGTCGGCCTGTTTTGCTTGTTCCCTACAATTCAACGCTGAAATTTTCGAGCTCCATTAATCACGCTCTTGTTGCATGGGATGGTGGCCGCGAATCTGCGCGAGCCATCAGAGATGCCATGCCGCTTTTGATCAAAGCAAAAAAAGCAACTGTCATAGCCATTAACCCCGAGCAAAATCCCTGGTTTGGCGAACCTATTCACGGTCAGGAACCTTGCGCGGATATGGCACAGTATTTAGCGCGCCATGGCGTGAAAGCAGAAGCCGCTCACCTTAAAACGAAAGATGTAAGCGTTGCCGATGCTCTGCTAAGTCGTACCGTCGATCTTAGCTGTGACCTGTTGGTGATGGGCGGATATGGCCGATCCCGGCTGCGCGAACAGATTTTGGGCGGAACAACTCAAAGCATTCTTAAGCAATTAACCTTGCCGGTTTTAATGTCACATTAAGTAGCTTTTGGGGGAGAATGATGATGTCATCTGTCGCTGCGATTAAAGCTTTACACCCCGAGCTTACTCAACTGCGCCGTGATATACATAGCTACCCAGAAACTGCCTTTGAAGAGCGACGCACCTCCGCATTGGTCTCGGAAAAACTTCAGGCATGGGGTATCGCCGTTGACCGAAGCCTCGCAAAAACCGGCGTCGTCGGGACACTAAAAGGTCGGCGCCCCGGAAATCAAGCCATAGCTTTACGTGCCGATATGGATGCCCTGCACATTCAGGAACGCAATAGCTTTGACCATCGTTCACGTCACGACGGGAAAATGCATGCCTGCGGTCACGATGGTCATACGACTATGCTTCTGGGTGCCGCCAAACATTTAGCCGAAAACCCTGATTTTGCCGGAACAGTGCATTTCGTCTTTCAACCCGCGGAAGAAAATGAGGGTGGCGGACGCGTTATGGTCGAGGAGGGTTTATTCGACAAGTTTCCCGTCGATATGGTTTTTGGCATGCATAATTGGCCCGATATGCCGGCTGGAACCTTTGCCATTCGCCCAGGCCCCATGATGGCAGCCTTTGATATTTTTGAAGTAACAATTCGCGGAAAAGGCGGCCATGCTGCCCTACCCCATCAAGCCATTGATCCCGTCGTCATGGCCGCACAGATGGTTTCTGCGCTACAAACCATCGTATCGCGTAACGTACATCCATTGGACGCGGCCGTTATTTCCGTCACGCAAATTCATGGTGGCGATAGCTGGAATGTAATTCCCGATAGTGTTGTTTTGCGGGGAACGGCGCGCAGTTTTAAACCCGAAGTCCAGAATGCAATTGAACCCGCCATCCAGCGGATTATCACCGGGATTACTGCCGCCTATGGTGGTTCATATGATTTGCGTTATGAAAGACGTTATCCGGCAACGATCAATCATGAAGAAGCAACCCAGCTTGCATTGGCCGCAGCTCGTGCCGTGGTCGGCGCAGATCAGGTTGAGTCAAATCCAACACCGAGTATGGGATCAGAGGATTTCGCTTTCATGCTTCAGGCTCGGCCAGGAGCTTACATTTTCATCGGGAATGCCCCCGCAAAAGGCCAAAAACCCATAGAAGGCGCTGGACTCCACGGCATGCATTGTATGCTGCACAATCCTCATTACGATTTTAATGATGATATTCTTCCGCTTGGGGTCAGCTATTGGACCAATCTGGTCCAGAGCATTCTTAAGTCTTAACTATCCAACCATCAAAGCGCGCACATGGGCGGCAGCGCTGAGACCCAGTGCCTCAAGGTCATAACCGCCTTCAAGGCAGGAGATGACGCGGCTTGAGCACAGCCGCCGTGCAAGATCCGTCAAGCTTGCCGTTACCCAGAAAAAATCTTCAGCTGTTAATTGAAGCGCCGCCAATGGATCTGCGGCATGAGCGTCAAAGCCAGCAGATATAATTAAAAATTCGGGGTTAAATTTTTCCAGCGCTGGAAGAATTCTATGCGTAATGGCTTCCCGAAAGGCTGCCGATCCCGCCATTGGTGAAAGAGGGACATTGATAATATTCCCCACCCCTCTTTCTTGAATAGCTCCCGTCCCTGGATAAAGCGGCATTTGATGAGTCGAGGCATAAAATAATCCCCCATCCGACTCAAACATATGCTGAGTTCCGTTGCCGTGATGCACATCAAAATCCATGACTGCGATCCGGGCGAGACCGTGAACGGCCCGCACATGCTCTGCGGCAATCGCAACATTATTGAATAAACAAAAGCCCATCGCGTGATCGGCCTCAGCATGATGACCCGGCGGACGAACAGCACAAAAAGCGTTACGAACTTCTCCCGCCATAACAGCATCTACTGCTGCGACCGCGGCGCCGGCAGCGCGCAAAGCGGCCTCACCGGACCCTGGCGATACTACTGTGTCACCATCTAAAGCTCTGTACCAATCATCGGGCTCTGCATCTGACGGCGGGATCGACGCCAAGACCCGCTCAATGTACGACCGCGAATGCACCCGCGCGATATCGGCGATATCGGCGCGTGGTGCCTCCCGTCGATCCAGTAAAGCAAATTCTTCTGCTTCGAGTGCGCCAAGAACCGCCCTTAGGCGGGCCGGAGACTCAGGATGCATCGATCCTGGATCATGGGACAAACAAGCCGCATGGGTGAAAAGCGCTGTCCGCACATTCGGCCTTTATTTGATCAAGCGCTTTACGAATGGCGGCAAGGAAAAGGCGGCGTAATGAACATCCGGCGTATAGTAATCGGTTTGAATTTTCGCTGCCTTGAAACGCTCACGCACTTTTTCTGCCTTGGCAATCTCACCCAATTTCTGGCCTCGGCTGGCCCAGGTCAAAGCCATATAACCGCCGATATAAGTAGGGACCACGGTCAAAAAGAGACCGCTTGCCTCAAACACCGAAGCGATTTGCTTGGCCGTTTCCGTTAATTCTTCTGCTTGCAGCAAGGGCACGCCGTTTTGAAAGCACGCCACACCATTGGACGTCAGAGCGCGGCGAACCAGTTTATAAAACTCATCGGCAAACAAAACCGCAGCGGGACCAACCGGGTCCGGCCGATCGGCAATGATCAAATCATATTGGCCTTCGGTTGCATCATCTTTCAGAAATTTGAACGCATCCTCGGCATAAACATGAAGCCTCTTGTCGTCAAAGACGCCTTTGTGGACTGCCTTGAAATGCTTCTTACATTGCTCAATGACGTGGCCATCGATATCAACCAGATCGACTTGGCTAATCGATTTATGCTTTAAGACTTCTTCCGCAATAGCGCCATCACCACCGCCAACAATCATCACTTTTGAAACAGAGCCACTTTCCAATATCGGTAAGTGAGACAGCATTTCTGAATAAGCACACTCATCCCGCTCGGTAATTTGAACAATGCCATCCAGCACCATGACCCGACCGTGGGTATGGGTATCAAAAATTAAAATGTCTTGAAATGGCGAACGTTCTTCCACGATAGGTGCGCCTACCATCTCAAACTGTTGCGCATAATGTTTATAAAGCGTTTCGACAACGGTCCGAGCCATCAAATATCCCCTTAAATGCATCGCTCAAGCTGGCAATGGGTTAGCCTTGCTGATCCTTCCTGGCAACTTAATTTCTGGCAAAGGATTGTGGGTACGTGAGCCCCAGCCACTTCAAACGACTTTAGCGTGTTTAAATCCCATTTTTGACCACTGAGCATTTATGCCGCAGTGCGATTAAAAACCCCGGAATCCTGCACCAGAAAGAGTGAGATTACCTGCAAATTTCGTGGCTATTCCTATAATTTCCTTGCACCCTCCAAAAGCGGCAATTATATTTTGCAGTGCAGCACGAGCTAGGCTCGTCCTGTACGCTTAAGGCGTTTCCTCCCTAAACTCGGGCTGCCCTTTGGCAGCCCGTCTTTTTATGAAAAAGGGGCCCGATTTGAGCCCCTTTTTATTATTAAATATTAATAAGAATTAAGCGACAGCAACTACGCGCTGCGGCTCTGCGGTAACCCGGTTGCGTGGGCCTTCGTCGGCCAAGGCCACCATATGGGCTTTGTCGAACCCATTGAACCTTGTCCGCAGCACATTCGAATAGGCGCCCATCTGAGCAATTTCAATGTAATCGCCGCTGCGAATACCGGCTGGTAGCCAGAATGGCCCGGGCATACTATCGACTGAGTCGCAGGTCGGCCCAAATAAACGGAACCGCGACAGCGGTGCATCCCCCATGTCGCCTTCGGGACGGATAACCCGCATAGGGAAACAAGGCCCAAGATATTTAAGCTCGGACAGACTGCCGTAGGTGCCGTCATTAAGGTACAAGGCATTGCTACGGCGCAGTTCAACACGAACCAAAATACTCATACCGTCAGCCACGAGCGCACGGCCTGGCTCACACGACAACTCCGCGTCACGTAAAGTCTCAGTTTGGGCCACTGCTTCAACAATGGCCTGAGCAAATACGCCAAACTCTGGCTCCGTCCCTGAATACTGAGCCGGAAAACCGCCCCCTACATCCAAGAGATCAACCTGGACCCCGGATTGCTTGGTGATACGGTCAGCTAGCTGGATCGCCCGGGCGTAGGCGGCCGGAGAGACACACTGCGATCCCACATGGAAGGTAATCCCAAGGCGCCGGTTAGGGCCCCGTGCTGCACGTAGCAGGGAGACAGCCTTATCAGCCGAGGCACCAAATTTGCCGGATAAATCCATAATGGCCTGTTTGCGTTCAACCGCAATACGCAGCATCAGATTGACCGGCGTGTTGCCAACAATAGCCAGAATCTTGGCCAACTCATCCTTATGGTCGAAGGCAAAGCTGCGCACACCATATTGATGGAACGCCTCAGCAATAGCTTCCGTACTCTTAACCGGATGCATGTAATGGCAGGTCGCGTCAGGGAAGTTTGTGGCAACCGATCGAATCTCCGCCGGGGACGCTGTATCGAAATGGCGAATACCGCCTTCGTACAGTGCCTGCATAATGGCAAGATTATCGTTGCACTTTACCGCATAGAGCATCGGGCCTGGGAAAAGCGCGGCAAGACGCCGGGCCGTTTCGGACAGAACCTTGGGACGAAGGCAAAATACAGGATCTTTTGGCCGCAAATCGCGGACAACATTGGTAGCGCAAGCAAAAGGTTCGATCATCACGATCTCCCCACCCGTTAAGGTTTAAGGCGACCATGATGCCCGCTGCATTGGAACCCGCCGCTTGGGCATACATGTGATTTCCTATATGACCCCCCTGACCCCCCCTGTAAAGAATTTTTTTAAGATGTTTCGAAACCGATACGATCTTGAAGATGTCTGAGCGAAACCAGAAGCAAACAAAAGACGGTTTGATCTGCGCTAAAACGGCTTGTGTAGGCTCGGTAAAAGATTTTTGGCACGCCTAAGCTTTAAGTGTTTTAAGCATGATATAGTGGCGCATGAAAAACATTTCATCCAGCGCCATGCGCCTTGTCGGTCTTGCCCTTGCCTTAACAACGGTGAGCCCATTCAGCTTTTCCGTTGCTTTTGCCCAAGATAATGGGGCCCTCATCCGCGAGCTAAAAGGACGAATCGATCGCGCCGAACAAACCCGGGCGGCCGATCCTAGGTTCCTTGAGGATCTGCGCCAGATTCTTGGCCGCTATGAAACCGGTTGGCCCATATCCGCTCTTTCTGACAGCTTTACCGACAACGATTATACCCGCGCGCCAGCTTGGACCGTTTACCGTGGCGCCTGGATGATTGACCGGCAATACGGGCTCAAAAGAACACTGGACGGCACCGACTCACCACTTCTGGCTGATGTTAGCCTCACTGATCGGGCCATCAGCAGTGGCGACGGCTGGAGCGGGCCTGCAGCTAATGCTTTCGACGATGATGAGAACACAAGCTGGACATCCACCCAAACCGGTACGGCAGTAGTTGGTCAGGCTTATATTGGTCAAAATTTTGGTGCCGGCAATGCCAAGTCCATTCGCAAAATTTCCATCAGGCAATCCCTTGGTTACGCCAATTCTTATGCGTCTGAGGTTGAAGTTCAGCGTTGGACAGGATCCAGCTGGAGCGGCGTCGGCATTGCAAAACTGCCCGCTAAGGAAGGCCGCATGGTGGTCGATTTAGGCGCGCCTGCCGCCTCTCAGCAATGGCGCCTCGTTGCCCGGAAAATGGTCGGAACGGGCGCATGGCAAGTCGCCGAAGTTGAGATGATGGCTGATGGAGTTGGTGCAACACCGCAGCAGGCGCCTCAGCAACCTCAGCAACAAGCGCCGGTCCAAGGGCAAAAAATCGAAGATCTTGCTGTTCAAGTCCTGGGCGAAGTTATTCGTAATGCGACTGGACAGCAGCAGCGGCCAGATAATCCACCCGTGCAACAACCCTCAACCACGGAGCCGCCTAAAAATACCGGCATTGTCCCCCCGCACTTAAGAAATCGTTTTGCTGAGATTGCGACTCCGGCCCAAATCGGCAACAGCTTTGCCGTTGAGGTTGGTCTTTATACCTTGGCAGAAGGTGGGGAATTCAGCATCGGCCTCTATCGCTCGGGCAGCCGAGATTCTGGTTACCGGCTAACCTTACAACCCGGAACACGGTCCACTTTGGAGTTAGCGGCTTTATCGCGCGGCTACCGCGTTATTGACTCGGATCAAACTGTCGCCGGGCCATCGTCAACGCAGATGCAAACCCTCCGTTGGGAGCGCAAAGCTGACGGCACCATGACAGTTTCAGTGGATGGGCGCGTTCTCTTCTCTGCTGTCGATCAAACTTACAAGGATGGTTTCGCCGGCGTCGTCTTAATTTCTGAAGGCGCCGATGTCGCCGTACGTTCGATCAAAGTCGGTACCGTAAAATAGCCCCCATAAATCCTGTCTCGGCCAATATTGCCGGGACAGGATCATTTAAACCGCATAGCGGTAATGTCCCACCAATAAATAGGGCGCCATAACCTTCAGCGGCTGCTCCTCTGGCCCAACCCCGATATTGTGCAAAATAGCTACGCCTCCGACTGAGGGCCGTTTGATTTCTGTCACTAGGCTAATATGCGGCAAACGCGCTGAACCAAGACGCCATGTCAAAAGATCACCCGATCTTAAATCAGTCACGATCGTATCGCCAGGAACGCCGCCACGCGGTGTATTTCGGTTACCGCCTTGCCGAGTAAAGAACATCTCTAAGTTAGGAACTCTACGATGATCGATAGAGGTATCAGGCGCGTTAAGTCCCCACAACTTAGGGTACTGCGAAAAAGCAAGCCGCATATCTTCGTGGACTAATTTTTGTAAATCCAAACCAAGCCCTGTGCGATAGGCGCGGATGATGACATCCGTACAAACGCCAACATCGGCCGGCACATCCCCACCCGGATAAGGAATTCTTTGATAACCTGCTTCGTAACGGACACCACCGCCAAGTTGTTGGCGCGCCGCGGCAACCAATCGTTCGGCGGGCTGATCTGCAAAGCCCACCTTTGGCAAAACGGCATTCAAACCTAATGCTGCCATTCCAATAGCAAAAGATCTTCGATCTATCATTTTTTGCCTACGGCTCTAAGAGGGTACGCACCGTAGCAAACTAGAAAATAAATTTGTTTATTTTACGATTAAGCAATTTTCCGTCTGCGCCAGTGTCTTAAGACAAGAGGCGCAAGCAAAGATAGGGCCGCGAAGGCAAGCAAGCTTGCCGCCAAAGGGTGAGTTAAAAACACCGAAGCATCACCCTGGCTAATGGCAAGAGCTCGCCGCATTTGTTGTTCAGCCAAGGGTCCTAGAATAAGCCCGATGATAACCGGGGCGATGGGAAAATCGAACCGACGCAACGTGAAACTTAAAATGCCTAAAAGCAAAAGAATAATAAGATCAAAAGTGGATTGGCCCACAGCATAGGTACCCACGCAGGCAAACACTAAAATACCCCCATAGAGCAGAGGCTTTGGAATAGTAAGTAATCGCACCCATAGTCCCACAAGGGGCAAGTTTAAGATTAACAACATAATGTTGCCGACATAGAGGCTGGCGATTAATCCCCATACCAGATCAGGAGATGAAGCAAATAAAAGCGGCCCCGGCTGCAATCCATATTGTTGAAAAGCCGCCAACATCACCGCTGCCGTGCCGGAGGTCGGTAACCCAAGAGATAACAGCGGCACCAGAACGCCAGCCGCCGCCGCATTATTTGCAGCTTCGGGACCCGCAACACCTTCAATAGCGCCCTTACCAAATTCTTCAGGATGACGCGATAAACGCTTTTCAATCGCATAAGACAAAAAAGTTGGAATTTCGGCGCCCCCCGCCGGCAAAGCCCCTAAAGGAAATCCAATCAGCGTTCCACGTAGCCACGGTTTCCAAGAGCGTTTCCAGTCTTGAGCGGTCATCCATACCGAGCCGCGGATCGCTTCGACCTTTTCTTTAATAAAGCGCTCTCGACTGGCAGCATAGAGAGTCTCTCCCACCGCAAACATGCCGATAACGGCGACGACAACATCGATGCCCCGAAGCAATTCCGTGACGCCAAAAGTGAACCGTGCCTGACCGGTTTGCAGGTCAATTCCGATCATACCCAACATGACCCCTATGGCTAAGGCGGTTAATCCGCGCAAAGTCGAGTTGCCCAACATAACCGACACCATGGCGAAGGCGAGAACCATCAGAGCGAAGTATTCGGCTGGGCCGAACTTAAGAGCCACCTCCACTAAAAGCGGCGCCGCTACCGTTAGCCCTAACGTCGCCAAGGTACCGGCGATGAACGAGCCGATCGCCGCTGTGGCCAAGGCGGGACCGCCCCGTCCTACCCGTGCCATTTTATTACCTTCGATGGCACTAATCATGCTGGCGCTTTCGCCCGGCGTATTTAACAAAATGGATGTCGTTGAGCCGCCATACATTGCGCCATAATAGATGCCAGCAAATAAGATAAAGGCGCTGGCAGGATCAACCTTTGCCGTTATGGGCAATAAGAGAGCAACGGTTAGTGCCGGACCAATACCAGGAAGAACCCCCACTGCTGTACCCAACAGGGTGCCAATAAATGCGTACAAAAGATTGATCGGTTGCAGGGCAACGTTAAGACCATTCGCTAAAGCCGCAAAAGTTTCCATAAACTATCTCGTCCAAAAATATCTCGCCCAAATCAGAACTAACGCAGAGCCAAAAATAACCGTTCAATTGGTCCTTCAGGCAAACTGATCGTTAAACCGCGGGTTAAACCGATGTAAACAACAGTCGTTAGGATTATTGCGGCAAGAATATTAACGCCATAACGCCGGCTGCCAAATCCAGCCGCAACCATGACAAATAATAGAGATCCTGCCGGAATAAAACCAATGGCGCGGATGGAATAAGACATGATGATAATACCAAGTCCCACCAGCGCTAAGCCGACCCAATCAACTTCTTCGCGTTCTTCAGCGTTGCGCCAGCCACCTCTTAAGGCCTGAAATACAAACGCCACACCGCACACCATGAGCGCGATAATCATAACAATAGGAAAGGCTTGAGGACCAACGCGCGAATATTGAACCGTTGCAGAAATATTTGAAACAGCGAAGGCCAACACAGCAGCTATTATCAACAGGCAAATCGCAAAGCCCATTTCTGGCCAAGCCAGTTTTGACTTTACCTTTATATGAGGAGAGGCGCCGCGGGGCGCCTCTCCATTGGTCTTTACTGGATTGTTCACTTCACCAATCCAATTTCCTTTAACACCCCAGAAATACGAGCCTGCTCTTCTTTCAAATAAGCAGCGAATTTATCGCCGGCTAAGTATTGATCATCCCAACCCTTTTGCTTGAGGGTTTCTTGCCAGGATGATGATTTAACCGCGGTGTCAATCGCCTTAAGCTGATCCGCCTTAGCCGTATCGGACAAACCAGGAGGCCCAAATACTGCACGCCAATTTGCCAACTCTAAATTGATCCCCTGCTCTTTTGCTGTTGGGACATCAATATTGGCGACGCGTTTTGGAGCGGTAATAGCCAAGGCGCGCAGTTTACCCGCCTTCACTTGACCTTCAAATTCACCCCAACCCGAAACGCCGGCGGCAACCTGCTTGCCCAGAAGAGCTGCCAAAGCTTCGCCACCACCTGAGAATGGCACGTAATTAATCTTGGTTGGGTCAGCGCCAGCTGCCTTGGCTAAAAGACCGACCACGATATGGTCTGTTCCCCCAGCTGAACCACCGGCAAAGGCAACCTTACCCGGATCTGCTTTAAGGGCTTTCGCAAGATCTCCTAAATTTTGGAACGGTGAATCTGCTGGGACAACGATGACTTCATATTCGCCTGTAAGACGTGCCAAAGGAGTCGTCTGATTAAGATCAACCGGTGATTTATTGGTTAAAAGCGCACCAACCATCACCATCCCAGCAACCATCATGGATTGCGGATTACCTTTGTCGCCTGCAAACTGAGCGAGGCCAATGGCACCCCCAGCACCCGGCACATTGTTAACTTGAGCTGATTTAGCTGCGTTGGACGAAGTAAGAGCCGTTTGCAGCGCTCGGGCGGTTTGATCCCAACCACCGCCAGGTGCCGCCGGCGCCATGAGCTTCACATCATCAATAGCAAAAGCCGGGCTGGCCAAACTAAAGCCGAGCGCCGCCAAAGCGGCTAGACGCAAAGCTGTTGTGGGAACTATACGTGTCATTATTCATCCTCCCAAAGGGTTAAGGCCGTGGTTCTTTGGCAACGGCTCGACGTGCCCACAGCCGCGGTAAAACGACAAATGGGATCTTATGCTCAAGCCTAGCCATCTGCTGCGTTTTCGACAAGTGCCCTCGCAGAATGATGTAAATCTGCGGCTTTTGCAGTCTATGCTTTTTTCTACGGCCAATATTCCGTCAATAGCAAGAAACGGGATGTCAGTGTTTATGGCATGCGATATGGCTGAGATGTCTTAGGGGAAAGAGAAAAATGCCATGACACGTACAAATCAGGATATCTCAACCATCAACCGGGCCATGACGTCTCACGAATGGTTCCTTTTGCTTACCTTGTCAGTTTTGTGGGGAGGCTCGTTCTTTTTTGCCGGGGTTGCCGTGAAGGAACTGCCCCCATTTACAATCGTATCCTTACGCGTTGCTATCGCCGCTATTGCTTTGAACATTATTCTACGTACTCAAAATTTATGCCTGCCGCGCCACAAAACTACTTGGCGAGCCTTTTTTACCATGGGCATTTTGAACAATGTCATTCCCTTCACACTGATTGTGTGGGGACAAAGTCATTTGGCAAGCGGTTTGGCCGCCATCTTAAATGCCACCACGCCCCTTTTCACTGTCACCGTCGCTCATTTCCTAACGCAGGATGAGAAAATGACCGGCAATCGATTGGTTGGTGTCATTATTGGATTTATCGGAGTCGCCATAATGATTGGTGGTAAATCTTTAATGATATTTGGGAATGACTTCATGGCACAGCTGGCTTGTCTTGCCGGTGCTTTATCTTATGCCTTTGCCGGAGTCTATGGACGACGATTTAAAACAATGGGCATTTCCCCAATGGTAACGGCTACAGGGCAGGTTACGGCTTCTAGTATCGTTTTGTTGCCTATCATGTTGATTATTGATCAGCCTTGGACTCATGCCACACCCAGTACCTGGGCCATTGCCGCTCTTTTCGGTCTAGCTTTGCTATCAACGGCGTTAGCTTACACTATTTACTTTCGAATCCTGAGTACTGCCGGCGCGACGAACCTCTTGTTAGTTACTTTTCTTATCCCCGTAACAGCAATCTTTCTTGGTATTTCGATTTTGGGTGAGCATCTAGAGGTCAAGCATGTGATCGGTATGATTTTAATCGGCACTGGTCTTGCAGCCATCGACGGCCGACTCTGGAAGAGACGCAAATAAAAACCGCCGAGCTCGGGGGCCCGGCGGTTTGATCGGCGGCAATCGGGGGATTATGCCGCCTTCTTGGTTTCAATCTGTTTAGGACCGCCCTTGCTGATTTCGATCGTCCGGGGACGTAACGCCTCCGGCACTTCGCGTTTCAACGCAATGTGCAGCAAGCCATTAACCATGTTGGCCCCGCTCACGTGGATGTAGTCAGCAAGCTGAAACTTCCGCTCAAAGGCCCGGCCAGCTATCCCACGATAAAGATACGTTTTATCTCCATCGTCTGCCTTGGCTTTTCCGCGTACCGTTAACGTGCTTTCATGAAAAACAATTTCCACATCATCTGACTCAAAACCAGCGACGGCCATAACGATCTGATAGTCATCTTCACTTAACTTTTCGATGTTGTATGGCGGGTATGAAAGCGCATTCTCAGACCCTTGAAACGCTGAATCTAAAGCTTGCGAAAGGCGATCAAAGCCGATTGTTGAGCGAAAGAGCGGTGACAAATCAAAACTACTACGCATGATATCCTCCTTAAAGAAGCGATATGTCTTAGCGCTTACGCACTAACGACATGCAGACCCGTCAGGCGCCTGCATGGTTCATGTAGGAAGTGGGGATATAAGGTTCAAGACCCTAATTTTGGTTATAAAACCCTATAGCTAAGTGTTTATAAATTAATTTTTTTTCCAATATAAACCGTGATTTCACTCAGGAGAACTTCGAGGTTTTTTTGTAATTTTTGGAAATCATCGGTTTTAGCGAATGTGTTTTCATTCATATAGAGAGCTCGATTAATCTCTACCTGTAAGCTATGCCGATTATGGACAGGTGAAGAATATGCGCGCACCAATTCAACCCCGGCATAAGGATCATTAATTGTCACTACATAGCCTAAATCTTCCAAAACCGACTTTACAAAAAAAGTAAACTCTGAAGAGCACGATGTTCCATGCCGATCCCCTAAAGTAAAATCGGAGCGGCGGTGACCAGGACCCTCTTTACAAATGGCGCTTGAAACCGACGGCATGGAATGACAGTCAATATGCCACACCGCCTTAAACTTATTGTATGTCGTCTCTAACAGAGACCCAAGGGTTTGATGGTACGGTGTGTAATAATTATCAATCCGAGCTTTGGCTTCAAGAACACTTAATCGTTCATCATATATGGGCATACCATTAAGACATTTCTTCCAAATTAATCCCTGGCCTAAAGCTGTTTTTTCGCTGGGCGTCACCTGGTTGGGCCATTCCCCGTCGATCAAATCAACATCCAGATCGTCCGCACTCCGGTTTACATCAATATAAACCCTAGGAAATAACGCCTTCAATAAAGTCGCGCCGTATGAGGGCGCATTAGCGTAAAGATCATCGACATAACTATCCTGACCTTGACGGAGAAAGACTGGCGAAACAGATGGTTTGAAGTCGGGCGGATGAACAGTGCCGCTATGGGGCGAGTCTAGAATCAAGGGGATAGGATTCAAAGGCCAATCCACCGAAAGCACATTAGGTTGTGTAAAATGATGTGTATCGCGCGGCAATAACATAGGGACCCGTTAACATTAGGAACAATTTTGCGATTTTAAACAAAACGACGACATTGCATAAATAATGCGGTAAAAAAACAAAGAGAGCAAATGAACCCTTTATTTCCCCCGCACCACTTTGTGATAGAGCTTACCGCTCCGGATATTCAACCCTATAAAAAGGGAAATACCGGGGTGGATTACGTGACGACCTTTGACTCTGGCAAGCCAGGCCCGCATGTCATGATTTCCGGGATCGTTCATGGAAATGAGCTTTGCGGAGCTATTGCAATTGATCATCTTTTTCAAGCGGATGTTCGCCCATCGTTAGGGAAACTAACTCTCGCTTTGATCAATAGTGACGCCTATCTTTCTTTTAATCCTCATGATCCGACAGCATCACGGTTCGTAGATGAAGATTTTAATCGGCTTTGGGATCTCTCTACGCTTAAAAGCGCCCGAACCTCCATCGAACTACGTCGCGCCCGATTATTATGGCCAATTATCGATACAGTTGACTTGCTTCTTGATATTCATTCTATGCAGCATGGCCCATCGCCTTTGATGATGGCAGGCCCCTTAGCCAAGGGATGCATTTTTGCCAAGAAAATAGGAATCCCGCAAATTATTGTCGCCGATGCCGGTCATGCTGCTGGCAAACGGCTGCGTGACTATGGCGATTTTAGTAATCCGAACAATTTAAAAAATGCTCTTCTCATTGAATGTGGACAACATTGGGAGCGCCGCAGTGCCGATCTTGCGATAGAAGCTTGTTGGCGTTTCCTAGCGGCAACTAAAACTGTACCTCTCTCAGAGGCTCAATCTCGTTTCTCTACACGCTGGCAGGGACAGCAAAAATTACTGGAGATTACCCAAGCTGTGACCATTACCAGCGATGAATTTCGTTTCGTTGCCCATTTTGAAGGTATGGAGATCTTTCCTAAATCCGGTACCGTGATCGCCTACGACGGGTTACGGCCAATTTTAACCCCTTATGATAATTGTGTCTTACTTATGCCGGCTCGCCGGCTTACTAAGGGCGGTTCAGCAGCACGGCTGGGTCGCTATATAAACATCAATTAAGTAATATAATCATAGATTTACTTGAATATTCTCTTTCGTTGACTGAGAAAGCTATTGAAACAGAGTAAAATCCTAATATACTACTTATAGGTGTTATTTCTTCAGGACTTCGCCATGGAAATGCAGCAGATACGTTATTTTCTAGCGGCTTGCGCGCACCTGAATTTTACGCGTGCTGCAGAAGAAGAAAATATCTCTCAGCCAGCTCTTACGCGCGCGATTCAAAAACTTGAAGATGAATTAGGTGGCGAATTATTCCGCCGCGAAAGAAGCCGAACGCATCTGACTGCTCTGGCGACTCAAATTCGTCCCTATTTTGAAAGTATCGCTGTTCAAGTCAAAGCCGCTGGTGAAGTTGCTCGTGCAACAATGAGTCTTGAACGTGCCCGACTTGAAGTTGGAATTATGACGACCGTTGGCCCGCTTCGATTCTCAACATTCTTGAAACACTTTCAACATATTCATCCGGGGATTGAGCTTTGGGTCCATGAAGGTAATCTTCCCGATTTGATGCAGCGGCTTATAAATGGAGAGTTGGACGTCGCTGTTTTATCCTCACCCGTGCCGCTCCCCTCTCGAATAGATAGCTTACCGCTTTATGAAGAAAGGTTTGTTGTTGTCATACCTGAAAAACATCCGTTTGTTCAGTCAGCTTCAATTACACTAAACGATCTTGCCAAAGAACCTTACCTGGATCGCCTTTCTTGCGAATACCGAGAAACTATTATGGAATTATGGACAACAAGCGGTAAAAGCATGAACTCAGTATATCGAAGCGACCGCGATGATTGGATACAAGGCATGATTCTGGCCGGAAATGGATTAGCTATTCTCCCTGAATACGCCATTACGGCATCGAACCTGACCAGCCGGCTCTTGATAAATCCAAGCTTAACTCGATCACTTAAAGTCTGCACAGTTGCCGGTCGTCGATTCTCTACAGCTGTAGCGGCATTTATGCGTGAGCTGAAAATCTACCGCTGGGCAAACTAATTATAAAAAAGCCCCGCCGGTTAAAGCGGGGCTACATATTAGAATTTTTGATTAGCGATACCTAACCGCCTGAATGCTTACGGAGGTGCGCCTGGTCCACCAGGATTGCCCCCTGGAGCGCCGCTACCGCCTGGTCCACCTGAGGCTGCTCCCGAGCTAGCTCCACCACCGGGTCCACCGGCAGAACCGCCCGTGGAAGCTGATGATCCACTGCTTCTCCCATTCGATCCATCACCAGTCGATCCAGTGCTATCAGATACAACTTGATCAGACGAGGGTGGGTTTCCGTTATTTCCTCCACCCAAGGCGCCCAAGATTTCCTTATCGCCACTACCACCTGGGAGCGAACCGTCAACGTTAGCAATTATAATCGTGCTATCGCCTTTACCATCAGGAATTATCGGCGTACCGTTTCCTTTATCCCCAGGAATTGCCGCCGTACTAGTTCCTTTACCGTCTGGAATTATCGTCCCACTGCTTCCTTTACCATCAGGAATTATCGTCCCACTGCTTCCTTTGCCATCAGGAATTGTCGCCACGCTGCTTCCTTTGCCATCAGGAATTATCACTGGAGTATTATTCGCTTGAAGAGCGGCAACAGTAACTGCCGGTGCTCCTGGCTTGAGCGCAGCAACAGCCGAGGTAAAAGCGCCAAGACAAGGTATGCCGTCTTGACCAACGCCACCAACAAAGCAATCAAAATTAACTAAGGCAACGGCGGCCAATTTTGGGTTTTGCTTGGCCTGGTCGGAAGCTAAAACTTCGAGAAGAAGATTTCGCGCTTTTGCAATATCTATGCCACGTCGAGACGTAAAGCTGGACGGGTTTTCTGGATCAATCTTTCCACCGCTTTGAGCGAGCTGGGCTTTATTGTGAAAGTGTTTTGCAGCTTCCCTATTACCCATTTGAAAAGCGGCATAATTAGCAACTTCTGTATAACCTTGAGTGACATAATCCTGAAACAGGCGCACTCCTGGAGCCGCATTTGCGACCCCAACCACAGACAAAGTTACCATGAGCGCCATTACAGATGGCCCCATCCATTCAAATCTGGACCGCATTAAAATACTATCTTTCATGGTATTCTCCTTTTCTTAGTTTTTTTCTATACGCACTACTATTTCTTGTATAAATAATTTTTTATAAATTTTAAAATTATTTTTTATAAATTTTTATTACTTATATAACATATTGTTATATATGAATATTTTTAGCATTATTAGGAAAATTCATTCGCTTTTAAGTAGAGAATTCGATCGAAATCTACCGTTGAGTAAAAGTAAAAAAAGCCCCGCCGATTAAGGCGGGGCCAACGTTATTATCGGAATTTAGTTGCCGCCTAATGAACCGCCTAGGCCGCCCAAACCATCACCGAGGCCACCCAAAGCACCGCCTAAACCCTCACCGATGCCACCGACAGTGCTCCCTATAGAGTCAATGGCACCACCAACCGCACCACCGACAGAACCCGCGGCACCTCCAACACCACCGTTCGATGCGCTCGTATTACCGCCGCTATTAGAGCCACCACCAGAAGCCGACCCGCTGCCTCCACCATTCGATCCATCGGATCCGCTCTGACCAGAAGAAGACGGCGAACTTCCGTTACTTCTTGCACCCAAGGCGCCTAAGATATCATTAGCGGTCCGGCCTAAGGGAGAATTTTCCCCAGTAGCAATACCTACGGCAGCCGTATCGAAGGTTTGATTAAGGCCGTGAAGCGAACCGCCAACATTAGCAATAGCTTCTCGCGTTGAATTCACTGCCGTAGAAGCAGCATCTTTAGTCGCAGTGACAGATTCTTGAACAGTACTGATATCGATCTTGGCGATATCTTGATTGCCGGGTGGGCCAGATAAAACTGAAATACCTGCAATTCCACCTTTACCGCTATTTTCACCAGATAAAGCAGAGATACCGACCAAGCCACCTTGGCCGCTTTGTTTACCCGACAAAACAGAAGCACCAACCAATCCGCCAATACCACTTTGATTGCCCGATAGAACGGAAGCACCAATCAATCCGCCTTGCCCACTTCTATCACCAGCACCTATAGCAACGCCAACAACTGTACCATTGCCTGTATCATCACCGCTGCCAATACCGATACCTATAGGGGGATTATCGCCAGGATTATTCTCTGCATCATCGGGCTGTGTCGGGGCACGGCCTCGATCAGGTGGCGCAAAAGAACGCGCAGAATCTAACTGATCCTTATCATTCGACTGGAGCGTGGTATTAGTAATAGCCGGCCTGAGCGCAGCGAGAGCCGCGGCAAAAGCATCGAGGCATGGCTTGCCATCTTGACCAACACCTGTAACGAAACAGTCAAAATTAACTAAGGCAATGGCCGCCATTTCTGGATTATGCTTGAGTTGATCGGAAGATAAAATTTCGATGAGAAGATTTCGCGCCTTTGCGATATCAACACCCCATCGAGAGGTAAAACTTGTTGGGTTTTCTGGATCAACCCATCCGCCGCTTTGAGCAAACTGCGCCTTATTTTGAAAGTGTTTAGCGACTTTATTATTGCCCATCTGAAAAGCGGCATAGTTAGCTACTTCTGTATAACCTTGAGCTACATAAGTTTGGAATGGGCGCACCCCTGTGTCGGCGTTGGCCCCGTTAGTCACAGACAAAGTCATCATGAGCGCCATTAACGATGGCCCTACCCATTTCACTTCAGACCTTCTTAAAACACTATTCTTCATGGTATTTCCTCCTTGTAGATTGCTCCCCTGAAACCTCTGAAGGCACAGGTTTCTTGATCACCTACTATCCATTCTCGTATAAGTAGCTTTCCAATCGGTTTATTGCATGAAATCGATAGACTATTGTTATGCAATGCAGTTTTGTTATGAGTTAAAGAATTTTAACTTTGTGAATAAAGTAAAACTAAGATTAACAAAGATAAGATAAATATTAATAAAGAGTAATCTTTGCTGGATGTGGATTTGTCGGTCGTAGAATTGTAGTGGGTCTAAATAAGGGCTAAGATCAGAAGCGCAAATGAAACATCTATCAAATAGCAACGGCCTCAATTAATTCATGACAACAGCACGTATAATTCGCGCAGCATGCACCGATTTGCCGCGCATTTCGATCTCGGCACGCCTTTGCGCAAATGAAGGCGCAACTGATCGGCAACATTTCAAAGATTTATATGAAACAATCCCTGCTTTGCATCTCGTCGAGACCGTTCCGCCTCTGACATCGCCGCGCCCCCTCAGTAATACACTACGCATCGCGTTTTGGAACGCAGAAAGATGTAAGTACTTGGAGCAGTCCATCTCGCTGTTGGCTCATACAGCTGCTGATGTCATTCTCCTCGCAGAAATGGATGTGGGAATGGCTCGGTCAGGTCAACGACACACTATCCGAGAAATTGCAACTCACTTGGGCCAAGGCTATGCGTTTGGCGTAGAATTTGTAGAGTTAGGTCTAGGCGATGTAAGAGAGCGCCAATGGCATAAAAATCAAGAAAATCGCGATGGATTTCATGGGGGCGGTATATTATCTCCATACGATTTACAAAAACCAATCATAATTCGCTTGGAAACAAAAGGTGACTGGTTCGATGGTCTTCGCGGCGAGCGCCGCATTGGAGGCCGCATAGCTGTTGCTGCAAAAGTACCCGTCGGCAAGACTTCTCTTGCTGTGGTTGCAGCGCATCTTGAAAGCCATAGCTCACCAGAAGAACGCGCCGATCAAACAAAAGTTCTATTAGACGCTCTCGAGACTTATCATGGTCACGGTCCGGCGATTATTGGCGGTGATTTTAATACATCAACTCTCGGACACGAGCAGATAACCGTTGATCAACGGTTATTATTGGAATCTGAGGCACCAAAGCGATTTGAAAATCCAATTCAATGGGAACCACTGTTTGATCATATGGCTGCGGCGGGATTTTCTTGGCAGACCGCAAATGCGCCAGGTATAACACAGCGCATGCGACCGGATGGAACGCCCGTCCGTCCTTTTGGTAAGATAGATTGGCTATTTACACGTGGCGTCGTGGCTCAAGATCCAGAAATTGTTCCTGCAGTTGATACAGCGGAAATAGCTATATCCGACCATGACTTGATCGCCGTGACTGTAACCTTACCTGATTAATGTAAAAGACTTCGAGCGATCTTGCCCGTACTTGTCAAAGGTAAACTAGTCGTAATTTCGACTATCCCAGGATGCTTACTTTTAGGTAAGCGGTCTTTTACCCACAACTGAATATCTTCTGCAGTTAAGTAACAACCCGGCTTGGCAACAACCATGGTTTTAACGTCTTGGCCGAAGCGCGGATGAGGAACAGCAAAAGCTGCAGCTTGAGCGACCGACGGATGATCGCACAAAACATCTTCAACTTCGGTGGGAGAAATATTCGTGCCTGCGCGGATAATTAGCGCCGAAGACCGACCTGTAATTGTGATGTGCCCATCATCATCCTTATATCCAAGATCGCCTGTCTTAAGCCATCCTTGGCAAAAAACCTGTTCGGTTTCACGGGGTAATTTATGATAGGCGCGCATATTTCCCGGACTCTTTATCCAAAGCTCACCTTGCGATCCAGTCGAGACGGGCCGATCACTTGGGTCGGTAATTTGCACCGAGACTTTAGGCACCGGAAGCCCCACGCTTCCTTGAGCTAATTTTCCATCAATTGCGTTGTTCCATGTCACAATACCCGTAGTCTCGGTAAGGCCATAGCCGGTTACAATAGGAAGACCAAATCGACCTTTGAATTCCTCCGCCCATGCTCGCGGCAAAGGCTCACCACCAGAAGCACAGAACCGTAATCTTTTTCTAACTAAATCATCGAGACCGCGCGGCGCATAATCCAAAATATCTTTATAATAAGAAGGCATACATAGAAGATGCGTACAATTTTCTTTCGCTATTGTATGTAGAATTTCTTCGGGGTCAAACCGCTCCATAAGCACCAGACATTCTCCACACGCAGCTGCTAAGCCAATGGAGAAAATTTGACCCGTAATATGATAAAGTGATGAAATTGTTAATCGTACGCGCGTATCGCGACGGTGGATAATCTGTTTATTGATAGAGATCATTGAGGACAGATTATAGTGCGTGAGTTCTATTCCTTTCGCCCGCGCAGTCGATCCTGAAGTATAAAGAATTTGTGCAACAGCATGCGGATCTTTCCGTACAGAAGTGAAATTATCGGAGCAGCTTTGCGCCAAGTCGGCCAGCGATGGAAAATTCTCGGCAGAAGATTCTTCCATTATTGCCGGAATAAGCCAAATATTACGTAAAGATGAAAGCTCTTTCTGCGCCGTAAGTACCGTGTCTATAAGGTTCACATTATCTAAGCCTTCGTAAACAAATAGCCCGACAACACCCGAATCACCTAATTCGTGAACCAGATCCCGCACTGTCCCTCCCGTTGCAAGAACAACAGGAACAGCGCCTAATTTTAAAATGGCAAAATAGACTGCAAGAAAACCCGGACGATTACTGCATATAAGGCCAATTTTATCGTCGGATTTGTAGCCAACATAAGAAAGCCCATTGGCAAGACGATTAGCCCATCTGTTTATTTCATGAAAAGAAAAGTGACGGCCTTGATAAATCGCATAGCTCGCCTGTGGAGTTAGCCGCGCTGTCTTTTCCAAAAAATCAACAATGGTAAGCACAGCATATTACTCCCTGCTTTATAAAGGCCGGGGGATCATCCACAATCCGTTACGGGGCCTTTGAATCAGCATAGGTTCAGGCTCTAATTTATAGCCCGTTGCAAGATCCAATCTCCATTCTTGCGCTAGACGCGCCAAGACAAGAATCGCTTCCATTGTGGCAAATCTTGCACCGATACATACCCGAGGCCCCCCACCAAAAGGAATATATGCGAAACGATGGCGCTCTGCTACGGCCTCTGGATCAAAGCGGTGAGGATCGAAACCTTCGGGATTGGGCCATAAATCTGCACGCCGATGGACAACCCACGGCGATACAATCACCGTCGTTCCCTTAGAAACACGAACATTTCCAACGACGTCATCCTTAACTGCGGTACGACTTAACGTCCAAGCAGGTGGGAAAAGCCGCATCGTCTCTTGCAAAATACGATGTGTCATTGGCAAGTTTTGAATATCATCAAATTGCGGGATTCTTTTTTCAAGTACGTGATCTACTTCAGATTTTAGGTGCTGCCACGCCGATTCATGACGGGAAAGCATTGCCCACGCCCATGCTAAGGCGCTTGCCGTCGTATCCTGGCCCGCGATAATAAATGTTAGCGCTTCATTGCGCAGCAGTTGCTCTTGATCATTTCCATAAGCTTCGATCAACATTTGAAAAAGATCATCAGGAGGGTTTGCCATTCCTCGGCGCTGATCGATGATCTCACTAATGAAGTTATCTAAAATCTTAATCATGGCTTGACGCTTAACGTTCATTGGCACCGGAAGCCACGACGGTGGACGTATAAGCATCCAAAATCGGCGCTCAACATCCTTAAGCAGGAAAGTAATGGCATCATAAAGCTGGCCATGAATGCCGTCGAGTTTGATGCTGAACATCGCTCTTAAAACGACATCCAAAGTTAGCCGCATTGATTCTTGAACCATATCCATGGGCTGCTCAGGTGACAACCGTGCACGCCACCGAGCACTCATATCTTCTGCTGCTGCCGTCATGTGATTTGCCATAGCCTTAAGACGTCGGCCTTCAAATCCTTTTACGGCGATTTGTCTCTGGCGTTGCCATACTTCATCTTCGGCCAGCAGCATACCATTTCCGATAATGGGCCTTAGGTCGTCCATATATCGGCTTTTGTGGTAATTTAATCTATTATCTTGAAAGATATATTTGATAGCATCTGGAGAAGAAAAAAGGAGCGCGCGATCAAACCCCAAATCAAGTTCGACAACATCGCCTAATGTTGATGCGCTTTTGATCAAAAAATTCATGGGGTCTTGCCGCATCTGGGGCAAGACCCCTAGCACTGGAACGCCTCTGGCCTTCGGTGGTGTAAACTTCTTATCAGTCTGTGACGGATAGAAAAGACCAGTATCAATCGTCATGGTTAGCCGAGCTTCAAGCTAGGGCGGAAACGCTTCGCCGTGATTTTGTTGCCCACCTTTTTACCCTCGAGCATTTCAATCGCTTCTGCCATAGCCTTTGCGGCAAGACTAATAGCATGGGCAGGCACCGGCATGCCATAGCGCGTAGATTCTTGCCCCAGATATGTTAGGCAAAGATAGATCGCATGAGCTTCACGTAATTTTTCAGCCTTGTTAGACGTACCAGTTAAATCTGATTGCGCCATGGAGAATCTCCTTATGGTTTTGCTATGTTAAACGTGGGTTGAATTTTCTGTAAGGTCGGTTCTCCAAAGAACTGAGCCATCGATTGCCCCTGAAGAAGCTCGAGCGATATTGGTTTCGTTTATTGAGAAATAACCAGCAAGAGCTAAGGTGTCATCAATACGCCGAGTTGAGGTCTTCCAGTCTGGTTTAATCCCCACCCTATTCATAAGACGGCCAATCCGCACATCATAAACTGTTACAACGCCGCTAATGTCGCGAGGAACGCAGAAACTTGCTAGGCCCATAAACAGCTCATAAGTTATGGAAGCAACGGCAGCGAGATTATTTTCTCTGTGACCCGAGCAATCGACAGCAAACCGGCTACATTCCCAAATCGTGGGGCTGTTAATTGCTGCACGCCCATCCATCAGTGACGGAAAAACATCCGCCAACATGTTCGGACCTGTTGTTGGAAGTAGGCGCCAGCACCCAACAATATCCTGCTGTTCGTCAGAAGCTAAAATGTAAACAGGATTCAAACTATCGAATTGATCCCGCTCTTCTCCATTTACCGAATGTACGTCCCACCCTAATCGTTCTCTAAAAACCCTGTGTCGCAACTGAAACATTTGCTTCAATTCAGGTTTGAATTTTCCATACATTTCTGGTGTTACAACGGTATACATTTTCCCCTCCGTGCACACAGTGAACAATACGCGGCAGGGAATATCTAAAGGTAAAATACTCGTAAAAAGCAGCCTAGTAGAACTGCTAGGTTGACCCGCACTTTAAAGTGAACTGAGATGGGAAGTATTATCTTAGATATGAATTAATCCCAGCATAAGCGCTTTAACTACGGCTTGATGCTTGGAATGAACTTGTAACTTTTGATGTATATTAGCCAGATGAAATAACACCGTCTTCTCAGAAATTTTGAGAATCTTTCCCACTTCCCACGAAGTTTTCCCGCGAGCTGTCCATGTCAAACACTCGCGCTCTCTATCCGTAAGAATGTGTTGTTCTTGATCATTAATTGCTTTCAATTTTAAACGCGCTTCTAGTATGTGCGTGGCCAAGACGGTAAAATCTACACGATGCCACTTCCAAATTTTTTCAAACTGATTTGGGGACATTTTTCCCGCAAGGCTCAACAAGGCGAGCCCCTCATCCGGCCCATGAAGCGGAATGGATACGCCGTGCGTAAGCCCAAATTCTGATGCTTCGTTGAAAATAGTTCTTTGTTTCTGACTTATATTTTTATCTTCGCGGACCATCTCCCATGAATACGGCAGAGATGTTGTTGGCGCTCTTAAAACCGTAACATCATGAATATTATGATTAGAGGCGTAGTATTGATCCACCCAGGCTTCTTGGTACGTATATTTATTACGTAAGTTTATAAAAGATCGAGAAGGGCGAATAATATAATAAGCATAAACGTCAAAGCCGAGGCTCTTCACAGCAAAATCTAGAGCAGCCATGATTTCCTCTGGCGTTGACTTACTACCAATGGATTCAATAACCTGGCTCACCTGCTGCACTGGTATTCTTTCAAAATTGACCCGCAGACCGGATAATATGAGACCCTTTTTATTTGGTTTCGTCTATAGTTTCAATATTATTACTTTCGTGTTTACTAAAGGTTGTATATCATTAAATTCATTAAATTTATTCAACAACTTTATTCAACGCATCTTGATATATGCGGAAACACGTATCGCCGATATAGGCGCCTAATAATGCAAAATCTACGCGCTTGTGGTCCCAGATCGCGTCAAATTCTTTTTCCGCCATATCACCAGCCATACTCAATAAAGCAAGCTGCCCATTCAATCCATTTATAGGGATAGCGACACCTTGCTTTAAACCGAAGGCTCTTGCTTCATCAAAAATTAGGCGTTGTCGGGGGCTGGTGGAGGCATCTTCATAAAGAGATCGCCATGAATAAGGTAAGGCCGCTCTCCACGCACGAAGAGGCGCAACATCGAAAAAGTTGTGTTGAGCGTTATAATAATGATCGAGCCATGTATCCGGATAAGTGTAGAAATTGGGAAATAAACAGCCGGGTTCAGGATGGCGAAGCGTGTAAAAAGAATAAACATCAAATCCAAAATTTTTTGTCGCAGCAGCTACAGAATTAAGCAATCCGCGTGACGTTCGCTGCATAGCGACCGTTTCAAGTAAATCTTGTGTTTGGGGCATCGTCTGCGCTCCATGAGATGGACACACAATTATAACTATCATTTTTTATAAATACACACTATCGGTGTTTTTTTACAATTACTTCGAGATAAATATTGGTATTTCATAAACGATTTTATGCACTTACGTATAAATGCATCTATTTTTATATATAAGAATTGTTGCAATCGTTATAGGCGACTGTTAAATATTATTAAACCTAATCCGGGTATAAACAGGTGAAAGCTAGGCCGTTTTCAAAACTTGATATGGCTTTGCTTGCCCTCGTAAAAGGACGCGCAGTTTGCGATGGTCCACAGAAAAAGGAAGATTGTTATGGCCCCAGTCGAAGGTCCTCATCCTGTTGATACCTATGTTGGCACACGTATTAAGGTTAGACGCAAACTGCTTAAAATGACTCAAACCGATCTCGCCAATGCGCTCGGCGTAAGTTATCAGCAAGTCCAGAAATACGAAAAAGGCGACAATCGCGTTAGCGCTAGTATGTTGCACGCCACAGCCAAGATCCTGGGAGTTCAATTGGTTTATTTCTTTGAGGGCGCACCCGATGTTGGAATGTCGGATGTTCCAGTTCATCAAACAAAAGGAAATTCCAAGCCTGATCCCATGGTAAAGCCAGACGTTATTCGTCTCATTCGCGAATTCGATCGTATTATTGATCCAAAGGTGAGACGACGCTTGATTGATTTGGCTGTTAGCTTCGCGGAAAGCGAAATTCGACGCGAAGCTTAGAATACTCCCTAGCCAGACACTTATTCAGGAAAATTGGACCTGTCTTTAGGAAGATAGTCATAAGAGAAACGACGCAAAGTCACGATTGCCAAAGCTAACCGGACTCTGCGTCGTTCAATTTCGGACATCATTTTGTCCACGCCCTTCGATCGAAGTAATAAATTACTTCTCGGACACGCTACTAAATTAGCGCGCAGTCTTCTTGGCGGTTCTTTTCTTCTTTCTTGCTGGCGACTTTCTTGCGGTGGTCTTTTTCGCAGTCGCCTTCCGCGCAGAGGATTTCCGAGCGGTGGATTTCCGCGCGGTTGATTTCCGAGCGGTGGACTTCCGAGCGGTTGATTTCCGCGCAGTTGATTTCCGAGCGGTGGATTTCCGCGCGGTCGTTTTCTTGGTAGCGGCTTTCTTCTTCGCCGGCCGTTTGGCGGTCTTCTTCGCCGCCGACTTTTTAACCCCTGCCATTACTGTTCTCCTCACATCGAAAGGGCGCCCGCGAAAATTTTCGATAGGCGCAATCAAAAACAGCTTGCGAATCTGCGCGTTTTAGGTCAAGCACCGATGCAGTGCTCACCGCGCAATCGCCCGCAAACGCACAGATACAGCCAATCTCCGTGCATCATCGATGCACGGTTGCGCACATGTCATCTTACTCAGACGTGCAGATTTCATAGAAAAAGTGATTCGCGATGAGTCATTTTTGACTCATGCTGAGAGTGATTTATATCCGATATGATGGCGTCATCAGAAGCAATCGCATCTATGATTCTGCTTCCGACCAACGACGGCTATATGGTCTTGAGGGCGGCAAGTATCTTGCGGCCGGCTAACCTAGCTTAATACTGTAAGTAAAAATTAGCGCTGCTAGATGATTGGGTTTGGGTTAGAAGATGCTTTCCGAGACGAGCGTCCCACGGGGGCGCGCAAAAAAATGAAGCTGGCCACGAGCAGTAAGGGCGTCACATGAGCACGACACAATCTCCTGAAGGATCTGCCTATAAAACCTGGGAATGCCTGCTTTGCGGGTTGGTTTATAATGAGCGCGATGGATGGCCCGAAGAAGGCATTTCGCCAGGCACACGCTGGGAAGACGTCCCCGACGATTGGTTTTGTCCAGACTGCGGGGCTATCAAAAGCAATTTCCGGATGATCGCGGTCTAACAATGGCTGACGGCCAAAGCCTTGCGCCATAGAATTGGCTGACACATACCGCTCATTTTGAAGAACCGCTGTAAGCGGTGTTCAGCCTGACCAGGAAGGCCGCGACACGCTATGTTCTTATGTGCCGTGTGTCAGTCCGATTTTGTGACGGCGTCACCGTCGATGATTAAGTCCTCATCGTCTTTGCGCTTAAAGTATGCCATGACTGCGCAAGTGTGGCCGCCTAACGCGATCCGAAATCACCCGAGAGCAACCATGATAGCACCATCGCAACCGGTGCACGGCTTCAACGCATACAAGTTTTTGTGAACAAAATATGAACATTCCGGCGCGCTTTATGATACCCATCTTTTAATGAAAAGGGCCATCACCCGCAGGGGAACATCTAAAAGATACAGGGAGGGCGATGGTGCTGCAGGGGGGGATTGAACCCCCGACCTCTTCATTACCAATGAAGTGCTCTACCACTGAGCTA
>Ga0075163_10001328_pt1 | contig 33184 bp, 20 predicted proteins | sample JI1023141ADNA_FD_71478 | JGI IMG/M metagenome (GOLD analysis project Ga0075163, IMG submission 71478) | Wastewater effluent complex algal communities from Wisconsin, to seasonally profile nutrient transformation and Carbon sequestration -... | ecosystem: Engineered > WWTP > Effluent > Algae...
CCTCGCGCGTCAGCGCCGCCGCCGCCGCCGCACGATCAGCCCCGCCACCAGCATCCCCGTCGCGATCGCGCCGATCGGCGCCCCTGCCCCGCCCGTCGCGCACCCTCCGCATCCGTACAGGCCGCCGCCGCCGCCCTCGGCACAGGTCGGCGCCGGCGGCACCACCAGCTGCTCCGGCCGCGGGGCGGTGCCACCGCAGTCGACGCCCGGCCGGGTCGTCCCCACCTGCTCCAGCCATCCCCCCTCGGCGCAGGTCGGCGGCGGCGGCGCGCACACCGACAGCGCGCGCAAGGGCTCGCTGAAGTCGTCGGCGCCCGGCCCGCGCGACAGGGCGTCGATCGGCGCGCAGCGCGGCGCGCTGCCGTTGCCGTCACCGACCGTCGCCGCCGCGCCGCCGTCGCACGCGCAGTGGGCGACGCCGTTCCTCGCCACGCACACGCCGAGGCCGCAGTCGACGCCGGCGCAGGCGTCGGGCAGCACCAGGCCGCCGGCCGCCAGATCGACCGGGCTGACGCTCGGCACGCAGGTCACCGACGGCTGGCCGTCGAGGTCGGTGAACCGGCGGGCGAGCGTGCCCGCGTCGCAGGCGCAGGCGCCGACCCCACCCGCCACCTCGCACTCGCCGGCGCCGCAGTAGACGGTGGCGCACGCCTGCAGCGCCTCGATCGCCGCCAGCCGCGGCTGATCGATCACCCGATCATGGCAGGCGGCCAGGGTCGGCTGGCTGGCCCGCAGGGTCAGGCGGCCGGTGTCGGGCGCGCCGATGTCGGGGCCGAAGGTCGGATCGAACCGCATCTCCTCGGCCGACACGCGGGTGGTCAGCCGGGTCATGCGCGGATGACGCGCCGCCAGCTCGTCGAGCAGCGCGACGCCGTCGAGCAGATCGCCCTCGGCCGCGCAGTCGTCGTGGTCGAAGCCGTCGCGCGGGCACTCGCAGCGATCGTTGTCGCCCAGGCCGCAGGAGTCGAAGCCCGAGCCGCAGCAGAACGACATCGCGCCGAACGACAGCGTCGGCGCCGGGCCGCGGTACTCGACGACGAACGCGTCGCCGCCGGCGTCGTCGACCGCCCGGGCCAGGATCATCGGGTAGTTGTTGCGCCCGGTGACGTCGACCGCCAGCCGGTCAGCGGTGACCGTGGTCAGCGGGTGGCCGAGCGGCTTGTACGCCGAGCCGGCGTAGATCGCCGCGGTGACGGTCAGGTGCGGCTCGGCCGCCACCGCGGTCAGCACCAGCGGGATCATCGGGAACGGGCTGCGGAACCGCATCCGCAGCGGCTTGATGCTCGACACGTCGGCGCCCGGCACCAGCTTGGCGGCGACGAACACCATGTTGGCCTCGACGTACGGCTCCATGTACGGCGCGGTGGTGGCGTTGACGATGAAGCCGTTGTCGCGCAGCCAGCGGACCGCGGCCTGGGCCTCGGCGGCGGTGAAGGTCACGGTCTGGTAGTCGCCGACCACCTGGGTCGCGAGGATCTCGACCGGCGGCGTCCCACCACCGGCGGCGTCGGCGAACGCGCCGCCGTCGACCCAGCCGGGGAACGGGTCGACGTCGCCGCAGACCGGCGCGGGGTGGTACTTGCACTGCCAGGCCGAGGTCGGGCAGATGTCGGCCAGCGACACGTCGGTCACCGGCCGGGTCTGGCCGTCGAGCATGCCGAACGCGCTGCTCGGCGACAGCGCGAGCTCGGGCGCCTCGGGCACCGGCACCAGCCAGGCGAACGACGCCGGGTCGCCGGCGTAGTCGATCTTGACGTGGGCCGTGATCCAGGGCGGATCGACCTCGAAGATGATCTGCTCGGCCTGCTGGTTGACCGCGTAGTCGTCGTCGCCGATCGGCACCGGCGGCGACAGGCAGCCGCAGGCGTCCGCGCGCGGCACGTCGGTCACGCTCACCGCGGCGACCACCGCGCCGGCCAACCAGGCCGCGCGCGTCCCCAGCCCACCACGCGAGACGATGGCATCCCTCATGGGGAGCCCTACTCCACGGCCCGCGCCACGTCGGCGCGAGCGATTCCAGCGACTTCCGGGCCGCCGGTCGGCCCGTGGCCTCAGGACCGCGACAACCGTGTCGCGATCCGGGCGCCGGCGATCACGGCACCGGGATCGGACCGAACGGCGGCAGCGGCGGGTGGGACGGGTCCCAGATGATCGTCTGCTGGTACTGGCTCGAGTCCATGAGCGCGAAGCCGACGAACAGGGCCGCGGCCAGGATGCCGCCGGCCACCAGCACGCTGTGGAACAGCTTGTCGTAGCGCAGGTGCATGAAGAACAGCAGCACCAGGGTCGCCTTGACCACCGCGATCGCCATCGCCAGGGCCAGGTTGTAGCTCGGGCCCAGGTCGATCCGGGTCGCGGTGACGGTGATGACCGTCAGGAACATCAGCGTGATCCAGGTGCCGAGCAACGTCTTGCTGCTCGCCACGTGGGCCAGGCCATGGCCGTGGTCGTCGTGCTTGTCGTGATCGCTCGCCATGGTCCTGGCCTCTAGTGGATGAGGTAGAGCAGCGGGAACAGGAAGATCCAGATCAGGTCGACGAGGTGCCAGTACAGCGCCGCGTAGTCGACCGGACCGAAGTACGCCGGGCCGAACTGGCCCTTGGTCGCCCGGATCAGCAGCCAGATGTAGACGAAGATGCCCATCAGCACGTGGAGGCCGTGCAGACCGGTCATCGCGAAGTAGATACTGAAGAACATGTTGGTGTGCGGCGGCGGCGGGCCGTTGGACACCTCGAGGGCGAGCTCGTGCTTGCTGACCGGCTCGTGGCGGACGTAGGTCGCCTGGCCGGGGCCGCCCGGGCGGACCACGTCACCGAAGACGTCGGTCGGCTCGGTCGGCTTCGGCGCCGCCTTGCAGTTGGCCACCTCGATCTCGATCTGGTGACCGCGGGCGGCGTGGTCACCGTAGTAGACCATCGCCGCCGGGCCCTTGGGGCACACCCACGGGTTGTTGATCAGCTCCCAGCACGGGCTGGCCGACGAGGCCGCCCGCGGCCGCCGCGCCGCCCAGCCGGTCTTGCCCTCGAGCGGGGTGGTGTCGCAGGCGACGATCGAGCGCCGGCTCTGCTCGACCCGCTTGGCGCCGGTGCCCTGGAACGTCACCTCGGCGACCTCGCAGCTAGCCTGGATGCGGGCCATCGCCGGGTCCTGATCGAAGTCACCCTCGAGGCAGCCCTTGGCGGCGGCCTTGGTCTTGGCGTCCCACACCACGCTCGACTTGACGCCGTGGCAGTGGTTCTTCTTGTTGGGCAGGGCCTCGCCGCCCGACGACACGCAGGGGTCGAACCGGTTCCCGAACAGGATCCCCTCGTGGATCTTGTGGGTGTACTCGACGTACTTGATGCCGAGGAAGCCGAAGGCGCAGGCGATGGTGGCCGCGAGCAACCCGACCAGCAGCTTCTGCTGGTTGAGCTGCGCCGCCCGCACCGACCAGGCCGCGGTCAAGCTCGACACGATCAGGACCGCGGTGTTGATCGCGCCCCACTTCACGTCGAGGTAGTGGTGGGCGTACGCGAAGATCTCCGGATGGTGGTTCCGGTAGAGGATGTAGGCGACGAACAGGGCCGAGAAGAACAGGATCTCCTGGACCAGGAAGAACCAGATCCCGAGCTTGCCGGTGTCGAACTGGTGCTGGCCGTCGTCGAAGTGGTGCTGGATGAACGGCGAGCCGTGGTCGCCGTGCCCGTCGTGCGCGTCGTGCTGTGCTTGGCTCATGGCGGTGATCCTCGGCGGGCCGGTCAGTGTCCGCCGGCCGGACGGCTGCCGCTGGCCGGCTTGCGCACCCAGTTACCGTTGGCCTCGTCCTCGACCAGGTCGTCGTAGACGTAGAGCTCGTGGAGCTCGGGCGGCTCGGGGAAGTTGTAGAGGGTCGGCGGCGTCGGCGCCGACCACTCGAGGGTGGTGCCGCCCCACGGGTTCTGCGACGCCTTCTTGCCGTTCTTGAACGACCACATCATGTAGCAGACGACGATGAACAGCGAGATGCCGAGGATGAAGGCGCCGATGGTCGAGGCCTGGTGGTAGTGCCAGTACTCGGGATCGTAGTCCCAGTAGCGGCGCGGCATGCCGCGCGAGCCCATGACGAACTGGGGCAGGAAGGTCAGGTTGAAGCCGACGAACACGCCGACCGCGCAGTACTGACCGAGCCGCTCCGGGTACATGCGGCCCGACACCTTCGGCCACCAGTAGTGGAGGCCGCCGAGGAAGGCGACCAGCGCCGAGCCCATCATCACGTAGTGGAAGTGGGCGACGACGAAGTAGGTGTCGTGGAGCTGGACGTCGACCGACAGGATGGCGAGGAAGATGCCGGTCAGGCCGCCGATGGTGAACAGGATCAGGAACGACAGCGCGTACAGCATCGGCGTCTGCAGCCGGATGTCGCCCTTGTACAGGGTCGACGCCCAGTTGAAGACCTTGATCGCCGACGGGATGCCGACCGAGAAGGTCAGCGCCGAGAACACCATGTTGGCCAGCCGGGACTGGCCGGACACGAACATGTGGTGGCCCCAGACCAGGAACGACAAGAGCGCCAGCGACACGCTCGAGTAGGCGATGAAGCGGTAGCCGAAGATGGGCTTCCGGCAGAACACCGTCATCAGCTCCGACACCACGCCCATCGCCGGCAAGATCATGATGTAGACGGCGGGGTGCGAGTAGAACCAGAAGAAGTGCTGGAACAGCACCGGGTCGCCGCCGAGCGTCGGGTCGAACACGCCGATGCCGATGAAGCGCTCGACGAACAGGAGCAGCAGCGTGATGCCGAGCACCGGGGTGGCCAGCACCTGCATCAGCGCGGTCGCGTACAGCGCCCAGACGTTGAGCGGCATCTGGAACCAGCCCATCTTGGCCGGGCGGAACTTGTGGATCGTCACCAGGAAGTTGAGGCCGGTGAAGATCGACGAGAACCCGAGCAGGAAGGCGCCCAGGACCGCCGGCAGCACCGCGGTCTGGCTCTGCAGGCTGTACGGCGTGTAGAACGTCCAGCCGGTGTCGACGCCGCCGAGCACGACCGCGAGCAAGAGCAAGGTCGCGCCGGCGCACCACAGGTAGAAGCTGGCCAGGTTCAGCCGCGGGAACGCCACGTCGGGCGCGCCGAGCTGGATCGGCAGGATCATGTTGCCGAGCGCCGCCGGGATGCCGGGGATGATGACCAGGAAGACCATCACCGCGCCGTGCAGGGTGAAGAACTTGTTGTACCAGTCCTTCCCGACGAAGGTCAGGCCGGGCATGAACAGCTCGGCGCGGACCAGCAGCGCGAAGAAGCCGCCGAGCAGCAACGCGCCGAGGATGCCGAACAGGTACATCATGCCGATGCGCTTGTGGTCGAGCGTCACCAGCCAGTTCCGCCACCCGGGGTTGACCTCCAGGTAGCTCTTGGTGTTCTCGTCGTCGTGGGTCGTCGACATCGGGACCTCTACTTGAGCGACTTGATGTACTCGATCACGCCTTCGATCTCCTTGTCGGAGAGGCCCGTGACCGGCATCACGCCGATGGGGAAACCAGGGCGCCCCTCGGCGCCGGGGCTGACGATGGCCTTCTTGAGGTAGGCCTCGTCGACGGTGACCTTGCTGCCATCAGCCAGAGCGATCGACTGCCCCCAGCTGCCCTTCCACGTCGGGCCGATCTTCGGCGACCCGTCGTTGGTGTGGCAGCTGTTGCAACCCTTCTTCTCCCACACCTGGGCGCCGAGCGGCGCGCCGCTCAAGCTGGCCTTCGACGCGAACGAGTCGTCGAGGAAGCGGCGGTAGTCCGAGGCGCTGTGGACCACGACGCGGGTCTTCATCATCGAGTGGTCGGTGCCGCAGTACTCGGTGCAGTACAGGCGGTAGATGCCGAGCTTGGTGGCGTAGAACCAGGCGTAGGTGTAGCGGCGCGGCACCGCGTCCTGCTTGATGCGGAACGCCGGCACGAACAGGCTGTGCAGCACGTCGGTCGAGGTGATGATCAGCTTGACCGGCTCGCCGAGCGGGGCGTGCAGCACCGGCTCCTCGACGCCGTTGTAGTAGCGGAAGTTCCAGTTCCACTTGCTGGCGATGACGTAGACCTGGTTCTCCGGCTTGGTCTCCGGCACCAGGTTGTTGTCGAGGTAGGTCCGCCAGCCGTAGACGAACAGGAACACGCACATGATCGTCGGCAGGATCGTCCACGTCATCTCGAGGACGTCGTTGTGGGCCGGCGACGGCTCGGCCTTGTGGCCCGGGCGGTGGCGGTACTTGATGACGAAGTAGACGACCGCGACCAGGATGGCGACGAAGAAGAAGACCGACAGGCCGAGGACCGCATAGAACATCTTGTCGGGACCGTTGGCGGTCGCCGACGCCGACGGCGGCAGCCAGTAGGTGCCGTCGTGGTTCCAGTCGTTGGCGGTGAACTTCTCGTACCAGGCCTTGGGCTTGGCCGGCGCGGCGGCCGCGGCCGGCGCGGGCGCCGCCATCGTCGGATCCGCGGGCGCCGCGGTCGGCGTCGGGGCGGCCGGCGCGGGCGCGGGCGCGACCACCGTCGGCGCCGCCGGATCGGCCGCGGTCGGCGTCGGCGCCGCGGTCGGCGTCGGCGCGGCCGGATCGGCCGCGGTCGGTGTCGGCGCCGCGGTCGGCGTCGGCGCCGCCTCGGGCGGCGGCGGTTGACCGGCGGCCGGGGCCGGCGTGGGCGTCGGTGCGGGCTGCTGCGCCCAGGCGGGAGCTGCGAGACCCAAAACGATCGCCAGGGAGGCCAGGGCGTATCTCATGACGGCATGACTCCGGACGGTTTGCGGTGCCGGCGCGTGAGCAGGAAGACACCGATGCCGAGCAGGGCGGCGACGAACGCCAGCGCGGTGAAGCGCAGGACCTGGCGCGCGACCAGGGCGTTGTGCGTGCGTGGGGCGAGGTGGAAGCAGGCGAGGACGTAGCCGACGGCGGTGCTGGGCTCGGCCATCCCGGCCTTGACCACGGTGGTGGCGAGGTCGTCGCTGGTGAGCTCGAGCCCGTGGACGTAGCGGGTGACGGTGCCGTCGGTGGCCAGGGCGATGATCGCGGCCGGGTGGGCGTACTGCCCGTCGACCTTGCGGTAGCCGAAGCCGACGCTGTCGGCGATGGCCCGGATGCTGTGGGCGCCGGCCTCGCCGCGGGCGGGGTCGGCGACCAGGAACGTCCAGCCGGCGCGGCCGCCGGCGTCGACCGCGGCGGCGCCGAGGTGGGCCAGCTTGTCGAGGTACTGCTGGCGGGTGCGGCCGGCGCGGACCGCGGTCTCCTCGGGCGCCAGGACGATGGTGACCAGGCGGAAGGTCTGGCCGGGCGCCAGCCGACCGTGGCCGAGCGCCTCGACCAGCCGGTTGAGGTGCACGCTGCACAGCCCCGGGCAGCTCGAGTAGTTGAAGGTGAGGAGCACCGGCTTGTCGCCCATCAGCCCGCGCAGGGTCTGGGGCCGGCCGTCGTGATCGAGCATCGGCGCGTCGAGGTCGACCTTGGCGCCGAGCTGCTCGTGGACCTCGACCCCCTGCGGGATCTCGTCGTTGGGCACGTACTCGACCTGGGCGCTCGGCCGCTGCGCGTGGGCCACCGTCGGCCGCACGACCCCGAGGCCGAGGCCGACGGCCAGCGCGAGGCTGGTCGTGAGCAGGCAGGCGGACGCGCGGGCGATGGTCATGGATGAGAGATGCGGGACGAGTGCGGCGAGGTTCGGCGAGGTTCAGCGGGTCGCGGGCGGGGTCGCGGGAGCCGGAGGCGTAGCACCGCCCGCGGCCGGGGCCGGCGTGGTCGTCGGTCGCGGCGCACCCGAGGCGGTCGGGCCGGTGGCCGGCGGCGGGGTCGCGGGCGGCGCGCCGGTCGGCGGTCCGGCGGGGGTCGCGCCCGGGGTCGGCGTGCCGGCAGCGCCGGCCGCGCCCGTGGCCGGTGCGGCGGTCCCTGCCCCGGCGGCGGCGCCGGTGGCGCCTGGCGCGGGCACCGCGCCATCGACGGCCGGCGCGACCGGCAGCCCGGTCGCCGGATCGATCGCCGGCGCGGCGCCATCGACCGGCGGCGCCGGCGGCGGCTCGGCCGGCAGCGGCTGCGGCCGACCGAACAGCGGCGCGATCGACGGCTTGATCGACGGCCCGATCGCCGGCACCAGCCGCGACGGATCGCCGGCGTCGCGGACGACCAGCTTCTTGGCAGCGTCGATGCCGACGATCAGGAGCTGGGTGTTGCTGGGCCCGAACACCGACATCCGCCGACCGACGTCGCTGATGTTGCCGACCTGGTCGGCCTTGAGCGAGTCCTTGACCTCGCCCTGGGCGCCGAAGCTCTTCTGCACCGCCACCGCCGACGTCTCGCTGACGTACAGCGCCTGCAGCCCGATGATGGAGACGTAGACGAAGACCGAGCCGACCACGCCGACCGTGATGATGCCGATCGTGTTGAGGGCGTTGTTCTTCTTGGGACCGTGGGCGTCGTTGGCTTCCATGGGTCGGCCTTCAGTAGTTCTCGAACGCCAGGCTCTCACCGAGCTTGGGGTCCTTGACCGGCAGGAGGTTGCCCTTCATCGACCGACCGACGCCGGCGAGGAAGAGCGCGATCATCGCGAACAGCAGCGTCACGTCGACCGGGTGGAAGTGGACCTTGTGCAGCGCCGGGTCGCCTTGCAGCGGGCCGAGCACCAGCTTGCCCTCGACCAGCCACTGCTGGTTGGGCATCACGTTCCAGAACAGGTCGACGTAGTGGAAGACGAGCTGCCAGACCGCGAAGAACATCAGCAGCGGCAGGATGCGCTTGGTCCAGCGGGTGACCAGGGCCAGGTACGGGAAGGCCCAGTGACCGAAGAGGAGCGCCCACGACACCCACTCCCACTGGCTGAACATCCGGTAGTTGTAGAAGACCGTCTCCTCCGGCATGTTGCCGTACCACTGCAGCATGAACTGGCTGAACGCGGTGTAGATCCAGAAGAACGTCCAGCCGAACATGTACTTGCCGATGTCGTGATAGTGCTCGACGGTCACCGAGTGGGTGATGCGGCCGCTGCGCTGGATGGCGCGGGTGAACAGCGCCAGGGTGCAGTAGGTGGCGAGCATCGCGCCGGCGAACCAGTTGACGCTGTAGATCGTCGAGAACCAGGTCGGCGACAGCGACATGAACAGGTCGAAGGCGAAGAACACGGTGGTGATCGAGAACACCAGCGTGGCGATGCCGGACCAGACCCGCATCTTCTCCGCCAGCGCGGCCGCGCCGGCCTCGTCGAGATCGTCGGCGGCCTTCGACTTGCCGGCGAACCAGCGGGCGAGGCCGATGTAGATCGCGAAGTAGAGGACGTAGCGACCGGCGAAGAAGAACGGATCGAACCACCCCAGCTTGTTGTGCATGTGGTGGTAGAGCGGGTGGCTGGCGTCGTGCAGGCCGGGCTCGCTCCAGTAGTAGAGGTGCTTGTAGCCGGCCAGCACCGGGATGATGAAGCCGAGGCCGAGCAGGAACAGCAGCGGCAGCGAGCCGGTGATGAACTCCGCGACCCGGCGGAGCACGATGCCCCACTTGCCGCGGACCAGGTGGTGGCTGAGGATGAAGAACAGCGAGCCGACCGCGATCGAGCAGACGAACCCCCACGCGACCAGGTACGCGTAGAAGAACCGCTGCCAGGCAAAGCCCTGGTCGATCGCGCCGCCGAGCACGACGCTGAGCGCGAGCAGCAGGGCGCCGGCGGCGCCGCCGATCGCGAACAGCCGGCTGCCCAGCTTGTTGGCCTTGAGCTTCTCGTCGGGATGAAGGGACTTGGTAGCGCTCATCGTGGTGGCCTCACCGCACCGTGGCGCCGGGCGGCAACTCGTCCCGGGTGGCGTTCTGGGCACGCTGGAGCGCGCGGACATAGAGGACGATCTTCCAGCGATCGGCCACCGGGACCTGCGCGGCGTAACCCATCATCGTGTTGAAACCGTTCGAGACGGTGTTGAAGAGCTGGCCGTTGGGCATCGCGATCGCGACCGAGTCGGGGGCGACCAGGTTGCGCGCCTCCCACACCCCGCCGATGCGCTTGACCCGCTCGGGGACGATGCCGTGGCCGGCGCCGTCGTAGCCGTGGCAGGGCGCGCAGTAGATGTTGTAGCGCTCCTGGCCGCGGTCGAGCGCCGCGTCGTCGACCGTGATCTGCGGCGGCAGGCTGGTGGTCCAGGCGCCGTGGTCGAGGCCGCGGTCGAACAGGTCGTCGGCGGCGAGCTGGCCGCGGGCGACGGTGCCGGCGAGGTGGCCGCGGTTGCCGCGGCCGTCGGCGAAGTCGGGGAACGGCTGGTCGGACTTCACCTTGGGCTGGAAGTCCATGTCCGAGAAGATGTGCCAGTGCGGCTGCGACGACCGGGTCGCCCGCGCCTTGTAGATCTGGACCAGCGGGATGAGCGCCAGCATGCCGAGCGCGATCATCACCGCGAAGATCGGCTTGGGCACCTGCCGGGCCTCGGGCCGGGCGTCGACGTAGCAGGCCTCGACGTGGGTGGCGCCGGCGGCGACCAGGAGCTGCCGGGTCTGCTCGAGCTCGAAGCGGCGGTCCGAGGCGTCGATGCCGAGGAACAGGCCGTCGTCGGTGACCCGGGCGAACCGGTCGAGGCGGAAGAACGGGTGCCAGACCTGCGGCAGCTTGTTGGCCGCCCACATCCCGAAGAAGGTGGTGAGCACCGACAGGAGGATGGTGGTCTCGTAGGTGATCGGGACGTTGGCCGGGATGCTCCACGACGGCTTGCCGCCGATGTTCCACGGCCAGTTGTAGGCGTTCATCCACCACTGGAGGAACGCGCCGCCGATGAGGCCGGCGATGCCGCCGGCGAACACCACCAGCGGCAACCGGGTCCGCTTGATGCCCATGGCGTCGTCGATGCCGTGGACCGGGAACGGGCTGTAGCAGTCGAAGTCGGTGTAGCCGGCGTTCTTGACCTTGCGGGCGGCCGCGATCAGCGCGCCCGGGGTCTCGAACTCGGCGAGCAGGCCGTGCAGCTCGTCGTCGGCGCCGGCGGCCGCGGTGTCGTCACCGTGGTCGTGGTCGCCGCCGCCGGGCGGCGGCACCGGCCGCTCGTCGTCGTGGTCGTGGGAGTGATCGTGGGTGTCCATGGTCGCCTCAGTGATCCTTGCCCGCGTGGGCTGCCGGCGAGACCGCCTTGACCTCGGCGATCGCGACGATCGGCAGGAAGCGGAGGAACAGGAGGAAGAGGGTGAAGAACAGGCCGAAGCTGCCGATCAGGGTCAGCGCGTCCCAGCGGGTGGGCGAGAAGTAGCCCCACATGCCGGGCATCGCCTGACGCGCCAGCGAGCTGACGATGATGACGAAGCGCTCGAACCACATGCCGACGTTGATCAGCAGGCAGAGCGCGACCACGGCGTACATGTTCTTCCGGACCCGCTTGCTCCAGAAGAACTGGGGCACCAGCAGGTTGCAGCTCACCATGATGAAGTACGCCCAGGCGTACGGGCCGAGGATGCGGTTCTTGAAGGTGAACCACTCCCAGAGGTTGCCGCTGTACCAGGCGATGAACAGCTCGATGGCGTAGGCGCCGCCGACCATCGTGCCGGTCGCCAGCATGATCTTGCACATCGCCTCGATGTGGTCGTCCTTGATGATGTGCTGGAGCTTGAACAGCGAGCGGGCCGGGATGAGCAGGGTGGCCACCATCGCGAAGCCGCTGAAGATGGCGCCGGCGACGAAGTACGGCGGCAGGATGGTGGTGTGCCAGCCCGGGTTCTGCGAGGTCGCGAAGTCGAACGACACGACCGAGTGGACCGAGAGGACCAGCGGCGTCGACAGCGCGGCGAGGATGAGGTAGGCGCGCTCGTAGCGGTGCCACTGCCGGGCCGAGCCGCGCCAGCCGAGCGACAGCAGGCCGTACACGATCTGGCGGACCTTGTCCTTCGACCGGTCGCGCAGGGTGGCGAGGTCGGGGACCATGCCCATGTACCAGAACAGGATCGACGTGGTGGCGTAGGTCGAGATCGCGAACACGTCCCACATCAGCGGGCTGCGGAACTGCGGCCACATGCCCATGTCGTTGGGGTGCGGGATGAGCCACCACGCGAACCACGGCCGACCGGTGTGGATGATGGGGAAGATGCCGGCGGCGGCGACGGCGAAGATGGTCATCGCCTCGGCCGAGCGGTTGATGCTGGTGCGCCAGTCCTGGCGGAACAGGTACAGCACCGCGCTGATCAGCGTGCCGGCGTGGCCGATGCCGATCCAGAAGACGAAGTTGGTGATGTCCCAGGCCCAGCCGACGATGTTGTTGTTACCCCAGACGCCGATACCGGTCTTGAACAGGTGGACCAGGGCGACGACCAGGCAGCCGAGCATGATCAGCGCCAGGCCGAACGCCGGGTACCACCACTTCGGGGTCGGGTTGAACGCGACGCCGACGATGTCGTCGGTGACCTGGCGGAACGAGGCCTGGGCCTCGCCGTGATCACCGTGGGCGTGGCCGTGGCCGTGCCCGTCGGCGGCGTGGGACGGTTCCTGAGTCGCGGAGTCGCTCACGACGGGCTCCCGGAAAGAGCGGGGTTCGGGTTGCGCACGCGCGCCAGGAAGCGGGTGCGGGGCTTGTCGTTGAGCTCGTCGAGCAGCTCGTACTGACGCCGGTCGGTGTGGAGGCGGGCGACCCGGCTCTTGCTGTCGTTGAGATCACCGAACACGATCGCCTCGGTCGGGCACGCGGCCTGACACGCGGTCACGATCTCGCCGTCCTGCAGCGGCCGGCGGTCGTTCTTGGCCCGGATCTTCGCGTTCTGGATCCGCTGCACGCAGTAGGTGCACTTCTCCATCACGCCGCGCTCGCGCACGGTGACGTCCGGGTTGAACAGGAGCTTGCGGACGCGGTTGCGCGCGTCCTCGAACTCCTTGTGATAGTTGAAGAAGTTGAAGCGGCGAACGCGGTACGGGCAGTTGTTGAGGCAGTACCGGGTGCCGACGCACCGGTTGTAGACCATGTCGTTCAAGCCCTCGGACGAGTGGATCGTCGCCCCGACCGGGCAGACCTGCTCGCAGGGCGCGTTCTCGCAGTGCTGGCAGGCGACCGGCTGACCGATCACCTCCGGCTCGTCGAGCCCGCCCTTGAAGTACCGGTCGATGCGGATCCACTGCATCTCGCGGTTGTTCATGACCTCGCGCTTGCCGACCACCGGGACGTTGTTCTCGGCGGTGCAGGCGACGACGCAGGCGTTGCAGCCCATGCACGACCCGAGGTCGATCGCCATCGCCCACTTGTGGCCGTCGTACTGCTTCTCCTCGAACAGCGAGTAGCCGCGGCCGTGCTCGTGATCGTGGAAGTACGGCATCGCCTCGCCGGCGGCGGTGTACTCGCCGGCGCGGTAGGTGGCGCTGTCGGTCTCGCGCACCAGGCTGTCGATGCGCTCCTTGATGCCGCGATCGCCGACGCCGCCGGGGCCGTCGTCGAGGCCCATGCCCTTGCGGATGTCGTGGTGGTCCTGGGTGGTGGCGATGAGGTAGGTGCCGCCCGCCTTGCTGATCGATCCGCCGGCGGCGAGATCGAGGCCGGTGCTCGAGCGGACCCGGTAGGCGTCGAAGCCGCCGCCCTTGTACTCGCCGCCCTTGTTGCCGACCTTGCCGGCAGCGGTGCGACCGCCGCCGAGCACGATCGCGATCGACGACCGAGCCTGGCCGGGCATGACCAGGGCCGGGATGTCGAGCGAGCGGTCGCCGAGCTTGATCCGGACCATCGCCTGCGACGAGATGCCGAGGCCGCGCGCGGTGTCGGGCGCGATCAGGGCGACGTTGTCCCAGGTGACCTTGGTCAGGAAGTCGGGGGTCTCCTGCAGCCAGGCGTTGTTGGCGAACCGACCATCCCAGGTCGAGCTCGACGGGATGAAGGTGACCTCGAAGCCGCCGTTGCCGGCCTGGCTCGGGCCGCTCTGGGCCGGGGTCAGCGCGATGTCGCCGAGGGCGCCCGGGCTGACGGTGGCGGTGGCCAGCGCGCTGCGGGCGACGAAGCCGTCGTGGATCGCCTTGCGCCAGGGGGTGCCGTCGCGGTTGGGCAGGCCCTCGAGGGTGCGCTGGATCAAGCCGTCGGCGCTGGTGGCGTCGCCGAGCACGAGGGCGAGGAAGTCGATGGTCGACAGGCCGCCGTAGAGCGGCGCGATCAGCGGCTGGGCGAGGGTGTAGGTGCCGTCCCAGGTCAGGCCGTCGGCCCAGGCCTCGAGGAAGTGGGCCTTGGGGACGTGCCAGGTGGTCTTCTGCGACGTCTCGTTCTTGTACTCGGACAGGTGGATCGACGACGACGCCTTGGCCAGCGCGTCGGCGAAGCCGAGGTCGGCCGGGGCGTCGTAGACCGGGTTGCCGCCGAGGATGATGAGGGTGTCGACCGCGCCGGCGTTGAGGTCGCGGACCACCGCGGCGATCGCGTCGACGTGGGCCGGGCGCTCGGCGTCGGGATCCTCGAGGTACTCGACGTTGGCGCCGGCGATCAGCGCGTTGACCCGGGCGGCGACCGCGTGGACGATCGCCGGCTGCTTGCGGCCGACCAGGATCGCGGCCCGGCCGGTGGTGGCGCGGAGGTCGTCCTTGACCGCGGCGACGAACTTGCTGACCCGCTCCTCGCCGAGCACGGCGGCCGCGGGCGCGGCGCCGCCGGCGAGCCCGGCCTCGACGCCGAGCAGGAACGGCAGGATCTGATCCGAGCGCAGCGCGAGCCGGTGGTCGGCCATCACGCCGGTCGGCGAGTAGACGCTCTCGACCGCGTACAGCCGGTTGATCGCGCCGCCGCCGAGGCTGCCGCCGTCGGGCTTGCGGGCCCGGGCGTAGTCGCGGCCGTAGCGCAGCGCCGCCGGGTGCTCGGTGAAGAAGTCGCAGTCGAGCGCGAGGACGGTCTGGATCTGATCGAGGTGGTAGAGCGGACGCACCACCCGACCGAACGCCAGCTTCATGCCGGCGCGCTCGTTGTCGAACGAGACCGGCTCCCACTCGTGCCAGGTCAGGCCCGGGAGCTGATCGGCCAGGCGCTTGCGCAGCGCGGCCACGGTCGGCGACGAGCTGGCCTCGGCCAGCACGCGGATCCGCTTGCCGTCGGCGCCGCGGATGCGGCCGAGCTCGGCCTTGACGTCCTCGATGGTCGCGCCCTTGCCGGCGTGCGCCACCGCCTGCGACCGATCGGGGTCGTAGAGGTGGAGGATCGAGGCCTGGGCGAACGGCGTCGAACCGCCGTGGCGCGCCGTGCCCTCGACCACGCCGCCGCCGGCGAACGGGTGCTCCGGGTTGCCGTCGAGCTTGATCGGCCGGCCCTCGTAGCTGGTGGCGACCAGGGCCTGGGCGTGGCCGACGAAGTCGAACGACGTCGCGTACTGCTCGGTGACGCCCGGGGTCATGCCCTCGGGGCGGCGCGACAGGGGGACGATCTCCTCCTTGTCGTACCGGTGGCAGCCCGCGCCCGCCACGCCGGCGAGGGCGAAGCTCGCCCCCATCAGCCGGCCGAAGTTGCGGCGCGACATCGGATCGATGCCGCCGCCCGCGGCGTCACCGTCGCCAGGCGGCGCGGGGACGTCGGAGGCGTCGGGGGCATCGCGGAGGTCGGGCTCGGCGGGGTCGGCGGTGAGGCCGCCCAGCTCGAGCTCGGCCAGACTCTTCCAGTAGCCGTGGTTCAGCGATGGCATGTCGAGCAATCCGTCGGCGGGTTGATCTTGAGGCGGGCCTTGACCTCCGCGCCCTCTCCGGCGCGGGGCTTGTAGCCCATGACGGTCACGTTGGCGGGATCGCGGAGGTTGGGCGTCGGGTCGCGGTGGCAGCCGATGCACCAGCTCATCGTCAGCGGCTTGGCCTGGTAGACCTTGACCATCTGATCGAGGCGGCCGTGACACGACTCGCAGCCGACGCCGCGAGTGACGTGCGCGCTGTGGTTGAAGTAGACGTAGTCCGGCAGGTCGGTGACCCGGGTCCACCGCAGCGGCGCGTTCTCGAAGAACGCCTGGCGGACCGGCAGCAGCTTCTCGCTCTGCGGCCGCACCGACTGGTGGCAGTTCATGCAGGTCGCGGCCGGCGGCACCGCCGCCTTGGGCGAGCGGTCGACGACGTTGTGGCAGTACCGGCAGTCGAGCCCGAGCTCACCGGCGTGCAGCGCGTGGCTGTACGCGACCGGCTGGTCGGGCATGTAGCCGATCCGCAACGTGTTCGGGTTCTGTGTGATCATCCACATCAGGACCACGACGTAGACCGGCCCCACCAGCAACGCTGGTGTGATCACGTATTTCTTGAGGGGCTGGGTCCATTCCGGGAAGAGAAAACGGGCCATGTCGGTTCCCTGGGCTGTCGCCGGAGTCGGCCAAGTCGGCAGGAGTCGGTACCCGCCGCGCGTCGGCGCGGCGGGACACTTCACATCACGTCGGGGCGTGGGTTCGCAAGGTTCGGCGTCGCGTCTTTTGGGGCCAGGCGGCCTCGGTCCCCGGGCAGATCTCCCGGCGCTGGCGGTCCACGATGCGCGTGGGGCCGGTGTCGAGATGCTCCATCTGCCAGGGATGGTCGGCGGCTGTCCTGCGGCATTTTGCTCGCGTCGCCGCAACGCTTGCGGGTTCCGGGTCACCGAAGGCGGCTTCGCGACAATTCGCCGCATCGTTCTGCCAGCGAGAACGAGGGGTTGGCCGGTCGCTGGCGCACGGTCGCGACTCGATCCCTGCGACCGCTCGCCGCAGGCGCTCCGGACGTTCCCGCAGAACTTGCGGGGCTCCCCTGCCCTCGTCGCCGCGCTGGTGCAAGACTTCCGGCCAGATGCCCGTCATCGAGCTGGTCACGCCGGCCGGCCGGACGCCCGGGAGCTGGGCCGGCGGCGACACGCAGGAGATCGCGCGCTGGCACGACGCGGCCGACGGCGACCACGGCGCCGACGGGCCGCGGGCCCGGCTGAGCGTGGCGACGATCGATCGGGCCGCGCGCTTCACCGATCTGCCCGGCCGCCGGCGCTGGCTGGCGGTGCTCGACGACGGCGGCGGCCTGACCCTGACCCTGCCCGCCGGCCGCCGGACCCTGACCACCGGCGAGTGGCTGGCGTTCGATGGCGGCGACGAGGTGTACGCGGTGCCCGGGCCGCGGCCGGCCCGGGTGTGGAACGCGATCGTCGCCGCGCCGCCGGCCGGGGTCGCGCTGCACGCCGAGGTCGCGATGGCGCCGACCGCCCACACCTTCGGGCCCGGCATCATCGCGATCCACGCGGTCGGGCCGATCGAGCTCGAGCTGGGCGGGGTCCGGCGCGAGCTGGCGGCCGATCACGATCTGCTGGCAGCGTCGAGCACGCCGGTGACGATCGGCGTCTTCACCGAGGCGCCGACCCTGGTGGTGTGGGCGTGGCTGGGGCTGTCGCCGATCGGGCCGCGCGGCGCGGTGGTGGCGCCGCCGTCGACCACGGTGACGGTGCAGGGCATCGAGATGCTCGACTGGCCCGGGTTCCACGCCGAGATGGCGCGCGGCTTCGGCTTCCCGCCGTCGTACGGCCAGAACCTCGACGCCTGGATCGACGGCCTCACCTTCCTCGACGAGCCGGCGGCCGGGCTGACCACCGTCCACGCCGCCGCCGGCGGGGTGGTGGCGTTGATCGTCGAGGACGTCGACGTGCTGGCGACCGGCGCGCCGGCGATCTTCGCCGCGCTGGTCGACGGCGTGGCGGTGGTCAACGAGCGGCGGCGCGAGCGCGGCGCCGGCCCGGTGCTGTCGCTGAGCTACGCGCGGACCCCGTGACCCTTTACGGCGTCAGACCGGTCCGCGATCATGAGGCATGGGGAAGCCACCGCCGATCGTGATCGTGGGCGGCGGGCTGAGCGGGCTCACCACCGCGCTCCGCCTGCTGACCGAGGCCCGGGCCGCCAAGCGCGAGCTCGACGTCACCGTGCTCGAGGCCCGCGGCCGGGTCGGCGGCATGTGCATCGCCAACAAGCTGAACGGCCGCACCGTCGAGCACGGCAGCCACGGCTTCTTCGGCTCGGGCGACGGCTACTACGTCAACAGCGTGGCGCTGACCAAGGAGCTGGGCACCTACGACGGCCTCTACCACGTGCCGGGCTGGACCATCATCAACGGCGACGGCAAGCGGGCGACGATCACCAACACCCGCTGGCTGCCGCGGCTGCTCGACACCGTGCCCGGGCTGTTCCGCATCCCGTGGCTGTCGTTCTGGAGCAAGCTGCGGATGATCTGGGCGTCGCTGCGCCTGTACCTGATCCCGCACCGCAAGTACCGGCCGCTCGACGACGTCAACGGCTACCAGCTCGGCTTGAAGAAGGGCTACGACCGGGCCGGCGCGCTGTCGTGGAACATGGCGTCGCTCGGCCTGACCAACCAGTTCGTCGACGGCGACGAGGCGCTCGGCGACCCCGGGCTGTCGGGCGTGGTGTTCGCCGGCAAGCACCGGGTGCTGCTGGGATCGCGCAACGGCCTGTCGTACCTCATCGCCAGCGGTGACCTGTCCGACGTCCTCGCCAACCCGCTGGCGGCGCGGGTGCAGGAGCTGGGCGGCACCATCCGCCTCGACACCCGGGTCGAGGCGATCGATCGCGCGGCCAAGACGGTGACCGTGGCCGGCGGCGAGACGCTGCCGTTCGACGATCTGGTGATCGCCTGCCAGCCGGTGGCGGCGGCGAAGCTGGTGACCTGGGCCGAGCCGCGGTGGAAGACGCTGCAGCCGACCACGCCGGTCGTCATGCTCACGCTCCAGCTCTCGGGCCGGCTGGCGACGTCGATCGACGGCCGCGAGCTCGGGCTGTCGCGCAAGGACTGGCCGTTCTCGGTCATCACCGACCTGTCGCGGTTCTGGCCGGAGTTCGCGCCGGCGACCAACGGCGACAAGACGGTGCTGCGGGTCGAGATCGGCCACGCCGATCGGCCGCCGGGCGGCGGCACCAAGGACGAGATCGTCGCCGCGGTCAAGGTCGGCCTCGACCGGCTGTGGCCGGAGTGCAAGGCGCTCACGATCGAGTGGGCGGAGATGAACGTCGAGAAGGAGCTCTTGTACGTCGCCTGGCTGCGCGGCGAGTGGCAGAAGCAGCCGACCACGGCCGAGCGCGAGGTCGCCGCCGACGTCTTCCTCGCCGGCGACTGGACCAGCAAGGGCGTCATCGGCATGGAGGCCGCGGTCAACTCCGCCTACGAGGCGGTCAACTGGATCCACGCCCGCCACGGCTGGAAGCCGGTGGCGTTCCAGCAGGTGCCGCTCGGCTGAGGCCGCCGAGCGTCAGCGAGGGTCCGAAGGAACAAGGAGCGCTGCTGCGGCCGCGTGAGGGCGCGCCGCCGCCGTCGCCGATTCACTCACGGGCGCTGATCTGATCCGAGCACACGAGCCTCAGAAGCCGACGGTGAGGCCGCCGGTGACCGCGGCGGCGTCGGGGCCGGTGGTGGCCGCGCCCGACAGGCGCAGGCCGAGGCCGAGCGGGCCGCGGCCGAGGGTGAGGCCGGCGGCGTAGCCGAGGCCGGCGCGGCCGTCGTAGGCCGGGCCGAGGCCGGCGTCGAGGACGAAGACGCCGCCGAGGTGGCGGACCAGGGTGACGAGCAGCGCGGCCGACAGCGGCCGGTCGGCCGACGGCGCGCCGGTGACGTCGAGGCGCAGGCCGGTGAACAAGCCGGTGCGGCCGAGGCGGCGCGCGAGGGCGAGCGAGAGCTGGCCGGCCGGCGCGACCTCGTCGACGCGGGCGCCGAGCCCGACCGACAGCGCCAGGCCGCGACCGCCCGGGCGGCCGAGCATGACGGCCTCGCCGGCGGCGGTCGCGTAGCTGCGGTAGGCCGGCGCGGCATCGAGCTCGAAGTCGGCGTCCGCGCCGGTCGCCGGCGCCGACGAGGTGGTCGCCTCGCTGACCTTGGTCGGCGCCCGATCGACGTAGCGGCCCTCGTCCTCGTCGTCGGTGTTGGCGTCCTCGTTGTCGAGGCCGCCGGCCTCGCCGGTGTCGACGCCGCCGGCGCGATCGCCGTCGCGCCCCGCGCCATGGCCGCCCTGTCCGCGCACGGTGTCCTGCGCGGCGCCGGTGCCGTCGTCGGTCGGCGGGGTCGGCGTGGTCGGGGCGGGCGGCTTGGTCTTGTCGCGCGCGGGGCCCACCGCGGTCGGCCGCGGATCGGGCGCCGGCAGCTTCTTGGCCGGCGGCCGATCGGTGTCGGTGGTCCAGCTGCCGCCGCCGTCGGCGCCGCCCGCGGCGGTGCCGCCGCCGCCCGCGGTGGTGCCGGTGCCGGTCGCGGTGGTGTTGCCGCCGACCGGCGACTCGGTGAGCCGGTTCTCGACGGTCGCGTCGAAGACGTCGCCGGCGCCGCCGGCCAGGCTGTCGGGGCGCAGGCCGGCCGGCAGCGGCAGCGGCACGGTCACCGTCGAGCGGACGACGTCGGCCTGGGTCGGGCCGATCGCGACCAGCGCGGTGGTCGACGACACCAGGCCGCGTTCGAGCGCGAGCCGGGTCGCGGCCGCGCCCTGCCCGCTCGCCTCGAGCCGCGTGATCCGCTGGCGGGCCCACTCGGTGGCGAGGTCGGCGCCGGCGCGCAGCTCGATCGCCGCCCGGACCCGGGCGCCGGCCACCATCACCTCGACCTCGGGCGCCGGGCCGCCCGCCACGCCGGCGGCCCGCCCGACCTCGCCGGTCGGATCGACGGCGATGATCAGCAGCGAGCCGCCCGGCACCACCACCGCGCGGCCCGGCTCGGCCTCGGTCACCGACGGCCGGCGCCAGTCGACCGCGACCGGCTGCGCGTCGGCGGCGGCCACCACCTCGGCGGCGATGACCTCGGCGTCGTCGGGATCGATGGCGACGTGCGCGCTGCCGCCGGTGCCAGCGGCGATCGCCTCGAGCAGCCAGCGGTTGGGCGCGGCGCCGACCCCGACCGGGTGGACCACGGCGCGGGCCGCGCTCGCCCGCGCGATCGCCGCCGCGTCGTCGGCGACCAGGCCGTCGGTGATCAGCACCACCGCGGCCGGCGGGGTCGCCGGCAGCCGGGCCAGCGTGGCGGCCAGCCCGGCGGTCAGATCGCCGGTGGTGGTCGGCAGGTGATCGATCCGATCGTCGAGGGTGGCGCGGGCCGCGGCGTCGGCGCCCAGCCAGCGCGGCGCGGCGCCGATCGCGACCACCGCCGCGCGATCGCCCGGGCCGAGGCTGGCGACCATGGCGTGGGCCAGGCGGCGGGCCTGGGCCGCGGCCGCGCCCTGCATCGACGCCGAGCGGTCGATCGCGATCAGCCAGCTCCGCGGGGTGTGGCGCGGCGGGGCCGCGGTCGCCGGCGGCTCGACCATGACCGCGACGTAGGTGCCGGCCGCGCCCGGCTCGGCGAAGGCGCGGACCACCGCCAGCCCGGCCCGGCGCCAGCGCAGCACCAGCTCGCGGTTGCCGCGCGGATCGTCGATCGTCGCGACCACCGCGTCGTCGGCGTGACCGAGGGCGAGGGTGTGGGTCGGCGAGCTGACCGCGCCGGCGTCGTGGAGGGTGGCGGTGACGACGAACCGGGTGGTCGCGGCCCGCTCGCGCGGCGGCGTGATCCGCGACGCGTCGGGCGCGCGATCGGTGTCGGGGCTGGTGCCGGCGCCGACGGTCGGCGCGCCGGTGGCGGCCCCCGGGGTGTAGCGCGGGCCGACCACCAGCGGGTGGGCCAGCTCCCACTCGCCCTGGTGGCGGGTGAGCCGGGCCTGCCAGCGGAGGGTGACGACCACGGTGCCGCCGGCCGGGATGCCGGCGATCGACTGGGTGTAGACGCCGGGCCGCTCGCGCTCGGTCAGCGCCACCGCCCGGCCGCCGGCGATCGCCCGCTCGTAGGCGGCGACCGCGGCCGGCCGCGGCGCGACGATGCCGTCGAGGTGGGTGCCGGCGACGTCGAGGCTCATGCCGGTGACGACCGCGCCGGTCGGCAGCGGGAAGACGTAGATCGCCTCGACCGGGCCGCCGGTGTTGTTCCAGAACCGCTGGTGGACCTCGCCGCGGGCGAGGCCGAGCGCGACGTCGATGGTGACCTGGTTCTCGACCCACGGCAGCGCGGTCGGGCCGACGTACAGGCCGGTGCCCTCCGACGCCGCGACCGCCGTCCCTGGCGCCAGCAGCGCCACGGTCAGCAGCACGCCGAGCGCCAGGGCGGCTCCTCGGGTACGCATCGTCGCATCACTATACGCGCCAGCCGCGCCGGCGATCTGCGATCGCCACGCGCGGTTAGACCGACGGCGGGGCTCGGCCGTTGTGAGAGGCGGCTCACAGCCGCGGCGCGCGAGCCCTGCCCGCCGCCGCCCAACCCCGCAGCAAGGTGCATCGATGACGTCGCTGACCCGAGGATGGATGCCGTACCTCGGCATCGCGGTGATGATGGCGGCCTGCACGCCCGGCGCGCGCGCGCCCGCGGCGGTGCCCGGCGCGCCGGTGACCGCGGCGCCGGAGGCGGCCACCCCGCTGCCGCCGCCGCCGCCGGCCCAGGACGTCGCCGACGCCGAGTCCGACGCCGCGACGCTGACGTCGAAGGTCACCAAGGTGACCGTGTACTCGGACCGGGCGCGGGTCACCCGGCAGGCGACGGCGCCGGTGCCGACCGAGCCGACGGTGTTCGCCTTCCGCCACCTGCCCGGCTGGGTCGACGACGGCTCGGTCCAGGTCGCGGCCAGCGCCGCCCGGATCGTCGACGTCCGGGTCGATCGTCGGTTCCTCGCCCAGGCCACCGACGCCGGCTGGCGGCAGCTCGAGGGCGAGCACAAGGCGCTGGCGGCCAAGGTCGCCGCGCTGCGCGACGAGCTCGCCGTCCTCGACGCGCAGAAGCAGCAGATCGAGTCGATCAAGGCGTTCTCGCTGGCCAAGATCAGCCAGGACACCGTGATCGGCAACGTCACCGTCACCGCCTACGGCGACGTCCTCGGCTTCATCAGCGAGTCGCTGCGCAAGACCGCGGCCGCGCGGCGCACGGTGCAGGGCCAGCTCGACGACCTCGGCCCCGAGGTCGCCGCCAGCGCCCGCCGGCTCGAGGACGCCCAGGGCCTGATGAAGCTCGAGGAGACCACGGTGCTGGTCACCCTCGACGCGGCGGCGCCGGCCACCGCCACGGTCGAGCTGACCTACATGCTGCCGGGCGTGACCTGGGAGCCGATGCACGAGCTGCGCGCCACCACCACCGACGGCAAGAACGTCGAGGTCATCTCGTTCGCGGCGGTGTCGCAGACCAGCGGCGAGGACTGGGGCGGGGCCGAGCTGTCGTTCTCGACCCAGTCGACCACCCGCTCGGTGCGCATCCCCGAGCTCGAGGCGCTGACCCTGGGCGACACCCAGAGCGCGACCCGGATCCTCACCAGCCACGAGACGTCGTTCACCCGGGCCCAGGCCGCGTTCGAGGGCCAGAACGAGCTGTGGAACAAGGTCCACGCCAGCTCGGCCGAGCGGGCCCGCACCACCTTCGAGCAGGTCTACGAGAGCAACCTCGAGTACCTGCAGGTGGTGCAGGGCCGGACGGTGTCGATCTTCGAGAGCCTGGAGAAGCGCGGCACCACCGCCCACTTCAAGGCCCAGCGGGCCGAGAGCGTGCGCGGCGACGGCCACCCGGTCCGGCTGCTGATCGGCCACACCGCGCTCGGCTCGACCCAGCAGATCGTCGCCGCGCCCGAGCAGAGCCTCAACGCCGCCCGCACCCTGGCGATGGTCAACGCCACCGGCCAGCCGCTCCTGCCCGGCAAGGTCGCGCTGTACCAGGATGGCACCTTCCTCGGCGTCACCGACATCGACTTCATCGCCAGCGGCGAGAAGTTCGCCCTGTTCCTCGGCGTCGCCGACCACCTCAAGCTGACCCGGCAGCTCGATCGCAAGCAGAGCACGCTGGTCAGGAAGACCCGGACCCAGATGCAGGTGATGTTCATCGTCACCGTCGAGAACCTGGCCGCGGTCGAGACCACGTTCACGCTCGCCGATCGCATCCCGGTGTCGGAGAACAAGGAGATCAAGGTCGACAAGGTGACGATCACGCCGGCGACCCGACCCGACTCGCAGGGCCTGCTGCACTGGGCGGTGACGCTCAAGCCGGGCGAGAAGCGCGAGTTCCGCATCGGCTACCAGGTCGAGTACCCGGCCGAGCTGATGATCGAGACCCACCGCCGGCGGATGGAGTCGCCGCCCAGCCCGTCGTCGCCGTCGAAGTCGCGGATCGAGGATCAGCTCCTCGACCTCGAAGAGAACTTCTGACCGCGACCGGCGCGGGCCGGCCGCCACGGACGGCGTGTCTGGCCGGGGACAGCGGCGCGAGCCCGGCCGCAACCGGCCGGAACCCGTGGCGATCGGCCCCGGCGTCGGGCTGGCACCGGCGATGCAATGACGTCCTGCGCGGCGCGACGTCAGGTCGAGCCGCGCAGGAGCCCGCATGCGCGCGATCTCGTCGTCGTCGTCCCCCCGCCCCGCCCTCGGTCCGGTCGCGCGCCCCCTGCGCGGCCTCGGCCTCCAGGGCCGGCTGATCCGCGCCGCGCTCGCCGCGGTCACCGCGGTCGCGATCGCCGCCGCCACCGGCTGCGGCCCCGGCGCCCACCACGATCTCAGCGTCACCACCTTCTCGCCGAGCAAGACCAGCGACGGCCACGCGCCGATCGAGATCCGCTTCGACCGGCCGGTGATCGAGGAGGCGCAGATCGGCGCCGCGATCGACGATCACGCGCTGACCTTGCGCCCGGCGACGGCGTGGCACGGCCACTGGCAGGATCGCCAGACCCTGGTCATCACCCCCGACGGCGACCTGACGCCGTCGACGAAGTACACGGTCAAGCTGGCCGGCGAGCTGGCCCGCCGCACCGGCGGCTTCGGCTTCGCGTTCGTCCATCAGCCGCTGGTGGTCGAGGGCCTGGTCGGGCACGAGGCCGACCGGCTGTCCACCACCGGGCCGTGGACCCTCGGCTTCAGCCTGCCGGTGCAGGGCAAGGCCGTGGCCCGGCGCTGCGCGCTGCGCGGGCCGGGCGGCGAGGTCGCGCTGACCGCGGTGGTGCCCGACGCGATCGCGACCGAGGTGGCGGTGACGCCGACCCGGCCGCTGGCCGCCGACGTCGACTACCGCCTGACCTGCACCGGCCTGGCCGCCGCCGCCGGCGACGCGCCGATGCCCGAGCCGTGGAACCTCGACGTCCACAGCCTGTCCAACCTGTTCGTCCGCGCCGCGCTGCCGGTCGGCGGCGACGTCGCCGCCGACGAGGTCACGGTCGAGCTGGTGTTCTCGACCCCGGTCACGCTCGAGGCGGCGCGCAAGGCGGTCACCGCCAACCCGGCGATCCCCGGCCTCGATCGCGGCTGGCTCGACGGCGGCGGCACCCGCTACCGGGTCACCGCCGATCTCGAGACCGACACCACGTACACGGTCGGCGTCGCCGCCCTGGTCGACGTCGGCGGCCAGCACCTCGCCGCCCCGTTCGAGCACACCTTCACCACCGGCGACGCGTCGCCGCGGATCGAGATGGAGCGCGGCATCTACGCGCTCGAGGCCAGCGCCCCCGGCTACCCGCTGTGGACCCGCAACCTCGCCGCCTACGACGTCGAGTGCGCGCGGCTGCCGACCGCCAAGCTGGTCCAGGCGCTGACCACCGACATGAACTACGACCCGTGGGGCGGCTCCGACGACGGCAAGCCGATCGGCTGGACGGCGCTCGGCGTCACCGCCAGCAAGCGGCCGCTGACGGTGGCCGGCGCCCGCAACAAGTGGCACCTCGATCACCTCGACCTCGGCGCGCTGTGCGGCGCGCGGGCCGGGGCGCGCGGCGTCTACCTCGCCGACGTCACCTCGCCGGCGGTGGTGCCCGACGGGTCGTGGCGCAACCGCGGCCGGCGGGCGCTGGTCAACGTCACCGACCTCGGCGTGATGATCAAGGCCGGCCCGGCCTCGGGCCTGGTCTGGGTCACCAGCCTCGCCACCGGCCTGCCGGTCGCCGGCGCCCAGGTCACCGTCTACACCCCGCAGGGCAAGGCGGTCCACACCGCGACCACCGACCGCGACGGCCTGATCCGCACCCCCGGCTCGGCGGCGCTCCTGGCCCAGCCGGCGGCCGACAACACCGATCCGATCGAGAACGAGGGCGGCGGCGAGGACTGGGAGGACTGGGACAGCTACCGGGCCCAGCGGCTGATCGCGGTGGTCGAGAAGGCCGGTGACGTCGCGGTGGTCGACGGCAACTGGGCCAACGGGATCCAGATCTGGAACTTCGGCGTGCCCGAGGATCGCGCCGGCGGCGCGACCAAGATCCGCGGCTTCATCCAGAGCGACCGCGGCCTCTATCGCCCGGGCGAGCAGGTCCACTTCAAGGGCCTGGTCCGCGAGCTGGCCGCCGGCCGCACCCCGCGACCGCCGGCGGCGACGCCGATCGCGATCGAGGTCACCGACAGCCGTGGCGCCACCGTGCTGAACCAGACCGTGACCGCGTCGACGTTCGGCGGGTTCGCGTTCGATCTCGGGCTGACCGAGGACGCCGCGCTCGGCGACTACTACGTCGCGGCCAAGGTCGGGACCCAGGTCTTCCACGAGCGCTTCGCGGTCGAGGAGTTCCGGCCGGCGACCTTCGAGGTCGGCCTGGCCGGCACCGCGCCGCGGATCCGGCCCGGCGAGCGGCTCGCCGCCACCGTCGACGCCCAGTACCTGTTCGGCGCGCCGGTGGCCGGCGCCGAGGTGGCGTGGACGGTGTCGCGCCGCGATCACGTGCTCCGCTTCCCCGGCTACGAGTCGTACAGCTTCGACGACGACCGGCGGTGGTGGTGGTACGGCGACGACGACGGCGGCTGGGACGTCGAGATCGCCGACGGCGGCGGCACCACCGACGACCACGGCCGGATGAGCTTCGTCGTCCGCGACGACGACGCCAGCTTCACCGCGCCGCGCGACTACCTGATCGCCGCCCGCGTCACCGACGCCGCCAGCCAGACGCTGGGCGCGCGCACCCTGGTCACCGCCCACCCGACCGACGTCTACCTGGGCGTGTTCACCCAGGAGTACGTCCAGGCGGTCGGCATGCCGTTCGCCGTCAACCTGGTCGCGGTCGACCCGGCCGGCGCGCGGGTCGCCCACCCGGCGACGATGCGCTTCATCCGCCAGGTCCAGGACTGCCGCTGGGATCAGGCCGGCTACCGCACGTACGCGAGCTGCACCACCCACGAGGAGGTCGCGCTCGAGCGCGAGGTCACCATCCCCGCCACCGGCGCCGCGACCGAGCGGATCCTGCCGGCGGCGCCGGGCGACTACGTGGTCAAGGTCACGACCACCGACAGCCGCGGCCACGCGGTGACCGCCAGCTCGGGGCTGTGGGTGATCGGCAAGGGCGAGGCGTTCTGGAGCGGCGACGAGTCGGCGCGGATGACGCTGGTCGCCAGCCGACCGAGCTACCAGATCGGCGACAAGGCCCGGCTGTCGGCGCAGGCCGGGCTGCCGGCGCCGACCGCGCTGGTGACGATCGAGCGCGACGGCATCCTCGACGCCCGGGTGACCCGGCTGGCGTCGTCGACCGAGGGGCTGGAGCTGACCATCGCGCCCGACTGGGCGCCCAACGTGTTCGCCAGCGTGGTGATGGTGTCGGGCCGCCACGGCCCGCTCGATCGCGACCGGCCGCGGATGAAGATGGGCGTGGTCGAGCTCAAGGTCTCGGCCGAGGCCCGCCGGCTGGCGGTCGCGATCGCGACCGAGCGGCCGACCTACGAGCCGGGCGAGACCGTGACCGGCACGATCACGGTGACGTCGGCGGGCAAGCCGGTCGCGGCCGAGGTGGCGCTGTCGGCCGCCGACGAGGGCGTGCTGTCGCTGATCGGCTACCAGACGCCCGATCCGATGAAGACGTTCTACGCGTCGTTCGGGCTCGGCGTCGACGCCGGCACCAACTGGAACCGGATCGCGCGGCTGGTCGACCCCGGGGCCGAGGATCACGACGAGGGCGGCGACAGCGGCAGCGAGGGCAACCGGCTGCGCTCGCGCTTCCTCGCCTCGGCCTACTGGGCGCCGGCGCTGCTCACCGACGCCCGCGGGGTGGCGCGGTTCTCGTTCACCGCCCCCGACAGCCTGACCGCCTACCGGCTGATGGCGGTCGCCGCCGACGCCGGCGATCGCTTCGGTAGCGGCGACCGGCGGATCACCGTGACCAAGGCGCTGATCGCGCAGCCGGTGCTGCCGCGCTTCTTCACCGTCGGCGACACCGCCAGCCTGGGCGTGATCGTCCACAACCACACCGGCGCGGCCGGCCGGGCGACGGTGCGGGCGACCACCACCGGCGTGACGCTGGCGACCCGCGAGGCGTCGGTCGACGTCGCCGCCGGCGGCCAGGCGACGGTGCGGTTCGCCGCCACCGTCGACGATGTCAGCAGCGCCCGGGTCGAGCTCGCGGTCGCGCTCGGCGCGGCCCGCGACGCGCTCCGGCTCGAGCTGCCGGTGGCGCGGCCGCGGGTGCGCACGCCGCGGCTGATCGCCGCGACCAAGCTTGGCGCCGGCGTCGCGACCACGCTGGCGATCGCGCCGCCGGCCGGCGCCATCGCCGACGAGAGCGAGGTCGCGATCACCGTCGATCGCACCGGCCTGGGCGACCTCGAGCCCAGCCTGCGCTACCTGGTCGAGTACCCCTACGGCTGCCTCGAGCAGACGCTGTCGCGCTTCGTCCCGCTGGCCAAGGCCAAGGACCTGGCGGCGTCGATGAAGCTGGCGTCGCTGGCCGGCACCCGGACCGACGCGTTCCTCGCCGCCGGCGTCGCCAAGGTCGTCCGCCACCAGCAGGGCGACGGCAACTTCAGCCTGTGGCCGCAGTCGGAGACCCACCCGCACCTGACCGCCTACGCGCTGTGGGGCCTGCGCGAGGCCCGCCGGGCCGGGGTCGCCGTACCCGAGGACGCCCTGGTCCGCGGCCGGGCCGCGCTGCAGGCGTGGATCGAGTCGGGCGCGGCCTGGCACGGCGGCGACGTCGCGGTGGTGGCGATGGCGGCCTACCTGTTCGCCGACGCCGGCGCGGCCGATCACGGCCTGATCGCCCGGCTCTACGATCAGCGGGCGACGATGCCGCGCTGGGGCCTGGCGTTCCTGGCCCGGGCGATGAAGGCCGCCGGCACCGACGGCAAGCAGATCGCGGCGGTGGTCAAGCTGCTCGAGGCCGCGGTGGTCGACGGCCGGGTGGTCGACGACTACGCCGAGGCCGACTACCACATGACGTCGGCGGTGCGGGCGAGCGCGATGACCCTGTCGGCGCTGCTCGAGGTCGCGCCGAAGAGCCCGGCGATCGCGGCGTTGACCGCGGGCCTCGATCGGGCCCGCGACGCCGCCGGGCGGTGGGAGAGCACGCAGGACAACCTGTGGTCGCTGGTCGCGTTCGCCGATCTCGCCCGCGGCGCCCGCGGCACGACCGCCACCGTCACCGTCGTGTCCGGCGCCCGGACGCTCGCGACCGCGACGCTCGACGGCGGCGCGGTGCTGGTGGTGCGCGCCAGCCAGGCCGAGGCCGCCGGCGGCCTGACCATCACCGCGTCGGCGCCGCTGCACCTGAAGGTCCGGGCCACCGACGTCAGCCGCGACGCCGGCGCGGCGGCGAGCGGCGGCGGCTTCGCCATCGACCGGACCTACCTCGACGCCGCGGGCAAGCCGGCGACCACCATCCACGCCGGCGACCTGCTGACGGTCCGGCTGGCGGTCACCACCGGCGACCGCCGCTGGGTCGCGATGGTCGATCCGATCGCGGCCGGCTTCGAGGCGGTCAACCCGCGGCTGGCGACCAGCGCCGGCGCCGCCGCGGGCGCGGGCGGGACCCGCGACTGGATGTGGGACCACCAGGAGCTGCGCGACGATCAGGTCCGCTGGTTCGCCGATCGGCTGTGGCGCGGCAGCCAGGTCCTGACCTACCAGGTGCGGGCGACCTTGCCCGGCACCTTCCACGTCGGCCCGGCGACCATCGAGGCGATGTACGAGCCGAGCCAGATGGCGCGGACCGCGGCCGCGACCGTGACCGTGTTGCCGTGACCCACGCCGCCTTCATCGTCACCGTCCGCACCGGCCTCGCCGCCGCCGCGCGCGCGATCTGGCGGGTGGCGCGGGTGCCGGCGCTGGTCGCCGCGCTGTCGTTCGCGGTCGCGGTCGAGGCGCTGCTGATCGCGGTGTTCGCCTTCCCGCTCGATCCCGCCGACCTCGCCACCGACGGCGCGACGCTGGTGATCACCGATCGCGACGGCGCGGTCCTGGCCCGGGTCCCCGCCCCGGGCGCGCCGCCCGATCGCGATCACTGGGTGGCGCTGGCCGACATCCCCGCGGTCGCGGTCGCGGCGGTGCTCGAGTCGGAGGACCAGGGCTTCTGGGATCACCGCGGGGTCGATGGCGCGGCGATCGTCCGCGCCGCCTGGCTCGACGCCCGCGCCGGCGGCGCCCGCTTCGGCGGCTCGACCCTGACCATGCAGGTCGCCCGCCTGGTCTACAGCGGCGGCGCGCCGCGCTCGCTGGGCAAGAAGCTGCGCGAGACCGTGCAGGCGCTCCGCATCGAGCGCGCCCTCGACAAGCGGCAGATCCTCGAGCAGTGGTTCAACCGGGCCTACTTCGGCAACGGCGCCTGGGGCCTCGACGCCGCCGCCCGCCTGTATCTGGGCAAGCCGGCGGCGGCGCTGTCGACCGGCGAGGCGGTGCTGCTGGCCTGCCTGCCGCGCGCGCCGTCGGCCTACGATCCGATCGTCCACCCCGAGGCCGCCCGGGCCCGGCGCGATCGGGTGCTGGCGATGATGGTCCGCCACGGGCGGCTGTCGGCCGACGAGGCCGCCCGGGCCGCGGCCCAGCCGCTGGCGATCGCGCTCCACCCGGGGCCGAGCCGCGCGCCCCACTTCGTCCGCGCGGTCGTGGCCAGCCTGCCGCCGGCGATCGCCGCCCGCGGCGGCACCGTCACCACCACCCTCGAGCTCGGGCTGCAGGACGTGCTCGAGCGCCGGGTCGAGGAGCAGCTCGACGGGCTCGACGATCGCAACGTCGATCAGGCCGGGCTGGTGGTGCTCGACACCGAGACCGCGGTCGTGCGGGCGTGGATCGGCTCGGTCGACTGGGCCGGCCCGGCCGGACAGGTCGACGCCGTCACCCGCCGCCGCAACCCGGGCTCGGCGCTCAAGCCGTTCGTCTACGGCGCGGCGCTCGAGGCCGGCGATCTGCCGTCGTCGATCGCCTACGACGTCCGCGACGCCAGCCCCGACTACCTGGTGCGCGACGCCGGCCGCGAGCACGGCCCGGTCCGCTACCGCGAGGCGCTGGGCAGCTCGTACAACTTCGCCGCGGTCTACGCGCTCGAGCGGGCCGGCGTGACCCGGGTGATGACCGCGCTGCGCGCCGCCGGCGTGGCCGAGCTGCCCGGCACGCCCGACGACTACGGCCCGCGCCTGGCCCTGGGCGCGGCCAAGGTCCGCCTGCTCGACGTCGCGGCCGGCTACCGGTTCGCGGTCGCCGGCGGCAAGGCCCGGGCGCCGACGCTGGTGGCGAGCGTGGTCGCGCCCGACGGCCGGCGCTGGCGGCCGGCGGCCACCACCGAGCGGCGGGTGTTCGCGCCGGCGATCGCCTGGCTGGTGATGAACATGATGGCCGACGCCGAGGCGCGTCGTCCGGGTTTCGGACAGGAGCTGCCGTTCGATCTGCCGTTCCCGGTCGCGGCCAAGACCGGCACCGCCCGCGGCTTCGCCGACATGGTCGCGGTCGCCGCCACCCGCGAGGTCATCGTCGCCGCCTGGGCCGGCAACTTCGACGGCACCCCGGGCCAGGGCGTACCGGCGATGGTCGCCGCCGCGCCGCTGGTGCGCGACGCGCTGCTCACCGTCGCCGGCGGCCGCGCCCTCACCCTGCCGCCCCGGCCGGCCGACGTCGAGGCGATCGAGGTCTGCGCGGTCTCGGGGCTGGCCCCCGGCCCGCACTGCCCGGTCATGCGCGACTGGGCGCCGCGCGGGCGGCGGCCCGATCACGTCTGCGACTGGCACCAGCTCGACCACGGCGTGGTCCGGGTGGTGTACCCGCCGGCCCTGGCCGGCTGGCTCGAGCGCACCGGCGGCCGCCGCGATCACCGCTGACGCGCCACGGCGCGCCGGGGCCCCACCCCTGCCCCGCCGCGCACCGACCGGCCCGCCGTGGCCGGCGGCGATGGGGTACGATCGCGGCCGACCGATGAACTCCAAGCTGGCGCTCGCGTCGACGTTGCTGGTGGTGTCCACGTCCGGCGTCACCGTGGCGTCCGCGCAGGTCGCGCCGCCGACCTGGCGCTACCACCACGGCCTCACCGTCGAGGCCGGGATCGGCATCGGCTCGTTCCGCGGCTCCGACGTCCCGGCGCTGCGCGGCGGGCAGCAGGGCCTGGCCGGCCCCGATCTCGGCGTCGGCTGGTTCATCAACCGCCGACTGGCCCTCGGCCTGCGGGTCAGCGGCGTCTATCACCGGGCGGCGACCGGCGACTTCCTCAGCGAGTCGTTCGCGGGACCGAGCGCGCAGGTGTGGCTGACGCCCTACGCCTGGCTCGGCGCCGGGGCCGGCGTCGGCATGGCCTACGACGGCGGCCGGGCGTTCGGCTTCGCGCTCGACGGCCGGATCGGCCTGGTCTTCAACCGCAACACCCGCCACAGCATCAACGCCGCGCTCGAGCTGTCGCCGACGTTCGCCGGCGACAACATCTACACCGGCTTCGCGCTGGTCGCCGGCTACCAGCTGCTGTAGCCCGGCGGCGGGCGGGCCGCGGCGGGACCTGGCACGCGGCGTGTAGAGGAGCGGGTCATGCCCAGCCAACCACGCTCCGCCTCCACCGGCTCCGACGAGGCCGTGCTGCCCACCCGGGGGGCGCTCCGCCCCGATCGGTCGCGCGACGGCACCGCCGAGTCCGAGGATCTGGCCGTCCTGTCGCAGCGCGCGGTCGAGTCGGCCGACGACGACCCGCGGCCGCTCGACTTCGAGGACCCGGCGGAGAAGGTCCACGAGGCCAGCGACCTCGATCGCGAGCCGGAGGCGGTGGTCGCCCGCGACCCGGCCCTCGACGATGAAGACGACGACATCGGCCCCGCGACCGACTGACGGCGACCGCCGCGCGTCGGCGTCGGTGGACGGCACGCGCGCCACACCGGGCGCCAGCGCTCGGCGCGGCCCGGCGATCAGATCAGAGCCTGTGAGGGAATCGGCGGTGGGGGCGGCGGGCCCTTACGCGGCCACGGTGGCGCTCCTTGTTCCTTCGCACCCTCGCTTCGCTCGTGTGCTCAAGAGGTGTCGAAAAAAGCCTCGACACCTCTTTGTCGATCGGCTTGCCGGCTACGCCGGCTGCGCCTGTACAGAGGCCGTCGCTCGCAGACTCGCTCCTTTCCGAGGAGCCGAAAAA
>Ga0075163_10001329_pt1 | contig 33183 bp, 22 predicted proteins | sample JI1023141ADNA_FD_71478 | JGI IMG/M metagenome (GOLD analysis project Ga0075163, IMG submission 71478) | Wastewater effluent complex algal communities from Wisconsin, to seasonally profile nutrient transformation and Carbon sequestration -... | ecosystem: Engineered > WWTP > Effluent > Algae...
AGAATATTGTCTCATCAAAACCGTGCACTTTCCAATCGCAAAGTTAAGTAAACTAACAACCTTACTTCTTACATGATTATGTTTCTGTTTTGTATAATTCCTATTTATCCAAAACAAATCTTTCAATAAAACTTCTCACAAAAAGTATAGACTAATATTAAAAAATGCTATTGGAATTTCTGTTGCCCCTGATGTTGAAAATCCAGAAAAGAAAATAAATTGAGGTTCAAATACTTCATCAGAATATATATTGGTGATATTTCCAAGTCCCATGCCGAACCCAACGTTAACTTTTTTAATAAAGCTATCTACATTGGTAAATCCAAAATCCATACCTAGTCCTCTACCTTCTAAGGTTGTTTTTCGGTCTCCCCTTATTTCTTCTGTATAAGCAAAGTTGGCTTTGTTTAATTCTACTACCCTAGTTGCTTTATAATATCTGTAATTGTAGAATGCAAATAAATCAATACTAAAATCATTACTTCGCAATACTGTAAACTTCAATTCAGGGCGAATCCTGTAGCCACGTGTATTTTCATTATTGATATTTGCATGTGAAAAAATAAATCCAGTTTCCAGACCAAGCGATAATACTTTGGTGAAAGTCAATTCATGACTAAGTTGGATGGCAGGAACTAAATTAAGAACAGCTGATGGAGAGATACCTAATGAGTACTTTATTTTTGTGCTATCACTTTCACTAAATGAAAACGCAACTTTACTAGTAAATATTAACAACAATAAGGTAATTTTCCATTTCATATTTCGTATTCTATTTACTGTATGGGATGAATTATAAATCAATTTTACTTAAGTACTTGATATCAAATTCATCACTAATATCATATTGCAAAAGCTCATCTTTAGCCACAACAACTAAGATGTCGTCATTGACTATTAAGTCAAATCCTTCAAAACCACCAAATGTTTTTACCTTGATTGGATCTATTGGATTATCTAGATTATAAACTACTAGTCCATCCGTTTGGTCACATATAAAAAGATGATGTTTGCCCAAGCCAAGACCTTTGGGAGTAGACATATTTACAGTCTTTAATAATTTTGGCGATTTAAAATCTTGAATATCATACACCCTTAATTCATTGATCAGCAGAAAGCCTCTACACACTTCTACAGTCGAAGACAAGGTGACGTATGCAATGTTACCCTTTACTACAATTGGATCACTTGTACACATATCTTCACCAAAAGCTTCGTTGTATTGTGTGGTACTTTCTCGCACTGGAATACCATCCGTTCCTATTCTATAAATATACATATTATTGGCCGAACCTATCAAAAGCAAACCTTGATGATGGTAAAGTGACTCAATATCAAATCCCACTTCTTGTTTGTTCACCTCTACAGGTTTACCTGGATTGGATACATCTAACGTCGTAATTTGGGTTTTATTAACCACGTATAGGAAATTGGAAATGGTTAGCATCGTAGCATAAGAACCAGAATTGGTCGAACCTTCGCCATTTGATGCCACATCATCCTTTGAACAAGCGCTCAATACAAACAAAGTTATCAATAAAAAATAAAATGTGCTTTTCATTACTTGTCTAATTATTTGTTTTACAATATGGATTTATCAATTCACTTTTATCCCAACCTTTTAAGATTCCTTTCGAACTATCATAACATTCAAAATATCCACTATAACCTTCAGGATAAAGCTCTAATAGTTCTGGCTGATATTGATTCTTTATGACATCTTCCAAAGTTATATTGGCAAAATCAGAAATATCTATGACTAGTAGATGTTTTCCATTGTCTGCATAAAGGTAGTTTTGTAATATGGTAAATTCACTATTTCCTATAATATGCCAAAAATGAAGTTGGACGGGATTATTTGGGTTTGTATTATCAATGACGTGGATTCCTTTTCCTACTTCATTGATAAAAATGTAGTTTCCAGATGTTATAATTTTACCTAATTCACCATAAGGTAGAGGGGCTCCACTTCTTAATTCCGAAAAGTCATCAAAAGAATAATACATAGGTTTCATCCCATCTTTCACAATGTGGTCTTCCTCACAAGCTGAAAGTAGTAAAACCACTGCCAAGCCCAACAAAATATTTGTCCATCGAATTTTCATTACATCGAAGTTATATTTATATAACGAACATAAATGCAACAACGTTGCCTTTAGTAAGAAATATATTTTAAAGAGTAATTATTGTTTTGACAATCCAATTTACACGGTATACATCACCTCACCACCGTCACATCTCCACCTTTTACCACCACTTTGCCAGCAGCATCCACATATTGGATTAAATAAACATAGACACCTGGCAATACAAACTGTCCATCCTTCTTGCCATTCCATGATATCAGGTTCTGATCTATATTGGGTTTTAAACCAAAAACTTGATTGCCCCATCGGTCGTATACGGAGACCTGAACTACGATCTGATTGGTAACATTGATATCCCAATTATCATTTTGTTCGTCACCATTCGGTGAAAAAATATTAGGGAAGACGATATCCTTTATGACTTCATTTACCCTTACTTCTACCCTACTTGTGTACAAACATCCTAGTTCATCTGTGAGTTGTATATCGTAAACAATCGACTGCGCGGTATCCGCCAATATGGGCGCTAAACAATCATCACAACTGAGATAGGTAGATGGTGTCCATACGATAGCTGCTGGTTCTGGTGACAAACCTAAATTTAATGTTATTGTCTCTCCTTCTACCACATCAAAAATGGTCTCATCAATGACAAAACCTTGTGAAAGCGAACCATTAATTGTTATGTTTTGGGTGAATACACAGGCTACATCACCTTTTATATCTAAGGTATAGGTCCCCGGTGCCAAGCCTTCTATCACAAGTGGAAATACTGGATTATTGATGGTGCTATCTTCTAAGGTAACTACATAATTGCTACAGCCTTGGATGTCATTTATTAATATCTTACCATCATTTTCACCTGGACAACTTTCTGGAACGACCACATAAGTAGCGGTGATAATTGCTTCTTCAAATCTTAGTCTTACATAGGTATATCTGGTACAGCCATTAGCACTGGTTGATGGATTTGTGGTGATGCCTTCCATCTTATTTCCATCAAAGACGACACCATTATACGTAATACTTTCTCCCACTTTTAGAGACAACTCTACCGTGTCTACTTCGGAAGGGAAAAAGTAAAATTGTATGTTTACTGTGCTATCGCAGCCATTACTATTTTGTACAATATAGGAAGCAGATGGATTATTGACATCATAGACCACACCATCAAAAACAAAGTTTTGTTCAACACAAAGTGTATCTTCTAAGGTAAACAATGATGTAGGTAAAAATAAAAGATTGATATTGATAATCGAGTCGCATCCATTACTTGCTTGATTAGCTAGTGTAACTTGGTCGGTTGGATTGGTCGCATTATAATCGATTCCATTGATATTGATAGACTCACCTGCGCAAAGTGTTTGGTTGATATTATTGATTTTTGGACCTTCGAAGTTTAGTTGAATATTAATGATAGAGTCACATCTGATGCCGTCTGAAGATGGAATATTTTCTGTACCTGTCGGATTATTGACATCATATCTCGTACCATTGACTATTAAAAATTCGCCATCACAAAGCGTAGGATTTAGGTTTTCCAAGATTTCATCTGTGAAAGTTAGATTGACCACTACGGTAGAATCACATCCTGCCTGACTACCTCCGATAATGATTTCAGTTCCAGTAGGATTATTGACATCATAAGTTGTGCCATTGACTATCAAGGATTGGGTATTGCATAACGCTTGGGTCAGCGTGCTCGCTACTTCTGGTAAAAAATTGAGATTAACATTGATGATAGAATCGCATTGTCCTGATAACTGAGAAACTACGATTTCTGTACCTGTTGGATTGACTTCGTCGTATGTATTTCCATTGATGACAATACTTTCTCCTTGACATAATTGACTATTTATCGTACTGATCCTTTCTGGAAAGACACTAAAACTGATAGTACTATCTATACCTTTTCCTATACAATTTTGATCCGCAAATTGTTCTATTTTGACAGTCACAACTCCTGTCAGATTATTAAAATCAGCTGGACAGAAGGTCATCAAATAATTATTATTGATGGTATTGAATGTGTCCATCTTCACCACTGCATTATTGGACAAAATGGATGTAACCACTTGGTATGGCCCTTGCCCACTTAAGGTAAAACCTACATCCGCACAGGACGACACACATACATCATTGACAGGAATTATTTGGATTTGTGGTTCATAAAAGACAACTGGAACACCTGCCGAAACAGAAAAACAAGCATCCGTAAAATCAATAGTACCCTGCAAAGTAGTATCTGCCGAAACCGCTGATATATAATACGTGGTACCTAAGACACCATTACTCGGAAAACCAAAAACTGGTTGCGATGATGTAGCCAATATATTGCCCAAAACAGTACCTGCATTATCATGCAACACAAATACCAATCGATCATTATCTTCGAGAAAGCCATCACTGTTGTAAGACGCTATCACGTTCTCTGATGCGCATAATGTAAATGGAGCATCTGTAAAATCCATCGTTCCTGAACTATTTGCACATGCACAATTTTTACTGCCTTGTAACGTAATTACGCCACATTGATTGGCATCTATAATATCAAAAGCATAATTGGTATTTGATGGAAAACTCCCAGAAACAAAGGTAGATGGTGAAGGATTTCCATTAACAAGATACGTACCTGGTTCGCCACCAGAAATGTCAAATTGAACTGTATATGTGGAAGTTACATCATCACATGTGATTACCAAGTTATCAATATTAGGGTTTTCGTTTACTGTTACCAACATAGCGGCTGGCATGGCACAATCTTCAGAAGAAGTAAATATCAAAGAGACCAGATTGCTTAAACCATCTGGATCAAAAAAACCATTGGTCACTCCGACGCCCGACCATGTCCCTAGTGGATAACTTGGATCGACATATGCAGACAAACTCACCGGTGCATCTGTCTCACAAATCGTAAATGACTGTATCAGCGGCAATGCTTCTACCAGAATATTGATAGTCGTCGTGGATGGTTCGACACAAATATCACCTGACGTAAACACTACATCAATTGGGCCAACCAAACCTATAGTATTAAAAACATCACCGGCTACCCCTTGTCCAGACCAAACACCATTAGAAAAAGTCGGGTCTTCTAAGGTGTTAAGATCAACCATATCTACTGTCTGACAAATGGTCAGTGGTAACAATGTAGGGACTTGGGATGGCGTTACATTCACTTGCGTGGTTGCCAAATTTACACAAAACTCAGTTGGAAAAAAAGTAAAAGATACGGTCCCTGTAGCATTAGAAGGATCAAAAACATTATTGGTGACGTCGGGTCCTACCCATGTTCCTGATGTATAATTAGGATCAGAAAGTAAGAATAAATCAAAAGGACCACTGCCAGAACAAATGTCATCCGTAGCCAAAACAGGTGTCTGTGGGACAATAATTTCTACAGTAGTGCTACCCACATCAAAACAACTACCATCAGGAGTGAATGTAAGTGGAATAATCCCATCTTGTATCGTCAGGTCTATCGTATTATTAACAACACCAGAACCAGACCAGGTACCGGGACCTACGGAAGGGTCATTTAAAAGATTCAGGTCAAATGAATTTTGAGATTGACATAATTGATCCGTACCCAAGATAGGTGTTCCGCCTGGAGAGATATCTATTTGTAATGGCTCAATGCTAAAACAACCATTGGCATCTGTAAACTTTACATAAAACAGGGTCAGTATATTAATAGTGACAAGGGGATTCAACACTTCATTAAATGGTTCTGCGGGTAAATTGGAATATATTTGTACATCAAGTCCCAAAGGATTTAGAATGTAATCATTAAGATTCACTTGAGCACCTTGGCAGACCGTGATATTATTCACTAAGGTAACATCTGGCACTGATAGCACTTCAATTGTCGTACTTGCAGAACTAATACAAGCATTTGCAGGTGTAAAAGAGATAGTATTGAGACCAACAGGCGCAAGAGATGGATCAAAAAATCCACCAGATACACCAGTTCCTGACCATGTTCCATTCGTTACCGTCGGGTCTTCTAAAGTATTTAGATCTAATGGTGGTGAAGATTTGCATATTTCTGCATCCAATAAAAACAGCAATTGATCGGGTGTAACATTAACGGTAACCGTCCCTGGATCATAACAGTTGGCTGTAGGTGTAAATGTCAAAACGATCGATCCCGACAATCCAGAAGGATCAAATGTTGAACCTGTGACGCCTAGACCACTCCATGAACCAGTCAAAGATGGTGGCGTAACAAAAGGCACAAGATTGATCGGTCCTGTATTTTCGCAAGTGTTCAGAGTATTGGTAAAAGGAATGCCGCCTGGATTTACTGTTACAATGACTTGTGCTTGATTAGTGCATGAGCTCAAATTCGATAACACTACGTAAGTTGTCGTGATACTAGGAGAAACGGTTGTGGATGCCAATTGATTGCCAACTGTAGGCGGCGAGCTCGTATGAAATGTCAACGAAGCACCAGGTATTGTAGAAGCGTAACTGAGTAAATCTAGCGTTTCACCTGCACAAATCTCCACATTTGTAGTGGTGATATCTGGCTCATCGATGACTAACACATTATCTGTCAGTGGAGGATTGAAAGTCGTAATACAACCTGTTGACTCATTTTCAATACTGGTAATCAGCAAGGTACAATCAGAAGTAATGGCAAAGTTAAAAGGATTGGCCATGGTCGTAAAAGAACCCACATCATTTCCATTAGAACAATTAAGCTCATAATTATAGGTGTACAAACCTGGTGATGGCAAGGTAAATTGCACTTGGATTAATCCCATACCACACAACGTTTCCTGAATAATATTCATTCCAAAAGCCGATGGATCCGATGGTGTAACGATCAAAGTAATCGGTATGGGTCCTGAAGGACATGTACCCAAAGTAGTGCTTGCATAAATTGTAGTCGAAAAACTGTTGTAAGGATTGAGATTTACAATTTGATTTGTTAATGCAAAATCTGAATAAAAAGTAACAGGCAGTCCTCCACCAATAGCATTTGTAATGGAATTCAGGTTAAAATCTGCAAAACCATTGGCATCCCCGCACAATCCATAAGTCACAGGATTGGCTGTGGGCTCTGGTAGAAGCGTTACAAGAATTTCATCAGTAGCGGTACAACCTGACGCATCAGTGACAGTAACTGAGTATGTATTTGTTGTGAAAATATCTAACAAAATAAAAACATTAGTCATACTACCAGTATTCCAAACATAAGAAGGATTAGTTGCCGTATTGGTGGGTGTGAGCATAAAATCATCTCCAAGGCATCCGAAAAGGTCAGGACCAAGATCTACGGTAAAATTCGTCCCAGTACCAGCAAAAGTAATAGACCAACTATTCAAAAAACCAACATCACCAGTTACAAAATCATTTAAGTATAGTAACCATGTTCCATCTGCGTTGATACCATCAAAAGTGTTCTGAAAGGTAAAGGTTCCTGGCGTACCAGCAAAAGGGTATGGCGGTGTTATGGTCGTATTTTGTCTTCCCTCAGGCTTAAAACTACCTGTATATGGTGGTGCACCTGATACGATATTCAAAGGCGCACTATCTGTGAACACTGTATTTGTATAATTATTTCCAGGACCTCCATTACTACTTGATAATTCTATAAAAGTTCCATCAGGTGCAATCAAAAATAACGCGATATCACCTGTCCAAGTATGAGTTAAGTCAACGGTCACATTATCTATAAACTTACATCCACCCAAAATACCTACACCCGTCACATCAACTGGAGACTCCGTAATACCTATAGTACCTGATGGTGGAAATGGAAGACCACCCTGACCATTAAATGTTTGGGCAATTGTAACATAGGAACATAAGACCATTCCTAAAATATACCCAAACCTAGATGTCCATACCATTTCTATTACCTTATTACATTCTTCTATTAAGTGCATGATTGAAGCTAAAAGTTGCTTTTGGATATCAAAACGTTCCATAAAATCAAGCACAAACAATTAACATTCCAGGCTTAATAACACTAAAGCTTACAAATATAATTATAAATCAAAGATATTTATGAAACATAACCAACTATTCGACAGAATACCAACAATAAACCAAATGATAACTGAAGTTTCGGAGTTTTTATTTATTTGAATACTAGCATATTATAAATAGTAATTTACACATTATTTAAACATAAAAGATTGATTATTAAATAATTAAACATACTTTTTTAATTACACAAACAAATTTATTAAAAAAAAGAAAGACTAATCAAAGCTCAAATGCCATCTGCAACGTTGGATTGGCCTTTTCATTTTTAGTCAAAACTTCATAAATTGGCGTTAAGAAGCGAAAACTGTTCGAGCTAATACGACTATAAAAACGAGTGATTTTGAACGTAGTGCCACTAAAGTCAATTACGAGCTATCAAGTACAAAAGCGAGTTTTTTCGGTTTAGCTATTTTTTGAATTTTTGGCGTTAAAAAAATGAAACAGCCTTGATTTTTTGTTTCTTTTGTATCAAGACAAAAGAAAAAGACGTTAAACCAATGCAGATATGATCAAATAAGTGATTTTGCGCCATCTTGAAATAAAATATGACATAAATCTTCCACCGAAACTTCAAATTATAAATGATTTTACGAAATAAACACATAAGTGAAAATGAAAAATAAACTATCTTAATAATCAAAAGACAATTAATTCACCTTTATATCCATATTTCAAAGAAAACTAAGCCAAGTTATACAGTTATTATTAATGAGAACATAAATCAGAAATTTACACATATAACAACAATGATATAAAATTACATACTACGTTATTTAGGGCTTGCTGACTATTGCACAATCATTTGATAAACAATAAATTATGCCTATAATAAACAAATTAAATGCAAACCTTTTAATTGATTTTGTCCAAAAGTCGTGTACCTTGGGTTGGCATTTGCCTTATGCAGGCGGCAGTTACTTTTTTGCATTGCCCAAAAAAGTAACCAAAAAAGTCTAGTTCAAAAAAGGGCAATTGCGGAGCACCGTTCATTTCCGACCTGCCCATCCCTTACGGGTTCCTTCGCTTCTCGCATTGTCATGCTCGACCTTTCAGGATCGCTCAGTCCTGCTTTTTCTATTGCCATTTTTAGCCATTCTATTTTGTTTTGTTCGTGTTTGGCAATAGACGCAGTTTCCAGCCCACCCGCTAGCGGTTCACTTCGTCAAACGCTTGCGGCCTTTGGTGCTTTGCACTTCACTTCGTTCTTATTCTCTATTGCTGTTTTTTGAACAAATGGCTCCGAAATAATTCCTCATAAAATGAATAGTTGACGTTTTAACAGATGCTTCTTAGTTTTGACTAAAAATGAAAAGGCCGGTCAGATTTCATCCTTGAATTTGTAGAAAACAAAAATATGCTTTGTTGTAAGTTGAGTCATTAATCATTTTAACTAAAAATTAGACACTTACACTTACTTAATCGTCGCCTCATGCCGGCTAGGCAAATACTTTTTGCATTGCCAAAAAAGTATTCAAAAACGCTAGTTCAAAAAAATGCAATTGCGGAGCACCGTTCATTCTCGTTGCAAAATGCTTTTTCTATTGCCATTTTTAGCCATTCTATTTTGTTTTTTTCGTGTTTGGCAATAGACGCACTTTTGCAACTTCATTCTCTATTGCTGTTTTTTGAACAAATGGCTCCGAAATAATTCCTCATAAAATGAATAGTTGACGTTTTAACAGATGCTTCTTAGTTTTGACTAAAAATGAAAAGGCCGGTCAGAAAAATATTCAGAATTGAAGATAACAAAATGTCCATTATTGTAATAACCCATTGATTAGCAAATAAGGATTTTTTTAAACATACTCTAAGAAGACAAAACAGCGGCGGCATTTTCATGCTGAAGACATGACAGGTTTGTTAACTTTTTTTTTGCTGCAGAGAAAAAGTGAAAGCCTTGCCGGCTCGAGGCAAATGATTTATTGGCTTAGAAAGTATCGAATTACAGATAATGATTAATTCATTTCAGAAAAGAACAATTATTTCTGCACACTTTCTTATAACAAAAAGATATCTTTAAATAAAATCCCTACTTTTGTCTACCAGATTTTACCAATTTTAAAATCAGAAACCATGAAGACCCATTTTAGTATGTTTATGTTTATAAGAATTATCACTTTCATTTCCTTTTGGGCCATCATCGGCCAAAACACAATCACAGCTCAAGATGGTAAATATATCTTGGTAGACCAATTTGGTTATCAGACCCTAAGTACCAAAGTTGCTGTCATCAGAGATCCGCATGTGGGTTATGATGCTAATGAATCTTACAGTCCTGGTGTTAGTTTTAGTGTCATCAATGTAGAGAATGGAAGTGAAGTTTTTGAAGGCCAAATCCAAGCATGGAATAATGGTAGCATCGATCCGATATCTGGTGACAAAGTCTGGCATTTTGATTTTACCGAACTGACCATACCTGGAGAATATTATGTATTTGACAATACTACCAATCAGAAATCCTTTCCATTCCGCATTGACGAAAATGTGTACAATAATGTCTTAAAAGCTGCTGTACGTACATTTTATTACCAAAGAGCAGGTGTGGTAAAAAGTCCTGCTTTTGCAGGTGCCAATTGGGCAGATGGACCTTCTCACATAGGTGCACTCCAAGATAAAGATTGTAGACCCTATAATGCCAAAACCGATGCTTCTAAGGCAAAAGACCTATCCGGTGGCTGGTATGATGCAGGAGATTACAATAAATATACGCCATGGACGGCTTCTTATTTGGTCACCTTACTCAGAGCATACGAAGAAAACCCTACGGTGTGGACAGACGATTATAACATTCCTGAGTCTGGAAATGGTATACCTGACATCATAGACGAAATACTCTTTGGTGTAGAATGGCTCATCAAAATGCAACAATCTGATGGTTCGTGTCTGAGTATCGTAAGTTGTGCGCATGCATCACCACCTTCTGCGGCAACTGGTCAAAGTGTATATGGACCTGCGAGTACTTTTGCAACCTTAAAATGTGCTGGTGCCTTTGCCTATGCTTCCCAAGTTTTGAAATCTTATCCTGCGTATCAAGCTAAATCTGATGACTTAATAAATAGGGCAAAATCTGCTTGGACATGGGCGAATAATAATCCTAATGTTTTATTCCCAAACAATACAAGTTCCAATGGAAGTCAAGGTGTAGGCGCTGGAAACCAAGAGACAGACGACCTAGGTAGATTGACTGCAAAACTCGGTGCATCGCTTTACCTTTATAGACGCACGGGAGAAGATGTCTACAAAACATTTTTTGAAAGCCAATACAAAGAAATGCCACTCTTCAAATGGGGAACATACATCAGTCAATACTTTTTCGAAAGTCAAGATATCCTACTCCAATACAGCCATACACCTGGTCACAACTTTGAGATAGCCCAAAGCATTAAAACAACGACAGTAGCCGCTGCCAAAAAAAGTGGCGATTTTGCTGATGCTATTTTGACAAACAAAGACCCATACCTAGCTTTTATCAAAGATTATAATTGGGGATCCAATCAATACAAATCTATCTATGGCAATGTGTTTCATGTGATGTCTTCGCTTAACCTTGACCCACTAAATTCTGCCACCTATCTACATGCAGCAAAGTCTTACCTTCACTATATCCACGGAGTCAATCCATTCAATATGGTCTACCTGAGTAATATGAAACCATATGGTGCTGATAAAAATATCACACAGTTTTATCACTCATGGTTTGCTGAAGGAAGCCCTTGGGACCAAGAAGGTGTATCCCTTTATGGACCTGCACCAGGCTTTCTAGCAGGTGGACCCAATACATCTTATAGTGTCGATGCCTGCTGCCCAAACAATTGTGGATCCCCACAAAACAATGCCATTTGCACATCGATGAACCTCACGCCACCACTCAACCAACCTGCCATGAAATCCTACAAAGATTTTAACAATAGTTGGCCGCTCAACTCATGGTCTATCTCCGAAAACAGCAATGCATATCAAGTGGCATACATCAGACTCCTATCCAAGTTTGCCACCAAAAACACCACATCCAACAATGCAGAAATCACAGCATCCCAACAGAAATTCAGCATCTACCCGAATCCCACCAACGGCATTATAACCATCTTGATCAACGACGCCAACACCTATCAGCTAGAAGTAAAAGACATCACCGGCAAAACCATGATTACCACCGCTATCACCTCAAATCAGACCATCGACCTGCAACATTTATCCGCAGGTTTGTATATTATCTCAATCACAGATGGACAAAATCAATGGATGGAAAAGGTGGTTAGGTAAAGGTGGGTTGGATTTTTGGTTGTTTATTAGTTTTTATGTTTAAGGTTTAAATGTTTAATGTTTAATGTTTAAATGGATGGTGGACTTATAAATTCTAAGGAATAAAGCCTTTAAATCTAAAAGACAAAGCATTATTTTTGAAGATATCTCGATACTTGTGAAGCTCAATTTTTCACATCTAGTTTTACTACCATGACTGACCGATCTCGAAGAGTGAAGTACATTATTGCTTCAAGGGAAGAAATCGCGAAAGCGGGTAGACAGGGTTCAACGGAGTTTTTATTCTAGGTACTTCGTACCAAACGAAAACTTAATTGTTATCGGCTGCCTTTTTATACTCCCATTTCAATGCTCCCACCTGGCCCATCTAATAAAGTTATTTCAAATTCTTTTACTTCTTCGTTCTGTCTATCAAGAATTAGATATCCTTCAACTTCAATCTTTCCAGAAGTCATACCACTTGAATAGCTAAATTCTTCAATGTCCTCTCCGTAATATTCTCTGACTTCTTTGTGATTAATATAGTCGTTCCAGCTAATATCAATATGTGCATTAATTTGACATTTCACGCTGAAATGCACCAATTTTTCTCCTGAATTTAGTTCGTTAACATCTCTAATTTTAAAGTCATCATAAAACAATATTTCGTCAGCTTTAACTCTTCCTACACCATACGGAAACCCTGCTAATACTTCTTCAAAGTCAACTTCTTTGATAAATTCTGTAAACTCCTTATCTAACCATTGTTTAAAATCGAAATTCTGTACTTGCCCTTTTGATAGTTGAAGTTTTAATTCGTCTAATCTCTTAAGCCTAGGCAGTATGAACTCGTCATTGAATTTGGATACTGCAACTGATATTTTAAAATTTTTGTTTGCTGTAGTTTTGTCGGTAAACTCATCTGATAAAAATCCACTGTCACCGAAATCCTTAGTATTATTGGTTATAAAAACAATCTCTTCCGTTCCCCAAGTTTCAAGTCTTTTTATTGTCTGCCAAATCAAAAAGTCTCTATAACCTGCATCACCTTTTTTAAAGGGTCTGCGTCTTTCTAAAATACGCTTGACGACTTCTTTATGTTCAACTTTCGGATAAGGTAAAATATTTGCTTTTACTTCCTGTAACTTGTCCCTCAAGAACTTTTCGTAGTTCTTTGTTGCTTGATCAATATTGACAGGAATAATTTGAATTTCCTTTTTTAATAACCTTGTGATATCAGAGTTAAGTTTCTTTTGTTCGACAACTTTTTCAGTTAAAAACTCCTTATATTTATTTACCGTTTCATCAATTACAATTTCAGGAATATGGATAGTTGCAGGAATAATATTTAACTCTTCAAGAAAAACTCGTGAATGTGGACTTTCAAACCAGAAGTCCTGAACTAAAATATTTGTGTCAAGAGTTACTTTCACTTGTTATTCTATTTTTGTTGATGTTAGTAGGTGCCTTTTTTACTAAAATATCAGTAGTCATATTGTTTAATCTGCTCTTTTGTATATTCAATTATAATTTTAAGACTATCATGATGTTGTTTTTTTTGTTCTTCATTTAAGAACTCCAAGTTATACTTTTTTGCGGAAAGCAATTCAATTTGAAATTCAAGTGTAGGTTTGTTTAATTTATAAAGTCTGGTCATTTTATTTCCATAATTAACAAATGATATTTCTTCATCTAATTCCATTGGATATGTTAAGTTGTCATGTGTTATAAATATTTTCCCTTGTCCGTTTTCAAAATTGTAACTATTTGATTTAACATAATCGTTGTCATAATATGCTGGATAAATTTCCTTGGATACTTTGAAAATAGGTTGGCTTATTATAAGGTTAGGTTGGTACAGATTCGATTTAAAGAGTTTGGTTTTTTGTTTATACTTTCCTTCAATTAGTAAAAAGTCAGCTAAAATAGAATTTGGATTTGGTCTTTCAAAAGCTGCAAATGGAAAACCAAGTTGTTCTGAGACTATCAAGTCAGATGAACAATTTGTAAAAAGTATATTGTTGACTTTTAATGTAAAACAGGTTGGACTTATTAAAAAGCATAAAGTATTTGCACCGGTCCATCTTAGCCCTTTATAATTGTCATAAGTATTCGTAATTGCTAGCAATCTGTCTTTTAATGCAATTCTCGTATTTATAAAATATTTTGGTTCCATATTGAATGTTCCGTTGTTGTGATACTGAATTGCTAACCATAGACTAATTCTAACTTTGTCGAACCAATCAAGTAATCTTATTACTTCTTCAGTCTCAACAAATTCATCAACAAGTATTTTTTCAACCGTTGGTTTTACGAGAGCTTCAATTTCTGCAAAATCTGAATTGCATTTAGTGCAAGAAGGAAAGGTAAATGATGAAAAATTAAATTCAATCTCTCTTAATTCCTTCCAATTTGAACCAACAGACATTTTTTTGTTTTCTGTTCCAGTTAGTCTCATTAACCACTTTGGTATAATGTGCTCTTTATTTTTGTCTCGTGGTGGTTGTCCACAAAATATACATACTTTCTCCATTTTTATCTTTATTTTACACCATTACAGCTAACGGATCGGTGATGTGAAGCGGACGACCTAAGGATTTCTGATCTCAAATTATTTGTTATATGCATGATTTTATTCATATTTTCCTTTTAAAGGAGATATTTCAACTACTGGAATCTCAATTTTTCTTCCTAATCTTTTCATGATTCCAAAGTATATGAAGGTTATATGCTCTCGAAGGTCTTTCAACTTATCCTCAGGAAATTTAAATCCTAACTGAATTCTTTTTATTACGATATGAGGTTCACCAATTTCTAAATTATATAATTTTACTTTATGATAAGATACTATCTTGTTCTTTGAATTAATATCGTAGCCAAAGATTGAATTTTCTTCAAATGATTTTTCTGGCCTTTGCGATCCATCTTCATGGAAAAGTCTGACTTCACTTTCAGTTTTATAAATTGGATCTTTATGTAAACATGCTGGAATTTGTATTATATCTTTTAGATCTACAATCCTATTGTTTCTTTCTTCAAATTTTTTGTTAGCATCGAAGAATTCTGAATAATCAAGTTTAACATAATTTACTTTAGCTATTTTAATTGAAGAAATAGCTCTTATTGGGTCGTCAATTTCGAATTCAATTGCACATCCAGATCCTTCTCCACCATAGAATCTCCACATATTTAGTATATCTGTTGACTCTAATATATCGGCAGAACACATAGAGAAAATGTGAGTCCTTTCTTTATGAAATTTGAGTTGAAAGTCGTTAAATCCGAATTCCTTCGCTATAAACTCAAATTCCTTAGGATCATTCATTCCGGTTAAGTCATACATTCTCAATCCGATTTCATTTAGAATTGAATGTAATGCCCTTAATGAAGTAAAGTGAATAAAGTTCGTATCATTTGGCCTATACTCTGGAGCACATTCTAATAATGATTTAATATCAAGTTTAATGTTGTAAGAATTACTGCCATATCCAGACAAAAAGTCCGTGACAGAGTTTTCAGTTGCAGACTTGAACAGGAAAGGCAGAACGTTCTTAATATAATCTGAGTTTAAACTATCTAATAAATTTGTCATTTATTTTTTCTTGCATATTACTTACTTATTTCCACAACAAAGCTACAATACACTTATGGTTTTTCCAAACATCTTAATAAGTGATAGTAAAACCACCATCATCTATTTATTAACTTTAAAATATTGATTTCTGATAATTTCAATATTAATCATTATACTTATCTACAACTTTCCTTTACAAAACAAATCTAATTTGTAATTAATAGTAAATTTAGTATATTATTCTTTTTGAATTTTCGGGGTAAGTTATTTATATTTTCTTGTTTTCTAGATAACGATCAGCAAAGGTTACGGACACAGCGTTAAGAAGTCTGTCTAGTACCTTGTTAATTAAAAGACTTTCCATTCTAAATTCCCATCTTTATCTGCTTTTACACCAAATCCTGCTTGCATACTTTCAAAATTAATCATTTGTCCAGGTATATATGTAACTTTCATCTTTGTAGCACCTAAAAACTCAAGTTTTCTGTCAACAACATCTGGGTCGATGACTATATTTTTGTCATCATACGCACGAGGTACACTTGGATAAATAATCCCATCAACTGATTGCATTTCGAATCCATCAATCTTATTTAGCATTCTGTCTGCGTAATAATTTGAAAGCATATATTCCATATCGTCATCAATTTTAGTTTTTGCAAATTCTTTGGCAAAGAAATCCATTAATGCAAATTTTCTATCGTCGTTCACCTTTTTTCTTGTCGCTTCGTAATACTTCCTAGTACATTCTATATCTCTGTCTTGAATATTAAGTCCAGGAGCTTTCTGTTGCAAAGTTATTAAAGCATCAGGTGATTTTATCACTTCAGCAAGTGTTAAATCTTCTTTCAATTTCCATTGACCAACTGTTAACCAATAGGTCCAATCTTTATTTAGCCTTTCCAAGTTCACGCCCTTAGAAATTCCTTCCATGCAAGCAGTAACAATTTCTGTTGAGCAATAGAAGACAGGTTTTTCTGGTTTATTTACCCTTCCAAATCCTTTAAGCTTATGTTTATTCTTTTCTTTTACATAGCTGATATCAGATAAAGTCATATAAGGTACGCTACTCAAATGGTCTTCATGAGGCCGAGCTCTATATAGAATTTTGAAATTCAAAGATTCATGCAAAACGGGCTGATCAGATTCCTTTTTTAAAGTTATTACACTAACTGGGATGCTTGGTAAAAGCTCATTTAACATGAATGTCAAATCAGTATAATCGTATTCAGTCATTTTATTTTTTATTTTTTCAAGCTTTATTAGAATCTCTTCAGTTATCATTTTGGTTTCTATTTTTAGTACCAATTAAAATCAAAATTGTTTTGGTATGTCTTTTTTCTTGGTATTTTATTACAAAATGTCTTGTTACTAACTTTTCCCATTTGCGCAACTCTATTTATATAAAATACTAAAGTTTGATCAAAAAATTCGGCATTAAACGTTTTTTATATATTTGGACACAGAATTTTGTACGTTGATCATTTTCAATCACCAATCATTTATTCATCTACGTCATTATGTAAAGGCAAATATAGGATTATACGGGAATGATTGATTTAATTATTCATAATATTTTAATCATTTGCCTACATTTTAATTGATTTTCGACTTTCTTCTTTAGTTTTGCTACCTAGTTTAAATGAAGTTTACCGAAAAAACAAAGCTACAGCCCTTTTTTATAATCAACCGACAAGGGATTAGGAAAAGGCAGAAACTCTGGCGATATCCACATAACTTGTAACGCTCTGCGTTATATAAAATAAATTTCTTTTTTCAAGTCTGGCCCCGCTACCGAAGGCCAATTTCAACAGGGCTTGCCATGTGATAGCATGGGCGTTCATCGTATCCCGCAAAGCTGGACAAGTTGTCCGCTGGACACTGCCTGTCACGTGAAGCGTGAACGAACGCTTAGTTGTTATCGGCTGCCCTACTTACAGTCAGTCAGTGTTGTATTTCAATTACAAATAACTCAGCCACCATTTGTCTTTATTATTTGCTTTATAGGTCATATATTTTTTACAAAGCGGATAGAGAAGTAACACAACACTAATCCAAACTACATAAACGATGAAAAGTGAATATCCATAAGTTTTGAGGGTTTCACTCATAAAGCTTTTACCTGTTACAATCATATCCTGCCAATTGCCACCAAAAATTAAAATGCCAATAATTGCCAAAATGTGGATTACCAACATATGTAAAAAATAATAGAATAATGGCACTCTTCCGAAGACCAAAAAGAAATCTGTTATTTTATTTTTTGTATTTTCAAAGGCATATAAAAATATCATTGCAGGTCCAAGTGTAATACAAAGAAACAACAGAGAAGGTGGGTACTTTGTGACTTTAAAAAAAGATAGGATTGATTTAGTGGTTGTATCTTGAACCGACCAAGGCATTAAATCGCCATATACATTAAATCCTCTTAAAATAACAAAAAGGAAAAGAGCCCCTAAGCCTAACCTCAACAGCCATTTTTTGCGAAGTGAAACGTCAAAATCCTTTTGATAAAATGAACCAAACAAGTAACCTAATGCCATTAGTCCAATCCAAGGAATAAGTGGATAATGCAAAATAACCATATGATTTGAACCATAAACTAACGCATTATCTTGGTGTAAAAAGTACCAAATAATGGATTGAAAACTTTGTCCTTGCATTACTATATTATCCAAAGCATTATGCCCTGCAATTAGAATAATACCTACAAGCAAAATCACTTTTTTAGGAAGGTAAATAAGAAATGAAAGACAAATCATACTAAATCCTATTGCAAAAATCACTTGAAATATTTGAAGGCTATAAGTAACATCAAATGTCCAAATAAATGTATTAACCACTATTTCAAGAAAAATGAGCCAAATACCACGAGTAAAAAGAAATTTAAAAAGCTGTGGCTTCGTTTTATTAGTTCCATATAAAAATGCAGAAGTGCCTGACAAAAGCACAAAAACAGGTGCACAGAAATTGGTAATAAAACGTGTAAAAAATAGCAACGGGGTTGTAGTCTGCAAATTTGTTGGGTCAATAAAAAATGAGCCATAATGAAAATAATCTCTAACGTGGTCTAATGCCATGATAACCATTACAGCACCTCGTAAGATGTCTATTGATTCTATTCTGGGTTTATTGAGTGCTGTCATAATTCAGTTATAAGAGGTTTTGGTTATTGCAAATTATTTTGCTCATTTTCGAAGGATGTCGCCATAGGGTTGCCAATAACTTACTTATTTCTACAACAAAGCTACAACACACTTTCGGCCTTTCCAAATATCTTAGCTTTTGAATATAAAATCACCAGCAGCTATTAAATAATCCCGATCGTCGCAGTGCCGCTAAAGCTACACAAGTAGTCCGTTGGACGCTGCATGTCACGTGAAGCGTGAACGAACGCTTAGTTGTTAAAGGTAGTATTTAAAGTTTCAGAATTTCTACAAGCATCGTACCATTTTTGTTATATTTATCCAGCCTACGTTTTAGTTCTGATTGGGCCATTTCCAAAGTGTCATATGTGTTAAAATCGCATGAGCATCCGGTATCATTCTTACATTCTTCTTTGATTCTCGTAAAAAATGGTTTGCCCATCTCGGATAATTCCTCCTGTGTACAGGTTATTTGCCCAATCTCTGTGTGTACAATAGTCTTGTTTTGTGAGGAGCCTCGGTCAGCAAAGGGTCGGGAAATGACGAAATAGTAGTATGTTTTTGTTACAGGTCTCTCGTCTATAGAAACAGTTGATTCATTGTTTGGAATATTGAGTGTTGAAATAGCATTTTGTAGCGTGTTTTCAGCAGTAAAATATTTCTCACGCAGTAAGTCAAATTTGGTTTTATCATTCACCACCTTGCTCAATGTCTGCTCAATAAATGTATAGTTGGTCATAACTACAGGCGATTGCAGCAACGCCTTTATCCACTCCCACATTTTTTCTTCCCCGATCTCTTTTTCTATAGCTGAAAAAATAAGTGGTGCATAATAGTATACATACAACTCCCGATCGTTGTAGTCGCCATTTGAGCGAACCTTAGCGATGGGGACAGGAATAAAATTTTGCATAGCACTGACTTTCGATTGCAGCTTCTCATGGTAAAGGTCTTCACTGATCAACTTCCGCGTGATATGAAGTGATAAGAATTCGGCAAACCCTTCGGATATCATATCACCTGCTTCTGAATTGAAACTACGCACATGGCCAAAGTAATAATGGGCCAATTCATGCGCCATATATTGCAGGAAGCCGGCCCCTTCGCTTTTGCTGGCAAACGTTTTCATACCATCATCCCACCCTACTTTGACAATGGTAGGGTATGATGCAAATAACCACGAGTTATATTTAGACACGGGTGTAGTCTGGATGTACACCGCTTTTCCTTTGTAGGGAATAGCTAACTTATTTTCAAGGTATGTCTGATACGAATGAAGCGTCTTTTCTAGTTCGGTGAGTTGCTGATCATCTGCATCAGGATTTAGAAAATAGTTGCCATTTATAGATACCGATTTAAAATCACCTGCAAATAATGTAAGGTCTTGTGAATTAGTACTTGTCACTTTAGCGTACGTAGCGGAGATAGGTTGGCTGCCATTTACGTAAATTACTTTGCAATCATTACAAGCCACATCAAGATCATACGTTACTTTTTCGTACAACTTATCATTTCTCACATCATAGAGTATCGGGCACCATGCACTTTGAAGACCATCTGCCCGCAGTGTCGTACCATTGAACGCAATATTACCTCTCCAGTCTTCCACACTTATGGAATCTGTAATCACCGGGTACATGCCCACATAATTAATACGTATAGCATGTGGGAGATATTTCCCTGATTCATTGTAAGATGGAATATAATAGGCTGATGATTCGCCGTAAGACAAGGTGTCCAGCAATGAACGTTCATATCGAAGGGGTAACATGAAAGGCTCCGCATTCTTGATATACCGGATATTCATGCCCGAATTTAGTCGTATAAAGTAATCACTAAGTCGTGGCATATTTGACAATGTAAGGTCGCAAGCTATAGTACCATTTTTAACTGAAATCACCACATTTCCTTTGACATGAGGAATGGTATCCTGTGCAAATGTTACCATCGATACCACAGAGAAAAGGAGCAAAGTAAAAATATTTTTATTCATACAATTTGAAATTTATAAAATAGGAATTTGTGGATGAAATATTAGGGTTTATCGCAATAAAATTAGATGCAACTTACTTATTTTAAAGAACAAACATACAATACACTTGTCATTTTTCCAAATTATGCAAGCCCTATAAAATAAAATCATCATCATCTTTCAAATGACCTCAAAATACTAATTTCCCACTATTCCAATATTTAAAATCGTAAATCAAATCTCTTTTCCTTGCAAAACAAATTTCATTTGCATTTAACCGTAAATTACGGATGTTATTCTTTTTTACTTCTTTGTGTGAATGATTTATGATTTCTTGTTTTCAAGATATCATTTGGTATATAAAGTGCAGCGACCAAACTGTCGTTGTGATTTCATATACATTGTGCTGTGTTCATATTTTCTACCAAGGTCCATCTCTGGTAATGTTCAGAATTTTTCCATTCTCAAACCGAAATGCTCCACCCCAACCTACAAACCAAATACGTTCATTCCGATCTTTATAGATTTGATAGGCAAGGGGTCCATAATTACCTTCTAATATTTTATGTTCAGTGAGTTCATTATTGCTTAAACGGAATATACTCCTGGAACAATTAAACCAAATATCTCCGTTGGCGGCTTCCACAATATTACTTGTTCCTTTGGTTTCTTTAAATAATTTGCTTGATATATCAACCAAAGAATCACCATTGTAAAGATAAAGTCCTTTGGATGTGGAAATCATAAATTCACCTTTCTGAGTTTCTATGACCTTACTAACAAAATTACTTTTAAGCCCATCCTTTTTTGAGATTTCTGTTAGCTTATTATTTTCTTTTATGTATACGCCTCCATTGGTGCTAAACCAGATTCGTCCCTTCCTGTCAGCCATAATATTATGGATAAACGTGGTACTCGAAACGCCTACTGTAGTGTCAACTTCACCTTTTGGCAATTCGAAAGTAGTAAATTTTTTCCCATCAAATACACTGACGCCATCAATGGTACCTACCCAAGTATTCCCTTTAAAATCTGTTTCAAGGCTCCAGACGTCATGACTGATTAATCCATCTGATTCATATAAATTTATAATCTTACCGTCATCTATGTAGCTAATCCCTCCTGAATGACCAAACCATATTTTCCCATTTGTACTTTCTTTGATGGCACGTATAGCCACTCCTGTACCTGATGCACTTTTTATTTCATCTATATGCATCAATGTGTCACCAACCAATTTATAAGCTCCGTCGTGCGTTCCAAACCAAAAACCACCTCTACTGTCATGAAACATTACCCTGACAGTCTCAGCTATCTGATTTGTAAAATTCGGGAAGATAATTGGTTCCTGAGTTTCCGGCCTTACTATAAGCATATTATTTGACGTACCTACATCTTTGTTAATTTTAGCTTGTCCCTCTTGTCCACTGCAAGAAATTAGCGTGCTACAGAAAATAATTGCTGTCAATAATTTGATAGAGATTTTTTGTATCATTGATGTGTTACATTTTTTAGAAATCAGTACTTAAGGGTGTCTTAATCAAAGATACGACTCACTTGCAGTTTTTCCAAATATCTAAGCATTTGAATCTGAAATTTACCTCATCTTTCAAATAACCGTATTAAACTAATGTCCGACAATTTCAATATTTAAAATCGTACACCATGACTCCTTTTTTTACAAAACAAATTTCATTTGTCATTAACCGCAAATTACGGATATTATTCTTTTTAACTTCTTTGGGCAAATTATGTATGTTTTCTTGTTTTTCGAATATAACGGTTCTCGTCTTGTCGATGTGGCAAATTTTTAGCACAAAATTTCAATAAAATTGGGAATATTTGATTTAGCAGAAATGTTTTAAAGAAGTACTTCAGCCGCCATATTGCCAAACCGATATTGGCAGATCAATCATCTTTTAATGATTACAACTTTCTCTTTTTTTAACTTTATTTTTATCATAAAAAATATAATTAAACCAAACATTAGAATAGCTATAAATATAAACATGTGGTTCAACCCGAAGCCGTTTTGTTCAAAAAAAAAAAATTGGGTTTCATATATATTAAACCTTCTCGATTGTCAATTATTACATTAAATCTTTTTAATATTTTGTTCCCAATCAGTCCCCCAAATTTATAGTCAGACTCATTTTTGTTTTGTTTTTCTAAAGTAATTACACCTTTAGAAATAGTTTGATTCGCAATAATTAGTTCTGGAATAAATGCAACTTTTTTATTGCCAAAACCAATAATATTTGAAAATTTATCATATAAGTTATGTTTTACTAAAAAACTATTGCCGACTATTCCGTTGCCCGTGTTTCCTGTGTCGAACAAAAACCATTCTGTATAATTTTTATTATCTACTTTAAAAGTTGCTTCAAAAACTGGACGAACGCCATTGTCTAAAATCATATTTTGTTTTACATAATCAGTTTCTATTTCGGGCAATTTGTCGTATAAAATCAGAACATTATTTTCATAATCAATTTTATAAATTTGGTCTAAGAAAAAGCTATTCCCAATAATTACATCTTCATAGTTTTCCATATTTTTGGTCTCATATATTTCAATACCACTCCACGTCAATCCTTGAATTTCAATTTCATTTTTTGAGCTTATATTGGTTTCATTTATACCATCACTATTAATAAGGTTTCCTTTTTTATCAAAATTTATTTTGATTTTCTTTGATGATTTTTTATTTAAATTTACTGCATCCGCTCCTAAATCAAACTGAATATTTAGTAATTCTGAATCATTTATTTTTCCTTTAAAGTAAATTCGATTATCCTTCATCGTGAATGGAATCGTATCGTTGCCTTGCTTTACTTTCTTTGGTATTTTTAGGTTTGGGTAATTTGCAGAGATTCGAGTATAGCAAGAGTCTTTACCATTCAACAGCACAATAAAATCTTTGGCTTCACCATAATTCATAGTAAATGAAATACTATCAATATCAGTAATGAATTTTACATATGTGGATTTTCGAGGTAAGTCTAAATAATAAATGTCTGGTTTAGTTTCAGGAAAAATTACCCAAAAGTTTGATTTGTAATTTATTCCGTCTAGTATTTTTACATTTTTTGAGTTAGCACGAATAATAGGCAGTTCTTGCTGGGCTGATAAGTTTTGAAAAATTATAACCAATAAAAGAACCAAAATATTTCTCATCTCTTGTGAATTGACTGTTATGTTAGGTTTCTGCCAACGATTTGTGCTCACGACGTAGCAGCGTTTAGCCGTTTTGGAAGTTTAGCACTTAGTTGTTTGTGGTCTTTTTTCAATTTATCTTTATTATTGTTTTGCTTTTGTCATAACTAAATTCAGCATCCTCAATTTTTGTATTCTTAACTTCAATTGCTTGCCAGACAACTGTTCGATTTGGCCATTCGTATTCAATTCTTAGCGGTATACTCTTTATCTCCTTATAAATTATATCATAGAAACTACCTTTACAATCGGTGAAATATTCAGGATTAACATAATATTCGTCTGAGAAGTAGTATCTCCGATAAGAAACGGGTCCAGCTTTGCCTATGGGTTTTAATTTAATTGTAATTCGACTACATGACATGTTTAGGATTGTGTCGACATTAGGTTCAATTTCGAATTCAATTAATTCAGCATCTAGTTTTGTCGCATCCAGCAACATGATTGTATCTGGATTTTGAGTTATAAAGTAATTAGATTTCTCTGACGATAGGAATATATCCTTTACAAAATATGATTCTCTATTTTCAAATTTTATTTTTCCTTTGCTATATGTATATCTAGATGATTTACCAATACCACCATAATCATAATTAACATTATAATTTTCAACATGCGGTATAACCTTATGCTCAAATTCAATATATCCTTCAAATTCTTTTTTAGTATCTTGAGAATAAGATTCAAAATTCAATAGGATTAATAGTAAAAAAATATACTTCATTTAATTTTATTTCTGATAATTGATATCTAACTTACTTAATTCTAAAACAAAACTACAATACAATTCTGGTTTTTCCTAAGGATTTATAAGTTTTGTTATTGTGATCTCCCATTCAACCATTTGTTTTACCTTACCAACTTCACATCTCCACCAAGTACCAATGCTTTACTTAAACAGAAACCTGGCGGAGTATTTGATTGGCAAAATTGATATGCTAGCTATCTAAGATGTCAGAGCTACACTCCTTTTTTGAAGTTGAATTTTAATAGATGTATGTTTAAATTTAAAATTAATTTCGTCAATCATATAATCAAAAGAGAAACTTCCATTCTTTTAGCCCAAAATATAAAAAACAATTACACTAAACTTTCCAAATATATCTTCATGGTCAGTTGACTACAGCAAACCCTTTATATTTTCCCAATAATATTTTACTCTATTCTGGAGCGCCAAATCATATTTGTTGGAAAGGGGTAATCTAATTGGAGAAACGATAAAATATTCTTGTGAATAGATTCCTGCGCGGAACCACTGATAATATTTCTTTGAAAAGAGTACCCAAAACGACTGAATCCTTTAAACATTAAACAATTCAACATTAAACCTTAAACATTACATATTAAACTATTTTTCCCAAACTTTGCTATCCGTTTCCATTTTTATACTTAACTTTGTTTAGGATTTCCAATGATAACTTCCATGCTATATCATTCAAATCTAAAAGTTTTTTCTTATTATATAAATTATTTCACTCAAGCTAAAACTATGAGATTTTCATTTTACCATTCTTTTATTTTGTTGTTTCTAATATTACAATCTCCTATCGAAATTATTGGTAGAAATACGTCCGATAACGAAACATTCACTATCATTTCATCCAAACAAAAAATAAGTTTCTCTATCGAAAAAAAGGTATTAAAAGCAAAACTAGAGACAGACGAAGTTATACAATGTAATGTGAAAACAGGCGAGTATTTTAGAAAATATATGTACTTTGACAATACTAGTAGTATTAAAGAAGTTGCCATAAATGGCGTAGACATCAGCCCCATCATCACAGATGATTTTCCTAGGTCCGGCATCTTCCATAGTGATTCTAAACTTCTATATGTAGACCATAGATTTAATACCAAAAGTAAGGATATCGATATCTTTACCGAAAAAGAATTTGATGATTTTAAATTTATCGACTTATTAAAATTTCAGCTTTATTCCTATGCAGTTACCTATTCGGAGATTATCATAGAAATACCCAATTGGTTGGAATGCGATTTACAAAAGTTCAACTTTGAAGGGCAAAACATTACCACAAGTGTAGAAGAAAAAAGTAAGTCAAAAATATATACTTTCATTTTGCAAAATATACCTGCTGATCTCACATTAAAGGCTGTGCCTGATTCTCGTGTGTATCAGCCACATATCATGTTGCTACCAAAAAAAATGGAGTTAGATGACAAAAAGGTAGCACTTCTACCTGATATCAACAGTCTTTATGGTTGGTACAATTCATTGGCAAATGAGATAGGTAATGATAAATCCGTTTTGGTTTCATTGGTAGGAGACATCACAAAAGATAAAACCACGCAATTGGACAAAATAAAAGCCATTTATTACTATATCCAAAACAACATAAAGTATGTAGCTTTCGAACATGGCATCATGGGATTCAAACCAGAATCGTGTCAAAACGTACTAAAAAATAAGTTTGGCGATTGTAAAGGTATGGCAAATCTAGCCAAAGAGATGCTCCAAATCATAGGTGTAGATGCCCGTTTGACTTGGCTCGGCACGGACGGATCTCCGTACAATTATGATTACCCTTCAGTATATGTAGACAACCATATGATCTGCACGATTATATTAGATGGAGAATACATTTTTCTAGATCCTACTGAAAAACACAATGACTTATTTGCCTATGCTAATCGTATCCAAGGTCGTGAAGTTCTCATCCAAGACGGCGACAAATTTATAAAATCCATCGTGCCTAATCAAGATAAGGATAAACACCTTTCTCAATATGATCTTCATATGCGAATGGAAGGAAGCTTACTCAAAGGTGATGGTAATCTAATTATGAAAGGAAATAGTAAAACAAGTTATGCATCATTTATCCAATCATCAGGCGAAAAAAACAAGGATAAAGCCATCAATTATTTACTAGGTAATAATGATAATAACTTCAGTGCTACCACAACCCAAACACAAGTCATGCCGAGTAGAGATGAAGATTTTCATTTAAAATACGAACTAGTGGCTGATAACCAAATATTAGTCTCTGGTCAAGAAAAATACATAAATCTTGAGTTTGAAAGACCGCTTGGTAATATGGTGATAGAAGACAAAAGGAATTGTGACTACTATCATGGGTATAAGCAATATGAACAATCCAATATTCATCTACAAATACCACCACAGCATACGGTAAAGTATCTACCACCATCCATCACAGAAACCAATGAATTGGGAAGCTTTCATTTCGGTTACGAAGTAAAAGAAAACAAGATATTGTATAGCAAAAACATCGTATTAAACAAGACACAAATCCCAGTAAAAAGCTTTGATACTTGGAAAAAGATGATCAAACAACTCAACGAATTTTACGACGATAGAATCATCCTAGAAGCAGCTAAATAAACCATAAAAACAACAAGAATGCGCACATATACCTATTTACTTATATGTCTGATCGGCTTATCTCTATTGCCAAAAGACAGCCTTGCACAAGACAGAAAAAAGGTCAAAAGAGATGCCAAAAACATGGAATTCTACAATGCCGTAGTAGATGTTAATGACAAAAGCTTTGACGTGACGACAGCACCCGAAGCATGGAAAAACGAATCATATGTTTTATTAGCTATCAATACTTACATCAATGTAGGATCAAAGAAAGGTCAGTTGAGAGGTATTAATCGAAAAAGAGTTTTATTGCAAGACCAAAACGCTGTAGAATTATTTACAGAATTTTACTTCCAAGACTCTGAGACCATTCTCATCACCTTGACCAAAAAAAATGGAGAAGAAATTGAAATCAATACTAAAGATGCGATTAAGGTTACCACAGAAGTACCTTCCGTATATTCAAGTAGATTTCAGTCTTCACAATCATATAAATTTGCCATTCCCAATATCGAAATAGGAGATATCTTAGATTTTACTACGATTTATTCTCAGGATTTCGGAGGTATATTATCGTATGCGGATGCATTGAGTGATTCCGAACCCATTTTACATCAGAATATTACGATAGATATTGAAAAAAGATGGGATGTCTATAGAAAAACCTTTAATACGGATGCAATATTTGAATTCGGCGAGGGGAAAGGGCATGCTTTTGATGGAAGTCCATATATAGGAATGAATAGATTTTCACTCACAACCACCAACCTTGAAGCAAGATCAGATGACAATTGGGAAAATGTGTATGAAATAGAACCAATTATCAAGTTTGTGGGTATTTCTCCCGCTTTCAAATCTTACTATTTTGGCTATGGTAGAGTTAAAGATAGTCTAGACGTTACTGCCATATTAAACAAAGTAGTTAAAAACATCAACATAGATGAAGCATATTATGAACCTGTTACGAATACAGTACTAAATAAAGTTAAAAATACGGTTACAAAAACTGATCAGCCGAAGGTAAAAGCTGATGCTTGTTATTATTATTTAAGGGAATTTATGAATGATAGATTCTATCCTTCTAAAGCCATAAAAAGTATAAAATCGGGGACTGAAACCTATGAATCTATATACGGTGACTTCACTTCAATGGAAGAAATGGTTTTTTTATCCTTGTTTACGTCCATGTTGAGAGACTTTAAAGTAGAAACTGAAGTTGTAGCATTATTAGCTGATAGAATGGGAGACTTATCTAATGCTGTCACGCTAAATGAACTATATTTTGGTATCTATGTGCCAAGTTGTGATACTTACTATTGGCCGATGAATAAAAATAGTACACATCTCGATATCCCATACGAAATTATGTCTGGTGCTAAGGGCCAAGGAATGTTATATACAAAGGATAAAAAACTGGAAAACAAACCAAAATCTAGAATGGTGCAAGCTGTGACAGCTGACCACAATAAAGAAAAAAATGTCATGAGTTTCAGTTTTAATGTAGCAGACTACACCACTAAGATCAAAAAACAAATGACAGCAACAGGTTATCAAAAGAAAAATTACAAATCGTTTATCGAAGAGTTTGGTGATAATATGTTTTTGGACTTCTTGACCATGTATAATGATAGGGATATAAGAGATGAGTTGGAAGATTACAAAACCAAATCTGCAAAAGATAAAAAGGGCGTTTATGAAGATTTTGTGGAAAAGTCTGACAAAAAAATGGCCGATGCTTTTAAATCTTGGATAGAAGAAAAAGATACAAAAACAGATCTAATCACATTTGAAACGATATCAAGTGGAAGATCATCAGATCAGCCAGATTTGAAAGTAGAAGCAGAATATACCACAGATGGATTGTTAAAAAAGCTAGGCCCAAATCTCATTTTCGATATTGGCAAAAATATAGGAGGACAAGTATTTATAGAAGAAAAATCAAAAACAGGTCGCAAACATGATATTTTTATGGGTGCAGCACGTTTGTATGAATATCAGATGGAAGTAGAAATCCCCGAAGGATACTTTATAGAAAATATCGAATCCCTTAATAAATCTGTCACTAGTGAATACATCTCTTTTAAATCTACCGCTGTAATAGAAGGTAATAAACTTAAGGTAAATACCTACAAATCCTACGATAAACCCAAAGCCCCTAAAAGTGCATGGAATGATATCGTGAAAGTCATAGATGAAGCATATAAGTTCTCACAAGAAAAAGTGATATTAAAAAAGAAATCTTAAGGGAGTAGTTTATTTAAGGTCTGTTGTAAAAGTCAGCCAATCTTATTGTTCGTTATTGTTTCGGAGACGTTTGTTCAAAAAACAGCAATAGTGAATGAAGTTGCAAAAGTGCGTCTATTGCCAAACATGCACAATATTTACAAGAATGGCTAAAATGGCAATAGAAAAAGCATGACTGAACGATCCATTATGGTCGAGCATGACAATGCGAGAAGTGAAGGAACCCGAAAGGGATGGGTAGGCAACGAGAGTGAACCAAAACAATACACCTAGCTGATCTAAGTTTAGATCAGTGCCTTCATTTTTGAGTGATTTCGTATCACTCAAATACAGCAAAGCTGTAACATTCAGTTATCTTTTTTTGAACTAGCGTTTTTGAATACTTTTTTCTGCGCTTGCATTCCAAAGGAATATGCTAAAGCAAATGATGCAAAAAGTATTTGCCTTTTTCCCTTTCCATATTCCTACGGAATGCCACCCAGGGCATGAGGCGACGATTAAAAAATGTGAACACATGAGTTTTTATTCAAATGACTAAAGATACTTGCGCTAAATTGACCATTTGATAAAATACACAATAGATTATCAGTAAATTAAATCAGTGACATCAATCCCTACTTAGACTTTAATACTTTTTCTAACCGATAATTGACCAAGCCTGAACCTTCATTCACAAAGCTTTCAGGTAGGACTGTATATCCATTACGAAGGTAAAAAGGAACAGCAACTGCACGCGCTTCAATAAATAAAAGAGTAACGCCAATGGAAAGTGCATAGTCTTCAAAATAAGAGATTAGCAAACTGCCCAATCCTTTTCCTTGTTCAGATGGATCTATAGCAACTTGCCGCATCTGACACCACTCACCTACCCTTCTGATAAGAAAACAACCTATGGCTTCAGCTTTTCCGAGTCGATACAAGCCTATATGCAGATCTTCTTTTTCAGATTGTAGTTCTAATGGTGTAAAGGGTAAAAGTCCATCACGTAGTACCTTAGTGCGTAAACCAAGTAAGTCATGGTAAGCATCTTCTTGTCCAAACTCGACTACATGAAATGCTAATTCGTGATTATGATTTGTGTTCATTCACACAAAGGTAATAAATGTTGTTAAAATTGAATAAGGAACTAAGTTATATGTGAAGATAATGAAATGCAGAAAATGGAAGTAATATTTTGGATTGAGGTATCTTATTTTCTTCGGATGAAATCTCACCGCCTTTTTGTCTTTAGTCTAAAAGTCACTGGAGACGGTGTAAACAAAAAACTGTTTGAGCCAAAAGTAAGGTAATATCTGGGAACAATTTTAATTAATCGAATATGTCAATCAAACCACTAATCTCAATGGCGAGTTTTTTTTGTTTCCGTCGGGAAGATGACTTTTAAGCGTTAAGAAGACAAAACAGCGGCGGCATTTTTTGTTTACTTTTTTTTGCTGAAGAAAAAAAGTAAAAGCCTTGCCGGCTCGAGGCAAATGATTTATATGCTTAATATTATTTAAATTACAGCGAACGATTAATTTAATTCAGAAAAGTGAAATTTATTAAACACATCTTGACTCCCTTCATATGCTACCAAAAAAAAAGACCCACTTCTGCTTCCAGGAATGGGATCTTTCTCTCTATATAAATCTACTATCAAAACCCGTACCCAAGCGAAATACCGAACCCAGTATTTCTAATCGATGTCTTATCATCCGCAACCCTATTGTCGTTGGGATTGACATCTAGCATGCCTAGCTGCGCATTAAATTGCACAGAAAGACCACCTGCTAACTCATAACCAAAAAAGATATTTGCTCCTGCATCAAATCTTCTTGCATAAAACTTTGTCAAAGGATCTGTGAGTGCGACCTCATTCTGAAAAACGATGTCATCATCCAATGATACGCCACCTGACTCTGCTTTTACATTACCATTAATTCCATAAGCTACATAAGGTCCGAATCCTAACAAAAGAGATCCTGCGCCTACTTGTGCTTTGTATAAAAAATTGATAGGCAATTCTGCATAAGCTAATCTGTATGTTATCTTACCTAAATCACTTTCATTTTTTGCACCTTTCTGTACATACAATAATCCTGGTTGTAAATAAAATTGACTGGCTAATGAAATGCGTGCAAATACGCCACCTTGAAAACCAAGCAGTGCATCGTTCTCTTCCGCGACACCATCACTACCATCTCCTACTAGATTGAAAAGATTAACACCACCTATTACACCAAAAGATGTTTTAGCTTGTGTTTCATCTTGCGCTGTTATGTGTTGTACATGTATCATTAAACTGATAAATACACATAAATATATTGCTCGCATAACTATTTATTTTTTTGTTTTGTATAATATAAGTTGGTTGGTAAAATGATTTATGAAACTAGATATTACTTAGTCCCGCCTTCCATTTCAGCATCTGTTTTCATTTTTTCATTGGCCGTTATTAAAAACTCGACACGTCGATTAAGTGCACGTCCGTCTTCAGTTTCGTTGATATATTTTGGCAATGATTCACCATATCCTACCACAGATATTCTATTGTTAGCTATTCCATTTTGTTTAAGATAATTCGAAACAATAGATGCTCTTTCTGTGGACAATTTTTTATTATACCCATCACTACCTTTACTATCTGTATGTCCTTGTAGTTCTATATCAGTGTCAGCGTAATTTTTAAGCACGTCTGCCAATTTATCCAAACTCACTTTAGAATCTGCATTAAGGGCTGACTTATCAAAAGCAAATAACACGTTGCTACTAAATTCTACAACAATTCCTTCGCCTACTCGCAATACTTTCGCATCAGGTACTTTTTTTTCTATTTCTTCAGCTTGTTTGTCCATTTTCCTTCCTATCAATGCTCCAGAAACACCACCTACCGTAGCTCCAATGATAGCACCTAATGCAGAATTTCCAGTAGCCTTACCTACTATAGCACCTGTTGCGCCACCAGCTGCCGTACCAATAGCGGCTCCTTTTTGTGTTTTGTTGAGAGAAGAGCAGCCACCAAAAATGACAACTATAAGTAGTAAGATGATGGGGCCTTTATGTTGAGAAATCATGATATTATGTTTGATATGAATGAAAAAGAAAAATGTTTTGCTTAATAAAAAGAGTAATTAAAAATTGCCGACAGTAAACGAAGCATATCATGTACTATCTCAATATTTGTTACTATTAATTATATGCTCAATTTATTAAAAGAAATGTATCGTATAAAAAGTGGTTTAGAAAAGTTGGCGCTACATTAACAATTGATGATGCAAAGGTACAACCCACACAATACTAAGGTGTTACATAAATTTTGGAAAAATTTATATAATTATATTTTTTGACTTTTACTATCTTTACAAGCCATCTTTTGGACA
>Ga0075163_10001330_pt1 | contig 33165 bp, 35 predicted proteins | sample JI1023141ADNA_FD_71478 | JGI IMG/M metagenome (GOLD analysis project Ga0075163, IMG submission 71478) | Wastewater effluent complex algal communities from Wisconsin, to seasonally profile nutrient transformation and Carbon sequestration -... | ecosystem: Engineered > WWTP > Effluent > Algae...
GAAATAAAAAAGATGGAACAACTTAAAATCAAGTTTGGAGACAAGGTGATTTTTATCAGTATTTGTATGGCAGGTAAAGAAAAAGAATTTCAAGAATTTGTAAAAAAGAATCCTAAATACAATTGGTTGTTTTTAAACGGGGCAAATTACCAAAACGTTTTAGATAGCTACATGATAAAGGCGCCCAACACTTTTTACCTAATTAATAAAGAAGGTTATTTAGTGCAATCTCCAGCTACAAAACCCAGTGAGGGCATAGAGTTTAAGTTTAAAGAGATGTTTAAAGACCGCCGTAGATAAGCCTTTTTTAACATTTGTTAATTTTAACTTTGGAATAATTATTGTATTTTTGATTTAATAAACAACAACAAAAAGAAAAACACCATGAAAAAATTATTTTTAATGCTTGCTTTCACCGGAATGGTAACAGCAGTTTCAGCTTCAACAGTTTCTGCTTTAACTAACACTACAATCGTTTCTGTAATCGGTGACGATAAAAAAGGTGACGATAAAGGCAAGAAGAAAAAATCTTGCAGTAAAGATGAAAAATCTTGTTGTAAAAAAGATGAGTCAGGAAAAAAATCTTGCTGCAAAGGAAAAGACGAGAAAAAAGAAGAGAAAAAATAATCTCATACATTTTCATAGAAAACCCTCCGAGTACTCGGAGGGTTTTTTGTTTTAAGACTTCTAAATTAAAAATTTCAAGTATCTTAGAGTATAAATACGAATAAGAAAAGCAGGATCGATGATTTCTTTTATCAGAAAAATAGCCATAGTCTTAATGCTGTGTGTGGGTTTTACGAGTAATGCCCAAATATATGGGAGGGTTAAGCCGCCTGAAACTCCGAAAAAGGATACCACAAAACAAATTACTTTAAGAAAAGATACCGTTGCGTTAATCATTCCCGATAATATTCCAGTTCCAAACGACACCTTGTTTATGATTAATAATACGAAGTTAATTGTAAATATTGTTGACGTAAATATGTTTCATGTCATTTGTTCTAATCCCGAAAAGCCGAATGAGAAAAATGCTATTTACTCAAAAAGTGATATAAGATTTATTGCATATGGAGATGGTGGCGGAATTGAAGTTGTTTCTGTTAGAAAAGTAGGATCGGTAAAGGATTATGAATCATATTCAAAAGGTGTTAGCGACGCTTCTATTTGTTATAAGCACCCAGGTGGTTCGGTCGGAACAACATTTGTTAGTTTTTTAACGGGAGGAATTTTAGGTTTAGTACCTGCTATAATATGCTCTTCAACTACCCCAAAATTTATAAATTTAAATCTTCCAAAAAACGCTCCAACTAATAATAAAGATTATATGTTAGGCTATGTTTCTAAGGCAAAAAAAATGAAACAAAAAAAGGTATGGATTGGTTATAGCATTGGTGTTGTTGGAGCTGTTGCTTTTGTTTTATCAAGGAGATGATTTAGCATGAATAAATTAATTGCATATTGTGCTCTAATTCTTTTTCTAGTTAATTGTAAAAGGGAAACTTGTGACCCTAATTGGGTGAAGGATATTTATTCAAAGCGAGAAGATTTGATTCCAATATTAAGTAGATTTGAAATGTGGAGTAGAGGTGGGAAAAAGCATTACTGGTTGTACACATATAACAATGAAAGATATACGTGGGTTTGTAGCAATGACACTGCATTTCCAGTCTTCAACAAAGAGACATGGAATAATTACCCACCTAAAAGAATGGATTCATTAATATACCAATTGAATTTGTACATGGCTAATTTAAAGATTAGAGAAGTTATTCATCCACAAAACAATCCTTATTCAAAAAGTTTTAAAGTCTTAAGTTCTGATTTATTTCATCTCATTGAAGTTTGTGACACAAATAACACGAAGGAAGATTGTAAAATAGAGAGTGGATTTGAACCTTTAGAAAACGGATCAAACTGGTATTATTTATCAGGGAAGAAAGTGATGGAACATTTGGGCTCAGACTAATAATTTGTCTAGCGGAATAAATCCCTAATTATGTTCTCTAAAATTTCTTTCCTATAATTGCAAGTGCAAAAGTTTGAAGACATATACCGCGAACACAGCAAAATGGTTTTTAACCTTGCTTTGCAGTATGTTCAAAATTATGAAGAAGCACAGGAGATTGCGCAAGATGTGTTTGTCTCGGTTAATCAGTCAATGCACACCTTTAAAGGAGACTCAAGTATTAAAACTTGGATTTACCGCATTACCATTAATAAATCATTAGATCATATAAAGGCAAAAAAACGCAAAAAGCGTTTCGGTTTTTTTACTTCTTTATTTTATGACGAAAGCAATGAAGTAAAACACGATCAGCCCGAGTTTGACCACCCTGGAGTTCAAATGGAGCATAAAGAGTCGATTTCAAGAATCTTCAAATTAATAAATGAATTACCCGAAAATCAAAAAACAGCTTTAATACTAAGTAAAATTGAGCAAAAATCGCAGGCAGAAATAGCGGAGATTATGGGTACCAGTAACAAAGCGGTAGAGTCATTGATACAAAGGGCAAAAACAAATCTTTCAAAAAAATTAGAGAACAGCGAAGGAAAATAGAATAAATAACGTCAAACACTATAATACCCCACAAATGAAAGCCAATTTAGATATATTAAATCAAATAAAGCAGGTAGATGCCCCGCCTTTTTTGTTTACGCGCGTTCAGCAACAAATAGATAATGGAAGTTCGTATACTTTTTCTAAGCGTTTAGCTTGGTCCTTAGGAATTTCACTTGCTATTGTTGTAATTATGAATGTGGCTGTGCTAAATTACAATGCAAAAACAAATCGTACTAATACAAATGTGGCTGAGGTAATGGATTTAATGCCAAATAATTCTTTATATTAAAATAAATGAACAAGGTAAAATTTTTAAGCATTATTGCAATTGGATTGTTAATCTCTAACCTTGTGTTAGTGGGTTTTATGTTATTTAAAAAGCCAAAGCATCCAATGGGAGAAGGCCCAAAAAAGGTGATTATAGAGAAACTTCATTTTGATGATAAGCAAGTAGAGCAATACGAAGCAATCATACAAGAACATCAAAAAAAGATTAGAACATCAGATGAGAAAATATTGAATATAAAAAACGCATTATATACAACACTAACTAAAAAAAATAGTGCAGCTGAAAGAGATTCATTGATAAATCAGATTGCTAGTGTGCAAGCAGAAATTGAAAATACACATTACAACCATTTTTTAGAAATGAAATCACTTTGCAAGCCTGATCAGCAACAATATTTCGAAGCTTTAACTCAGGAAATTTCTACGTTATTTTATAAACGTCAAATGCCAAAAGAAAAACTTGAGAAGTAAATTGTTTATATGCTTGTTTCTATTTGTTGGGCTGGCTCTAGCGCAGCAAACTAAAAACATTGAGCTTAAATTCTCTGCTTCATTTGGAACTGATGCTATTAGCCTAAGTGATACCTCAAGTTTTTTTTCTAAAAAAGATTCTATTGAAATTTCTTCCATTAGATTTTATTGCTCAAACATCCAGTTCTTAAAAGATGGAAAAAAAGTTTGGGAAGAAAAAAGTAGTTATCATTTAATAGATATTGCTAATAAAAATTCATCTAAATTGAATTTACCTGTTCCTAAAAATCTTATTTATGATGAGGTGAAATTTAATCTAGGGATTGATAGTTTAACCAACGAAATGGGCGCAATGGGTGGGGATCTAGATCCTACCAAAGGCATGTACTGGGCTTGGAACAGCGGTTATATTAATTTTAAATTGGAAGGTAAGAGCAATAAATGCAAAACACGAAACAATGAGTTTCAATTTCATATTGGAGGTTATTCACTTCCATATAACGCGTTACAGTTAATTACACTTCCAACTAAATATGCTGAAAAAATTAATGTGGATTTAGATATTACTAAATTTTTGTCGAGTATAAATCTTGCAGAAGAAAACCACATCATGTCTCCATCTGCAAAAGCATTGGTAATGGCGCAAAACATTGCAAAATTGTTTTCGGTAAAATGAAAAAGAAGGTACTAATAGTAATTTGTTCCTTGTTAATTGTTTTTGCTTTTAAAACAGTTACCGAACCTCTTTTTGTTGTTCCGACAAAATGGCCAAAGCCAGCATACGATTTTACAAAAAATCCGGTGAGTGTAGAAAAGGTAGAACTAGGTCGTGCTTTGTTTTATGATCCTATTCTTTCAAGAGATAGTAGCGTTTCCTGTGCTAGCTGTCACTCTCAGTTTACAGCCTTTACTCATGTTGACCATGCATTAAGTCACGGTATTAATGATAGAATAGGGAATCGCAATTCTCCGGCATTAATGAATCTTGCTTGGCAAAATAAATTTATGTGGGACGGGGCAGTTAACCATTTGGATGTACAAGCTCTTGCCCCAATTAGTAATCATCTCGAAATGGATGAGAAAATCGAAAACGTAATAAAGAAATTGCAACGAAACAATTTGTATAAAAAATTGTTTAAGAATGCTTTTGGCGATTCCTTAGCAACTGGTGAACACACATTAAAAGCCATTTCGCAATTTATGCTTACGCTGGTAAGCTCAAATGCTAAGTATGATAGTGTAATGCTGGGCAAAGCAAAATTTACTGAACAAGAAAAAAAGGGATATGTTTTATTCAAGAAGAATTGCGCCACTTGTCACACCGAGCCTTTATTTACAAATGCCTCATTTCAAAATAATGGATTACCAGTTGATACAACATTGAACGATATTGGTAGAATGGGAATAACCCATAATCCAAGTGATTCACTAAAGTTTAAAGTGCCTACTTTGCGCAACATAGAGTTTTCTCAACCTTATATGCACGATGGTAGATTTAAGAAGCTTCAAGAAGTGTTGAAGCATTATGTATTTGGTGTAACTAAGAGTAAAACACTTTCTCCTCATTTGACAAAACCAATTATGTTAAAACCATCTGAACAGGTTGATATCATTAGTTTTCTTCTTACCCTAACCGATAAGAAATTTTTATTCAATCAAAGGTATTCCTACCCAAAAAAATTATTTTCTAAATAAGCGAAGGATTGAAAATTTTCCATCGTCTATCAATTAAACAAACGTATAAAATGAAAAAATCAGGTTTATTATTCTCTTTGTTACTTGCAGGTTTTGTAAGTAATGCGCAAACTAGCCCAGCTATTATGGCATGGATGAGAAATACCACTGCAACAGCACGTCATTATGTATCCGGCAATTCAACACCTATTAATGATGCAGGTTTAGTTAATGTACAGTCAGTGCAGTACTCTGCAAACTTTGTATATGCAACAACAACAGGATTACCTGCTTATATAACAGGGCCGTTTTTGGATGGTAATCCATCCTTGGCTACTAGTCAGAATGCAATTTTTAAATTTCCATTAAACCCAGTTCAAAATACAGGAACGCCAACTGCAACATCAGGGGGTAATATTGGGGTGTTTATTAATGGTGTTGCTATGTTTGATTATAGAGATGGTGTATCATGGAAAAGTTCAACCAATAATATAGCGGGCGGACCAGCTGGTGGCATGGGAGATGGTATTTGGAACAGAGATGCAATTCCTGCAGAGAAAGCTGGATTTGATTGTTCTAAAGGACATCCAGCAATGGGTAATTACCATCATCATCAAAATCCAAGTGCGTATAAATTAGATAGAACTGTAATATCTACAATTTGTAGTTTATATGACGCTGATGGTTTGTACGTTATTGATAGCACAGTTCACTCGCCACTTATAGGTTTTGCTTATGATGGTTTTCCTGTTTATGGAGCTTATGGGTATAAAAATGTAGATGGAACAGGTGGAATTGTTAGAATGAAATCGAGTTTTAGTTTGAGAAACATTACAACACGTACTCATTTGTATGATGGAACAAATGTAACGGATGGTCCAGCGGTAAGCGCAACTTATTATTTGGGATATTTTAAAGAAGATTATCAATATAATACAGCAACTGCACCTGATAGTTTAGATTACCATAATGGACGTTTTTGTGTAACTCCTGAATATCCAAATGGAACATATTGTTATTTTGCAACTGTTGATGAAAATTGGAATTCAGCTTACCCTTATTTAGTTGGCCCAACTTACTATGGAACCAAGGTAGCAGCAAAAGTGACTTCAATTACAGAGAGTGTAACAACATACACTGGTCCAGCAATAGGCATGAAAGATTTTAGTATTAAGAATTTAAATGTTTCTATTTTCCCAAATCCTGCAAGCGACTTAATTGCTGTGCAAGTTGGAACTATTAATCCTGAAAACTTAACAATTGAATTATTCGATTTACAAGGAAAGAAAATATTGAATACTATTTTGTATCAAGGAACAACGATTGCTTACTTTGATGTAACCACATTATACGAGGGGCAATATATCGTGCGCATAAGTTTAGGTAATGAAACATTAAGCAAACAAATTTTAATATCAAGGTAATTGTTATTTACATTTACTAAAACCTACGCCTGGTACAAATAGTATCAGGCTTTTTTATGGGATTAATTTTTAGTAAGTTTGTTTCGCAATATGAGTGAAGCAAAACATAAAATAAGAGAAGCTAGGATAGAAGATTTTTCTCAAATAAAAAGCTTGTACCAATTAGTTGCTAAAACAACTGGCGGAATTGCAAGGACAGAAGAAGAAATAACTGACTCGTATATCAAAAGGAATCTAGAGAATTCTTTATCAAACGGTGTATCTTTGCTTGTTGAAGATGCGGATTCAAATACTATAGTAGGAGAAATTCATTGTTATAGATTAGAACCTTCCGTTTTTTCTCATGTGCTATCTGAATTAACTATTGTTATTCATCCTAATCACCAAGGCAATGGAGTAGGTAAGATGTTGTTTACTGAGTTGCTTACTTCAATTAAAAATGGGAAACACGATGTTTTGAGAGTAGAATTAATAGCAAGAGAAAGTAATAAAAGGGCAATTACGTTTTATGAAAGTATTGGCTTTGTTGTTGAAGGTAGATTAGAAAAAAGAATTAAAAACCCAAATGGAACCTTTGAAGCAGATATACCAATGGCTTGGTTTAATAATAACTACAGAGGGGTTTAAACAAAAATCAGTTTTTTTTCTTGCCCCGTTTTTATGCTTCCCACTTTAGCAAAGAATTGATTTTTATTTTTTAAAAAATTATCCATTTCGCTTTCATGTTTAGCATCTACACTAAATAGTAAACCACCGGATGTTTGTGGATCGCAAAACAATAGTAAATCTAAATCAACTAATCCGGTAATAAATTCGGATTGCGCATTGTAGTTTCTTGTTGTATTATCTGGGAAAACAAATTGTTTAGTAAATTGTTTTGCAGCTTCAATAACAGGTACTGATTCTTTTGTAATAACTGCTGAATATTCGGTTTTTTCAAGCATTTCTAATAAATGGCCAGCAAAACCAAAGCCTGTAACATCAGTAATGGCATTTACAAAATTTAATTTGCCCAGCTCTTCCCCAATGCTATTAAGTGTTGTGGTTTCTTTTAAGAAGATTGCGTAGTCTTCCTCTTTTAATAATCCTCTTTTTAAAGCAGTACTTAATACACCTAATCCAATTGGTTTGGTTAAGTATAACACATCATTTTCTTTAACGGTATTGTTTCTTTTTAAGTGCTCTTTTTTTACTTCGCCTGTAACCGCTAAACCAAATATAGGTTCTTGTGAATCGATGCTATGTCCGCCGGCTAAAGGAATGCCAGCCTTGCTGCATATTTCTTGAGCGCCCTTAATTACAGATTGAGCATATTCAACTGGAATTTTATCAATGGGCCAGCCTAAAATTGCCACTGCCATAAGAGGTTTCCCGCCCATAGCATAAATGTCACTTATGGCATTAGTTGCAGAAATTTTACCAAAATCAAATGCATCATCAACTATTGGTGTAAAAAAATCAGTTGTACTTATAATGCAATTTCCGTTTTCTAATTCTAAAACAGCGGCATCGTCTTTTGTATCATTTCCAACAAGTAAGTTGGTGAAATTAATGGAGCATTTTGTTCCTTTTAATATTTCTTCAAGCACAGCGGGTGCAATTTTACATCCACATCCCGAGGCTTTGCTAAATTGTGTAAGTTTAATCGACATAATAAATTATAATAAGGAATCAATTACTTGTTTCACTTTCTCGGCATTTGTTTTCGCATCAATGGTTTCCGAATCAATTTCGATTACCGTTTGCTCTAGTTTGTTTTGATACTTATAATCATAAGCTCTATCATAATAAAACAAAGATAAACGAGCAACTTCAGCTAAATTATTTTCGTCTAGGTATTGCATGCATAGTCTCGCATTCATTGAGCCCAACTGCTGGGCAATTTTAGCAACACAGGTTTTTAATGCTTCAATATCGGTTGTGGTGTAATCATCAACTAGCTTTTGCACTCTTAATTCAAAAGGGATGTTTAATTTAATAATGGTTCCCTTTTTCATTTGTAACCACAATGGATGTGGTAATTTATTGTAACCTATTGTTTGTGATTCGTCTTCAACAATAATTTTATTACTGCTTATATCATTGAATGCATCAAACAAATGATTCTCGAATAACTGTTGTGGATTTTGTCTTTCTTCATTAATTGCGCCAAAAGCAGAGCCTTTGTGATGAGCAATCTTTTCTAAGTCAACAACAGGATAAGATAAAGTTTGAAGTTCTTTAAGCACTTCTGTTTTTCCACTTCCAGTTTTTCCACCAAGTAAAATTATTTCTCTTGGATTTATAAAATAATCTAAAACATAGTTTCTATATGTTTTATAACCACCTTTTAAAATCTTAGCATCTAAGCCTGAAGTATTCATGAGCCAAGCAAAACTATTGCTGCGCATTCCACCACGAGCACAATAAATAAATGCTTTTTTGTTCTTTGTTAATTCTTTTACTTGATTTACAAAAGGAACCATTTTAGGCGAAACAATTTCTAATCCACGTGTAACTGCAGTTTCTTTTCCTTGTTGTTTATATAGAGTTCCAATTTCTTCTCTTTCGGAGTTTTCGAATAAGGGAATATTTGTTGCTCCAGGAACATGGCCTTTAAAAAATTCAATAGGAGCTCTTACATCAATAATGAGTTCGTTTTTACTTTGAGTTAAAAAGTCTTCTATTGTTAATCCCTCTGCTGTCATTCGATTTCAAAGCTACGCAATAGGAATTGATTTTCAAAGTAAGGAATGAATGCACTATGCTTTGTATCCTATCTGTTTTCTTTTACCTTGATTGTCTTTCTTCTGAAGTAATTCATCCAAGTATTGAAAAACCAATTCAATGTTTTTAGTATTGTTTTCTGATTTCTTTTTTATTTCCGCTATCATTAATCGCAATTCGGTATTGTCTAAAATTGTTTCTCGTAGTTTAACAAATACATCAATTATAATGAAACTAACCTTTTCTGCTCTTTCGCTTTTTAGCACATTAGACAGCTGTAATACTCCATGTTCGGTAAAGACCATTGGCAAATAGCGCGTTCCGCCTCGTCCTTTCTTTGAGGTCGCAAATTGCGACCTCAAAACTTCATACTCTGTTTCAGTTAATTCAAACATATAGTTTTTCGGAAAACGGCTTAAGTTTCGCTTAACCTGTTCTTTTAAGCGTTTTGTCTCAACTTGATACAATTCTGCAATATCGCTGTCAAGCATTACTTTTTGTCCTCTAATAAAGTATATTTTATTTAGAATTGTTTCTTTGGGAATTAAGTTCATGATTCGTATTACTTTTATTTTAACCTGCCCAGTTTGATCTATCCAAACTTCTGTATTGTATTGCTTCTGCAATATGATTTGTTTCTATGCTTCCAGATTTTTCTAAATCTGCAATGGTACGTGCGACTTTAAGTATTCTATCGTATGCACGGGCTGATAATCCTAAGCGTTCCATTGCGGTTTTAAGTAAAGCAGAACTTGCTTCATTTAATTTGCAAATGGTTTGTAGGTCCTTTGTTTTCATTTGTGCATTACAATGAATGCCTTCTCTGTTTGCATATCTGTTTCCTTGAATTTCTCTTGCGGTAATTACACGCCTTTTTATGTCAGCACTTTTTTCAACAGCAGGTGCTTTTGATAATTCAGTAAAAGGAACAGGAGTTACTTCTACATGCAAATCAATTCTATCTAATAATGGCCCGGAAATTTTGTTTAAATATTTTTGCACTACACCTGGTCCACATACACAATCTTTTTCGGGGTGGTTATAAAAGCCGCAAGGACAAGGATTCATGCTTGCAATGAGCATAAAGCTCGCAGGATACTCAACAGTATTTTTTGCACGTGAAATGGTAACAACTCTATCTTCGAGTGGTTGCCGCATAACTTCTAAAACTGTTCGTTTAAATTCTGGTAACTCATCTAAAAATAAAACACCATTATGAGCTAAAGAAATTTCTCCTGGTTGTGGATTAGTTCCTCCGCCTACAAGTGCAACATCTGAAATTGTATGATGTGGCGCTCTAAAAGGACGTTGTTTTACTAAGCCAATTTGTTTATTTAATTTTCCAGCAACACTGTGAATCTTCGTTGTTTCAAGAGCTTCAGCAGTTGTTAAAGTTGGTAAGATGGATGGGAGTCTTTTTGATAGCATTGTTTTACCGGCGCCAGGAGGACCAATTAAAATTACATTATGTCCACCAGCTGCCGCAATTTCTAAAGCACGTTTTATATTTTCTTGTCCCCGCACATCACAAAAATCAAATTCAATATCTCCATGAAAATCTTCTTCAATAAAGCCTTTAAATTCTTCTGTATGCAAATTAAAATCTCCATTGAAAAATTCTATAATTTCTTTGAGTGAATTTGCCCCTAATACATCCAAGCCTTCAACAACGGCTGCCTCGGCAACATTTTGCATGGGCAGAATAATTCCTTTGAAACCTTCGTCCTTGGCTTTTATTGCAATAGGTAAAACTCCTCGCACTGGTCGTAGTTCACCATCTAAGGACAGTTCACCCATAATTACATAATCTGAAATTATTTCGGAAGCAATTTGTTCTGATGCTGCTAGAATTCCAGTTGCAATTGTTAAGTCATATGCCGAACCTTCTTTACGGATATCTGCTGGCGCCATGTTTACAGTAATTGTTTTTCCTGTTGGCATTTTGTAGCCCGTATTTTTTATAGCGGCAACAATTCTTTGTTGACTTTCTTTAACAGCATTATCTGGTAAGCCAACCATGAAAAAATTTACTCCACTGGAGATATTTACTTCAACTGTTACTTTGGTTGCATTAATTCCTGTAACTGCGCAACCATATGTTTTTACTAGCATAATGTGTTTAATAAGAAGTGTGAATTATTTTATTCTTCAATCCAATCAAATAGATATTCTGGTTTATATTCAATATAAAATTCATTTAAGAACTCTTCATATTCTTGTTTAAATGTTTTTGATTCGTGATGTTTTTCTTGATTCAGAATATAATTGTATACATTCTCAACGGATGATTGGGAATAGGAAAATGCTCCGTAACCTTCTTGCCACTTGAACTTACCTTTAACAAAATTGCTTTCATTAATAAACTTAGACGAATTATTTTTTATATCTCTTACTAAATCTGATAGTGCCATTGCAGGTTTTAATCCAATAAAGCAATGCACATGATCAGCAACTCCATTTACAATAATTGATTTATGGCCTTTAGCTGTTATAATTCCTGAGATATATTTATGAAGTTCTTCCCTCCATTCTTTTGCTATTAGATTTTCTCTAAACTTTACAGCAAAAACAACTTGTATATATATTTGTGAGTACGATCCTGCCATAGTTATAATTTCACCCGCGTTGCGGGTTTTTTGGTTTCATCCACTGCGTGGGGTTAGAATAGTTTCAGTCCTTCGGACTTTTGTTACGATATGAATGTTGAATTTTAGTAGTATGGAAATCCCGAAGGGATGGCATTACTCTTGCCCATGGGCAAGAGTAATGCGAGGATTAAACCCGCTTTGGCGGGTGGCATTATTCTGCCGGATTATGCTTTTCCCATTATCACAAGATCTTTCGCTCTAATTTCCGTGGTTTTATGTACTAAACCATCTTTACTTTTTACAACACGATTCACTAGTTTACCTGCAACCTGAACAGCAGCACCTTTGGTTAGTAGTGATTCTCCAATTTCTGCAAGTTTACCAGTAAGGATTACTTTATGCCAAATAGTAATGCGTTTTAATTTACCTTCTTCGGTTTTTAGAAACTCATGTGTTCCTAATGATAAGAACGCCATTTTCTTGTTGTTTGTAGTTGTTTTAATAGTTGGGATTGTTCCGATGTTTCCTGATAAAGTTACTTTGTTGATACTGTTTTTCATATTGATTTATTTTAATTGATTAAGAAATTAGGTTTAATTGAAGTTAAGAATTGATATTATGCTTGGCCTAGAATTAATAAGCCATTCGCCTGTATCTCGGTTGTAAATCTTTCGATTCCATTTTTATCGGTGTAGTTTCTGTTGATGAGTTTACCATCGATGGCAATTTCAGTTCCTTTGTTTAATGAACTTTCAGCCAACTCTGCAAGTTTACCCCACATAACTATATTGTGCCATGTGGTGTGAATTACTTTTTCGCCCTTTGCGTTTTTATAAACCTCATTGCTCGCAACTGATATACGTGCTACTTTTCTGTTTGTGTCTAATGTTTTTACTTCAGGCGCTTTGCCTAAGTTGCCTATTAGCGTTACTTTGTTTTTAATTGATTGCATGGTATTATGTATTTGATGAATTATTTAATTTTTTTTAATCGATATTAATTTATTGAGGCGCCTTACCTAATAAAACCATCTCACTTGCTTGTATCTCTGTGATGTAACGCTTCACACCTTCTTTATCCGTGTAATTGCGATTGATTAATTTTCCTTCAATTGCAACTTCAGATCCTTTCTTTAAAAGTTTCTCGGCTATCTCTGCAAGCGGACTCCACATAATTACATTGTGCCAAGTTGTATCTGTTACACGCTCACCTTTTTGATTTTTATATACTTCGTTGGTTGCGATAGATACTCGTACAAGTTTTTTGTTGTTATCTAATGATTTAATATCGGGTGCATTTCCTATGTTTCCGATTAGCGTTACTTTGTTTTTAATTGAGTTCATGTTTTTTGTTTTTTTAAATTGTTTACTAATTATTTGTTTGTCTGTTTCCGATTTAGCGCTATCAAAATTTGACGATGCAAAGTAAAGGCGGGGTGAAAGCCTTAGTCGGTTAATAAACATTTATAGACGGATACAGTTATTTGTAATTAATTGTTGTCGATTATTACAATTGATAATCAGAACTTTATGTGAAAATGAAAAAGTTTGAGATTTTGTGGTTTTTTCCATGTTTTCCCTAAATAATATTGTAATTATTCAAACAGCTTCTTAAAATTTCAGCGTATAATTTAAGTTTTGTGATTTTTTAATCCATAATTGCTCATTTATTTCACGTATTTTTGAGCGAATAAGATGCACCTATTTTTAGCCATCATAAAGGAAAGTGTAATTTTTGCTTGGGCTGCCCTTGCGGCAAATCGCTTACGTACTTTTCTTTCCTTGCTAGGCATTACGATTGGAATTTTTTCTATCATCACCGTTTTTACAATTGTAGATAGCCTTGAACATAACTTGCGCAGCGGTATTCAAGAGCTGGGCAATAATGTGGTGTTTATTCAAAAATGGCCTTGGGATTTTGGAGAGGATTATCCTTGGTGGAAATACATGAACCGCCCTGTACCTAATGTGCAAGAATATGAAAAATTACATGGAAAAGTAAACACTGCAGTAGCAATGGCATTCCATGTGTCGGGTAGAAAAAGTGTGAAGTACAAAAACAACACAATAGAAAATATTACTATCACAGGCGGTTCTTATGAGTATGATAAGGTTTCTAATTTTGATATTGCAGAAGGGCGTTATTTTACCGAAGCCGAATCAAATGCAGGACGAAACATATGTATTATCGGAAGCACCATTGCCGAAACACTTTTTCCAAATGGAGAATATCCTGTTGGCAAACAAATTAAAATGGGTGGGCGTAATGTGCAAGTAATTGGTGTATTTAAAAAGCAAGGCGAAAGTTTAATAGGAAATAGTACCGATGCGCAAATGCTTGTTCCAGTAAATTACGTTCGAAATTTTGTTGATATACGTTCCGAAAATTTAGACCCATACATTGCAGTAAAAGCAAAAGACGGAATCACCAACGAACAATTAAAAGATGAGTTGAAAGGCTTAATGCGTGGCATTCGCCAATTATCTCCCGAAGCAACTGAAGATTTTGCTTTAAACGAAACCAAAGTTATTTCTCAAGGTTTTGATGGGATGTTTGAAGTTGTAGGCTTAGCAGGTTGGATTATTGGAGGCTTTTCTATTTTAGTTGGTGGATTTGGAATTGCAAACATTATGTTCGTTTCTGTTCGTGAGCGTACTTCTTTAATCGGAATTCAAAAATCATTAGGAGCAAAAAACTATTTTATACTAATGCAATTTCTTTTCGAATCAGTTTTTTTATCTATGCTTGGTGGTTTAATAGGACTCTTGCTCATTTGGGGACTCACACTATTAATTGGTGATTCGGCAGGAATGGAAATATTTTTATCACGTTCAAATGTAATTTTAGGAATAACCATATCGTTTTTAATTGGTGTTGTATCAGGTTTCGTGCCCGCATACGGCGCATCACAGTTAGATCCAGTGGAAGCAATACGTAGTAATTAAAATATTGAATAAGGAAGATTGAAAATTTTACAAATAATTTTGAATCTTTAATTTTAAATTTTGAATTGAAGTGAAAAGACCAAAAATAATATCCTTCATCTGCATCATAGGATTCCTGTGGATAGTGTTTACGTTTCCAGGAATGTTTTCGCCTGCCACAAAAAAATTGGGCGATTGGGTTCCTGCTGTTTATGGCTTTATCATTGCGCTTAGTTTTATCTCTTACATAGGTGTGTGGCACATGAAACGTTGGGGAGTAGAAATGTATATTGCTGTTGTTTGCGTAAAACAAATATTTTTTCTTTTTACCGATCAAATGGGTTTTGGGGCAATTGTTGGCATTGTTTTCTCTCTTTGGTTCATCATTACTTTTTTGTTTTATTATCGACGGATGAGTTTGAATCTGTAACTTTAATGCTTATCTTAGTACTTCACAATGAAACATATTTTTAAAATATCCCTTGTACTTGTTTTTGCATTAGCTGTGTTTTTTTACAAACCACAACCTGTTGCATCATGGGGATTTTTTGGGCATAAACAGATTAACCGTATGGCAGTGTTTACATTGCCTAGCGAAATGAGTGGCTTCTACAAAAAACACATCGACTATATTACCGAACACGCTGTTGATCCTGATAAACGCCGCTATGGAGTGGAAGGTGAAGCTGAGAGACATTATATTGATATAGACCATTACGGACCAAATGCTTTTACCGAAGTGCCAATGTTTTGGAAAAAGGCAGTAGAAAAATATACTGAGGATACTCTAAAAGCTTATGGTATTAATCCTTGGCATGTAGATAAAATGATGTTTAAACTTACTGAGGCATTTAAAAAAGAAAACATCGATTTAATTTTACATTACTCGGCCGACCTTGGACATTATATTGCGGATGGACACGTGCCATTGCATACTACTGAAAATTATAATGGACAATTAACTGGACAGCGGGGCATACATGGTTTTTGGGAAAGTCGTATTCCTGAATTGAAGTCAGAGGGTTACGATTTTTTTATTGGTAAGGCCTTTTATATTGAAAAACCAATTGTAATGGCTTGGCAAACCATTAAAGAAAGCAACGCAGCTGTGGATAGTGTGCTTGGTTTTGAAAGAGACTTAAATGCAAAATTTCCAGTAGATAAAAAATATGGTTACGAAACACGTGGTGCAATGACAATTAAAACATACTCGCAAGAATACACTAACACTTACGATGAGATGATTAAAGGCCAAGTAGAGCGCCGCATGCGTAAAGCTATACTAATGGTTGGAAGTGCTTGGTACACCTGCTGGGTAAATGCAGGCAAACCTAACTTAGATAAAATGGGAGACAAAGAAGTTTCCGATTCACTTCTTTTAGTTCAGAAAAAAGAAGAAGAGCTATACCAACAACACAAAGAGAAAAGTGTTAAGGGGCATGATGATTGAGTATGTAAATAGATTCAAATTACTCTGCATTAACGATTCATATAAAATTCTACTTTAATATTTATTGCTAACTACCACCCTTCCAACTTTTAAATTAAGCTTAACCTCCCCCAAGTTAACATTCACCGACTACTGCACACCAACCACCTATTATCTATTGTACAGCCATTGCCTTGTATATACTTTTGCTTTATAACTTAAAAACAAAATGGAAAATCAAGAACAAAACAATAGCATGGACAATATGTGGAGAAAAGCACAAAAGAGTCATAGAAGAGGAAAAGTAGTAGCAGGTATTTTAGTAGCTAGTGCTGGTGCATTATTTTTAGGCCGCGCATTAGGAATGGAAATCCCCAATTGGCTTTTAACCTGGAAAATGTTTCTAATAGGTATGGGTGTGGTAATTGGGGTTAAACATGATTTTCGCCGCCCAATGGCATATATTTTAATGGCAATTGGCGCTGCATTTATAATTGGAGATATTTATCCATTGTTGAGCATAAAACATTTGGTGTGGCCTGTAATTATTACCCTAATTGGTGTTTCAATGATATTTAAACCATACCGCAGAAGAAAGCACATGTGTTATAATAAGTTTCATGGACATTATGCTCATTATCACTGCAAGGATTGGAAAACGGGTGCAGAGCAAAACAAATAGGATATTAAAGGCTCAACATTAATTTTGAAAACAATAAAACAAAAAGTACTTATTCAGATAGTTCGCTGATTTATAACGAAAATATTTACACAAATGCTGTTAATGCATTTATACTAAAACAGGTGTTCAAATTCGGAAATTAACAATCTGTTATATTAGAAACTATAATTATCAAATTTACATTGAAGGCCGCTAACTGCGGCCTTCAATGTTATGTAAATGAATTAAAACTAACTAAATTGAGACTTCCTTGGCAAAGAGAGGAATTAATAGCAAAAAAATGTTGAATAAAACCTATGATCTATAAGTACTATAACGTTTTTGAATAAAGATTAATCTACATTGCGTTAAACTTAAGTCCTATGTAAATAGATTTTTAACTCGCAAAAAACTCGAGACTATTTTTAACTTCCTAACTTATTCCATTTAAATTTATTCCCCGCCTCCCCCAAGGTAACGTTCACCGACTACCATCTACCAACCGCCTATTAACTATTGTACGGTCATTGCCTTGTATATACTTTTGACTTATAATTTGAAAACAACATGGAAAATCAAGAACAAAATAATATGGACAATATGTGGAGAAAAGCAGAGAAGAGCCACAGAAGAGGAAAAGTAATTGGAGGTATTTTAGTAGTAGGTGCTGGCGCACTATTTTTGGCAAGAGAGTTGGGTGTTGAAATTCCACACTGGTTATTTAGCTGGAAAACATTTTTAATGGCAATGGGGATTGTAGTTTTAGTAAAACATAATTTCCTTCACCCAATGGGTTATATTTTATTAGCTATTGGCGGCGCTTTTGTTATTGGAGATTTATACCCTGATTTAAACATTAAGCATTATATATGGCCAGTGTTTATCATCTTAATAGGTATTGCAATGATTTTTAAACCATACCGCAGAAGAAAGCACATGTGTGATGATAAATTTCGTGGACACTTCGGTCGTCATCATCGTACAGGCGGATGGGGAATGGGCGCAGAGCAAAGTAAGGAAGATTTTGTAGATGCAACATCGATTTTTGGAGGAGTAAAAAAAAACATCCTTTCCAAAAATTTTAAAGGAGGAGATATAAGTAATGTATTTGGTGGTGCCGAAATTAATTTAACGCAAGCAGATTTTGAAGAAGTTCCAACTATTGATTTGGTGAATATATTTGGAGGGACAAAATTAATTATACCCGCACATTGGGAAATTAATTCGGATGTAACAGCAATATTTGGAGGAGTAGAAGATAAACGCCCAATAATTCAAGGGGGTACTCAAGGAAATAAAAAAGTGTTGAACCTTACTGGAACTAGTTTTTTTGGTGGTGTAGAAATTAAGAGTTATTAATTAAAAGTAAACTGAATTATCATGGGACGATACTTAGCAAAAATGATGTTTAACATCAACATCAACGAAGAAAACCAAAGCTCGCAGTTTGATGAACAAACACGCGTAATCGAAGCAAAATCTTCAGAAGAGGCTTTCATAAAGGCACGCAGCCTTGGTAGAAAAGAGGAAGAAGTTTTTTTGAATAAAGAAAACAAATCGGTGCGTTGGAAATTTATTGATGTAATTGATTTGTTTCATTTAGAACAAGCTAAGGATGGCGAACAATTGTATTCCTTAACACACGAAAAGGAAGATGCAAAAACATTTATTAATTATATTCGTCACAAATCTATGGTGGTTCAAAGCAAAAGTCTCACCTTTGTTTAAGCATGTATAAAAATCATTTTGCATATCCCACTAAAAAAGTCATCCTGATATATTTTATCTGGTGGCTTTTTTGGGCATTGGTGCAAACCCTCGTGTTACATCGTTTAGGGCTTAATTGGGATAGCGCTGCTACTGATGCATCTGTGACTGCAGCATTGCTTGCGTTTTTTTGTTTTAATTTAATCGCCATATTTCGCTACTATCAACCAGGCAAAAGCAATGTGTTTTATCGTTTTATATTGGTTATTGTAATGGCAATGCTAAACGCAATAAGTTTTAGATGGCTAATGACGCATGTGTTTTCGGAGGGTGTAGCGCATACTGATTTTATAGAGCGATCAATGCCAGTAAGATTTATATTGGCGTTTTTGATACTCACTTTTGTTAGTTTGCTCAGCTGGATGTGGAGCGCATTGCAAGATCAAAAGGAACAAGAAAGGCGGAGAAATGAAACTGAGCAAATGGTTAAGGAAGCAGAGCTTGCAAAATTACGTTTGCAGTTACAACCCCACTTTTTATTTAATAGTTTAAATTCAATTAGTGCATTAGCAGGTTCAAAGCCTCAAGAAGCGAGGAAGATGATACAGCAGCTTTCTGATTTTTTACGCGGTACTTTAAAAAAGGATGACAACAAAACTGTTCCTTTGCACGAAGAAATTGAACATCTTAACTTGTACCTCGAAATTGAAATGGTGCGTTTCGGTCATCGCCTCCAAGTGCAAATGGATTTGGATAAAGAAAGTTTAGCTTTACAAATTCCGCCTTTATTATTGCAACCAATAGTTGAAAACGCTATTAAGTTTGGCTTGTATGGTACAACCGATGATATTGTTATAACAGTTAAAACATACATTCAAGATTCCTATTTATTTGTACAAGTACAAAATCCATTTGATGCGGGGCAACAATTAAACGGAAGAGGAACGGGTTTTGGTTTAAGTTCAATTAAACGAAGGTTGTCTTTATTATATGCACGCCCGGATTTATTAATCACTGAGGAGAAAGAAAATATATTTACGTCAACAATTAAAATACCGCAGGTAAAACCCAATTTATAAATGAAAGTTGTAATTATAGATGATGAGCCTCTTGCAAGAAGTATTGTACTTGAGTACTTGCAAGAACATAAAAACATTGAAGTAGTTGCCGAGTGTGGCGATGGCTTTCAAGGTGTGAAAGCAATTGCACAACACAAACCTGATTTGGTTTTTCTAGATATTCAAATGCCAAAAATTAATGGCTTCGAAATGCTTGAATTATTAGAAGAAGTTCCTTCCGTTATTTTTGCAACAGCTTTCGATGAGTTTGCCATTAAGGCTTTTGAGGCAAACGCGATTGATTATTTACTCAAACCCTTTAGTAAAGAACGTTTTGATAAAGCAATTGAAAAGTGGCAACAAAAACAAAATGCTGTTTCAGCCGAAAATAAAGTGGAGCAATTATTAAACAATACTACTAAACAACCAGATGAAAAAAACAGAATTGTAGTTAAGGTTGGCGCTGATATTCGCATTGTATCTGTTAATGATGTAATGTATTTTGAAGCTTATGATGATTATGTAAAAATTTTCACAAAGGATACCTATTACCTGAAAAAGAAAACAATGAATTATTATGAAGATCTATTGGACTCGTCAAAGTTTTTCAGAACCCATCGTTCATTCATCATTAACCTCCAAGAGCTTACTCGCATAGAACCGTTGGAGAAAAACACATACATTGCTCTTCTTAAAAATGGCAAAAAAATTCCGTTAAGTCGTTCGGGTTATGTTAAGTTGAAAGAAACTTTAGGAGTGTAATTATTTCCCTTCCGAAATTTTCTTAATAATATTGGTAGTAGAAAAGCCTTGAGATAAATCAATAGTAATTACTTCTCCACCTTTTGCTTTTACAATATCATATCCAACAATATTTTCAATTGCATAGTCGCTGCCTTTTACTAATACATCTGGCTGAATTGCTTTTATTAATTCGTAAGGTGTTTCTTCATCAAATAACACAATAGCATCTACACACTCTAATGCACCTAAAACAGTTGCACGTGCTTTCTCATTATTAATAGGGCGTTCAGGACCTTTGTTTAAGCGTTTTACAGATGCATCGGTGTTTAGTCCTAATACTAAAAAATGTCCAAGGTCACGTGCTTTGCTTAAATAATCAACATGACCAGTGTGTAATATATCAAACACGCCATTAGTGAAAACAATTTTTTGATCTCTAAAGTTTACAATTGTTAAAGTGCTTTTTAATTGTTCAACCGTTTGTAATTTGCTATATAGTTTTTTATTAAGCAACATTTTTGTCTTTGTTATAAATTGGCAATACAATAAAACTAATGGTTCCAATAATTACTATAACTATTAATTGTGTAGCCCAAACTACCCAAGGGAATGCAGTTGCTGGTCCAATTGGAATAAGATAAAAGGTTAAAACGTTAAGTAATATGAATTGATAAGCACCTAGTCCACCGCTAGGTCCAAAGGCTACACCAAAAGTTCCAAATAATAATAGCACCAAGGCCTCTCTAATGCCTAAGTGCGCTGTTTCTTTAAAGGCGAAAAAGCAAAAATAAATTCCCAACAAGTAGGTTGCCCAAATTCCAAGGCTCAATAAGGTAAACATTCCTTTGTTTTTAGTTTGCTTAACAGAACTTAAACCTTGCCCAAATCCCTTAATTACATTTCCAAATTTCCCAGTAAGCATTTTTCCTATTTTCTTTCTTAATAAAAATAACCCTAATACACCAATAAATATAACAGCAACAGCTATAATGCCTAATATAGGTTTATCAAAAAAGATTTGCATTTTAATTCGTAAAGGGCTAAAAATATATTGGTTGCTTAATCCAAATAATTCTGAAAATTGAAATAGAAGTGTTAGCCCGAAAACAATAATTAAGAGAATAAAATCTACTATGCGCTCTGTAATTACAGTTCCAAAAGCTTTTTCAAAAGGAATTTTATCATATTTAGCAATAATGGTACAGCGAGTAATTTCGCCCATTCTCATTACAGCGTAATTAACTAAATAACCTATAAATACAGCGCCTGTTGAGTTAATAAGTTTCGCTTTATGCCCCATTGGTTCAAGCAAATAGTTCCAACGCATTGCTCTTAATAAATGCCCAACAATTGCAACAATTGCAGAAATCCCTACCCAAAAATAATCAGCGGTTTGAAAAGCTTCAATGATATCTTTTTTCTTATCAGCAACTTGTTTTGAAAGTAACCAAAGCAATACCACAGCAATAGCAAAGAACACGCTATATTGAATAATGGATTTAGTTTTTTTTGTCAAGGGAAATTATTTTAACTTGTTTGTTGCAGTATCTGGGAATACTACTATAGGACGGTATTTTTTTGCTGCTTCAAATTCCATACCCGCGTATGAAATAATAATTACTACATCATTGATGTTAAATTTTAATGCTGCAGGACCGTTTAAACAAATTACTCCCGAACCTCTTTCCCCGCGAATTACGTATGTAATTATGCGTTCGCCATTACGTTTGTTTAATACATGAACTTGTTCGTTCTCTATCATGTTGGCAGCATCCATTAAATCTTCATCAATGGTAATGCTTCCTATATAATCCAATTCAGCCTGTGTAACAGATGCACAATGGATTTTCGATTTTAATACTTGTATTTGCATGCGCGGCAAAATTACATTAAATAAGCGAAATAGGGATTTTTTTCGATGAATTAATCGTTAAATAAAGTTCCTGTTTTGCCTCTATTTATTTTACCTAAATGTTTGTAAGCCATTTCAGTAGCTTCTCTGCCACGTGGTGTACGCATTAAATAACCTTCCTGAATTAAAAAGGGTTCATATACTTCTTCAATGGTTCCAGCTTCTTCACCAACCGCTGTACTTATAGTAGTAATACCTACTGGCCCACCTTTAAATTTATCAATAATGGCAGCAAGTATTTTAATATCCATCTCGTCTAAGCCGTTTTTATCAACGTTTAATGCACTAAGGCCGTAATGGGCAATTTCTAAATCTATTTTTCCATTTCCTTTTATTTGTGCAAAATCGCGGATACGACGTAATAATGCATTTGCAATACGAGGTGTTCCACGGCTTCTACGTGCAATTTCAAAGGCAGCTTCTTCATTAATTTCTACATTTAAAATACCTGCGCTTCTTTCAACGATTCCAGTTAATGTTTTTGCATCGTAATAACTTAAACGCGAATTAATACCGAAACGTGCACGAAGCGGAGAAGTAAGTAAGCCACTTCTGGTTGTTGCGCCAACTAATGTAAAAGGATTTAATTTTATTTGAACCGTTCTTGCATTTGGACCGCTATCAATCATGATATCGATTTTGTAATCTTCCATGGCAGAGTACAAATACTCTTCTACCAGTGGACTTAAACGATGTATCTCATCAATAAATAGTACATCAAATGGCTCAAGGTTAGTTAGCAAACCTGCTAAGTCGCCTGGTTTATCTAAAACAGGACCAGAAGTGATTTTAATATTTACACCAAGGTCGTTAGAAATAATATGTGCAAGTGTTGTTTTTCCTAAGCCAGGAGGGCCGTGTAATAAAACATGATCCAAAGCTTCTTCGCGTTGCTTAGCTGCTTCAACAAATATGCGTAGATTATCTACCACACCTGGTTGTCCGCTAAAATCATCAAATAAGGAAGGGCGCAATGCTCTTTCAAATTCTTTTTCAGCAGAACCTAAGTTTTCTTCGCTTGGATCTAAATGCTCATTCATATTTACAAAAATAAGAAAAGCCAATAGATATATCCTTTAAAAACAACTTAAGTTTAGCTAAATCTTGCAATAAATTTAATCAAATCGGCAAAATCCATCCTTATTGGACCAATCAAGGGAATTATTGCCTTATTAATTTTAAACTTTCCCATTTATTATTATGTAATAAATTTAAAAAATAAACTCCAGCAGATAAATCTGAAATGTCTATTCTGCATTCTTCTGAATCAACTTTCCCATTGGCTATTTCTTTACCTAAAATAGTATTGATAGTATAGTATGAGGAATATGAATCATTGCTGCGAACAGTTATTTTATCATTTGATGGATTTGGAAAAATTGAAAACGTAGTCTCTTTATTTGATTGGTTTATACCAACAGAGCTGCTACAAAATACTTGATTAAGTGTGTCAACCAAAGGAGTTGATTGCACTATACCTGTCCCTGCACCGCTTTCAATATAGTCACCAGTTATTTCCCAAATAATAACACCTCTTGCATTATTGTCCTTTACATATTGTGCTTTAAGTCCAATAGAAACTGTATTGTCATATGAAACAAAGGTTCCTTGCGCAGCTGTGCCAGTTTTTCCGAGTAGGTAGGGAACTTGAGCGTTGCTATCCCAATAAGAATCAAATTGAGAAATGTTTGCAAGGGTATTGTAATATAACGGAGTTCCTTCATCAACTGCAAATAAACTAGTATTTGCAGTGCAGTTTGTTGTTTGGTGTAATGCACTTGCACCCATTTGTGAACGCCCATAAAAAGCAACTCCCAAATTAATTTTGTTGGAAGGTACATTGTAGTTTTGAGTAAGCATTTTAAAGCAAGCGTCTAAATTAAAATTAGGATTCCCGCTAGTAGGTGCAAATAGTGGAGAGTTGTGATTAGCAATGCAATCAAAAGCTCCGAAAAAATCATAGGACATTACGTTGATCATATCTAAAATAGGAACAATATTTTGCCATTCTATATCTTGAGCTTTAGCAGGATCAGCACTGAAGCAAGAACTCAACAAATAGGTTTTACCTCTTGCGTTTCCAAGTGCAGTTAATGAATCTTTAATTTCTTGCATCAGCAAAGTGAAATTTTGTTTGTCGGCTGTAGTGCCAGAGTGCTCAACAAAACCAGGGTATTCCCAGTCTATATCAATACCATCAAAGTTGTAAAAACGAATTAATCTATTACATTCTGAAGCAAATGTTGTTCTTTTTGTAGAGCTAGCTGCGATGCTAGGAAAATTATCGGATAGCGTCCATCCTCCAATAGAAACCATAACTTTTGTGCCCGCATTATGCGCACGTTCTATAATAGAAGTATTTGGGTAGTAACTTACTGGTGTTGTTGACCAATTGATTTGTCCTTGTAGTAAGTTTTCATCAGCCCAAGAATCAGTATTAGTAATAGTACCATTTGTTTCAGGTTTAAAAAAGCAATAATTGATAATTGAATATTTATTGTAGTTGATACTAGTTGGATTAACTAATTTACTTCTGTCGTACCACTGCCAGTTAGGATAATATCCTATAATTTCTTTACAAGGCTGCGCGCAAACAGCAATGTTAAATGCCAAGAGGGCAAAGAGAATTGTGTTTTTCATGTTTCATGGTTTTTTTGACAAACCTAGTTGCTTTTACACGAATTTTATTTCAAATTGTTATTAATAATTACCATGATTTAAGTGCATATTTTAACTATAATAATTTATAATCATTTGTATAACAATAATATATGTATTTATTATTGTTATATTTGTTTTAAAAATTACCAATGAAAATTTCATCAACCGAACTTATTGACCTTATTGCAACCTTAAATGTTGCTGAGAAAAGGCAGTTTGTTGGTGCATATAATAAAGAGAAGAATGAAAATACTCCTGAATACATTTTATTGTTTTCAAGTTATATAAAATACCCAAATTATACAGATGATCAAATAAGGAAACTGAGTAGAATAAAAAATTTCGCAAGGGTAAAACATTATTTGCAAAAGCAATTATTAAATTTTATTTCCGAACAAGAAAATTTATCATCTGAAAAGGAAGTAATGAATATGATTGTTGTTGGCCGCGCATTGGCTGATCGTTCATTATTAGAACAAGCAATAAAACTTTTAAATAAGGCAAGAAGGTTTGCTTTTAAAAGGCAGCTATATAAATATGTTCTAATATTGGATGATTTGTTGCACGAATTGGAATCGCGCGTTGGTAGCCAAAATCACTTTGACTATTTTATAAGTGAAAAAAAGACAAATGACTTTTACGGACTAATCAACTCAATTAAACAAGAACAAGAGGCGAATGAATTTTTATTAAAGAGAAGATTGTTTAGTATGAAGAATCATGCACTCATGCGTAGTGAAGATTCGGCCAAAGAACTTGATCGAATATTCAGGCAATATGTTCATACTAACGAAAATGAAATAATATCTTTTGATGCAAAAGGAAAGTATTACATTGTTGCAGCCTATTATTATCAACAGCATAATAAATTGGGAAAGGCAATTGCCTATTTTGAAAAGTGTGCACAATTGTTTGATGAAGAAAATCCTAACCCGAGTGAAAACTATAACTCTTATGTAGTAGTGCTACATAATTTAATGTTTACATATTCTCGACTTGGCGATTTTGGTAAAGTAAGAGAAGTTTTGGATGGTCTTCTCGCCATTAAACCAAGAACAAAACTCCATAAAAAGGGAATTATGCAATCATACATTACTTATGAAAGTATGTATTGTAAGTTTTACCCTCAATTTGGTTTAAGGAAGCAAAAACTGCGTGAGTCTGAAACATATATCCTTAATAATGAAAAAGACATGCAACAGCAATTGTATTTAAGTTCGGTTTTTCATTTGTCTGTTAACTATTTTATCGATAGCAATTTTAAAAAAGCTTTGGAGATAATAAATCTCCTTGACAAATTAGAATCACAGCCGTATTTAAAGGACTATATAAGCGTGGCAAAAATTTATCGATTAATTATTTATTTCGAGATGGGTAAAACAGATTTACTCGCGTTCTCTATTAGAAATACATATCGTTTTATATTAAAGAATATGCTAATGTATAAGTTTGAGAAGGAAGTAATTGGTGCATTGAGGAAAATAATTAATACAGCAAATAGAGTTGAACAAAATAGAATTTGGCAAGAAACATACAGCAAATTAAGAAAACTGCAAACGGATACAAATTTATATCAAGTATTTGCTCTTTTTAATTTTAGTAATTGGATACATTGTAAGTTAAAAAAATTGGAATACTCTAAGCTGATGCTTGGTTAGGCCTGATTTAAAGAATCTAACTTCAAAAGTTTAAACTCTCTCAATCACCATAGCGTATCCTTGCCCAACACCAATACACATAGTTACTACTGCGTATTTTTTATTTGTTTCTTGCAAGGTAATTGCTGCAGAGTTTAATATTCGTGCCCCGCTCATTCCTAATGGATGACCTAATGCAATTGCCCCACCATTCATATTAATACGAGGGTCATTATCTGCTAATCCCCAACTGCGAGTACATGCTAATGCCTGTGCGGCAAAGGCTTCGTTTAATTCTAATACATCAACTTTATCCCAAGTTAAACCTGCTTGTTTTAATGCTTTGTTTGCAGCTTCAATTGGACCAATTCCCATAATGCGTGGCTCAACACCATGTGCAACACCTGAAAGCACTTTTGCAATAGGTGTTAGGTTATTGTTTTTTAGTCCTGTTTCAGATGCTAATAAAATAGCGGCTGCACCATCGTTTAATCCAGATGCATTACCAGCGGTTACAGTTCCATCTTTTTTAAATGCAGGTTTTAATTTTGAAAGTGTTTCTATACTTGAGTTAGGTTTTGCAAATTCATCTTTATCAAAAATAAGTGCATCACCTTTTTTTTGCGGAATGGTAATAGCTGCAATTTCTTTTGCTAATCTCCCACTTTGCGCAGCTTTAGCAGCTTTTTGCTGACTCCATAATGCAAATGCATCTTGGTCTTCTCTATTAATTTTATATTGTTCTGCAACGTTCTCTGCTGTTTCGCCCATTGCATCTGTTCCGTACACTTCTTTTAAAGCTGGATTAATAAATCTCCAGCCAAAACTTGTGTCAAATAATTGTTGGTCTCTACCAAATGGTGTAGATGCTTTCGACATTACCCAAGGACCACGTGTCATATTCTCAACACCTGCTGCAATCATCAAGTCAGCTTCGCCACATTTTATATAACGTGCAGCATCCATAGTTGCTGCTAATCCTGATGCACATAAACGATTAATTGTTTGTCCAGGAACACTTACAGGTAAACCTGCCATTAAACCTGCCATACGAGCAACGTTGCGATTGTCTTCACCAGCTTGGTTTGCACAGCCCATAATAACATCACCAACTTGTTCCCAATTAACGTTTGGGTTTTTTTTAATGAGTTCTTTTAAAACAAAACTTGCTAAATCATCTGTTCTCACTGCAGATAATGTTCCTCCAAAATTACCGATGGCACTTCTAACACCGTTTACAATATATGCTTCGTTCATGATAAAATTTATTTAGCGTTTTCTTTTTTCGCTTTACGTTTCTTTAAATACTTTGCAATTCCCCACCATCCTGCAACAATAACTAGGAAGTGAATAAAATATGATTTCGATAATCCGTTATCTCCAACAAAACAGAAGAAACGTTCCCAACGGAATTTTCCTTCTTTAGAGTTTTTAAATAATGATGAAAGTAATCCCTTACCACTTATTGGATTTTTCGCAGGGTCTTTCATACTAAACCAAACGAAGACAGGTTTACCAACAACATGGTCAAAAGGAACAACACCCCAACTGCGCGAATCGGCAGAGTTGTGACGGTTATCTCCCATCATCCAATAATAATCTTGTTTAAATGTATAAGATGTAATTGGCGATCCATCATAAAAAACTTTATCACCTTTTATTTCTACCATATGTTCGCCATCATCATAAGTATTCATGATTTTCATGTAAAGTGGAATGGTAGTAGTATCTATTTTTACAGTTGTTCCAGCTTTTGGTAATACAAATGGGCCAAAGTTGTCGTTGTTCCATGGGTATTTTGGGTCATGAGGAAATATTGAATAATCATATTTTCCTTTAGGCATAATGTATTTGGTAATACCAACGCATTCAGGCATCGATTTTATTAGTGCCGCTTTTTCTGCAGTTAAGTATAAACTGAAAAGCAATGTGTCTGAGTTAGTTGAACTATTGAGAATGTTAGTTGAATCTAAAATTGATTTCGGTCCTGGAATGCTTGTAACATATCCCTGTCCCATACCTTCAATGTATATATCCATTTTATCTAACCAACTTTTTTCCGCAAAATCATGTCCCAATGACTTTACAAGATAAATGTGTTGTGCTTTTTCTGGAGTTTTTTGTATTACGTCATTAATAAAGATTTGACCATCTTTTATTTCAAGCTTATCGCCGGCAATTCCCACACAACGTTTTACATAGTGCTCTCGTTTGTCTACAGGACGGGCTACTACAGGACCAACTGGAGCATACACAGGTTGTTCATTTACTACGTCAACTAAAATTTGTGATTTAGGCGAATTATATAAACTACTAACACCTGCACTTCGGCAAATTTGATAATAACTTCTGTCTTGAAAGTTTAAGGCAACACTATCTCCATCAGGATAATTAAACACAACAATGTCTCCATTTTTAATTGTTGAGTAACCTGGCAATCTATAGTATGGCAGCTTAATCCACTCTAGGTAAGATTTTTTATTAATGATTGGAATGGTATGATGTGCAAATGGAAAAGACAATGGTGTTTGCGGAATTTTTGCACCATAAGCAAATTTGTTAACGAATAAAAAGTCACCTACCATCAATGACTTCTCTAATGAAGATGTAGGAATAGTAAATGCTTCTAAGAAAAACGTACGAATAACAGATGCAGCAATAATTGCAAATACTAATGGATCCAACCATGTTTTAATAAAACCTCCCGTACGTTTTTTTAAGTCTTCAATTCCAACAAATTTTTCTTTTTCAGAAAAACCTAAAAACACTAAATATAAATAGGAGAAAAATGCGGCAATGGTTAAATCCATTCCTTTTCTTTTACCAAAGTATTGGGCAGTAATAACAGTTAATACCGCATACATTAAAATGTTTACACCCGGTACAATCATTAAAAATACCCACCACCAAGGGCGTTCAAGTAATTTTATCCACTCGTAAAAATTTAAGAAGGGAACAAAAGCTTTCCAAGCTGTTCTACCTGTTTTTTGGAAAATTTTGTATAAACCAACAAATGAAATTAATACGAGAATGATGAAGATCCAATTACCTATGTACATGATTGTATTTTAAAAATTTATAAGAACAAAATTAAGTGTATGTTGTTTTAACATTTTACCATTCGTACTAAAAAAATGGTGTTTATGTTTTTTTCACATTATAATTATTTAACAAAGCTCAACTCTAATGCTTCTTCTAATAGTTTACTTTTTTGTATTGGAACAACTCCTACTTCTTCGCACACCAAGCCTCCAGCAAGGTTAGAAAGCGCTGCCGTTAATACAGGATGCAATTCCAATGCTAAACACAAAGCCGCAACGCTTATTACTGTATCGCCAGCTCCTGAAACATCAGCAATGTTTCTGATATGCGCTGGCAAAGTTTCTTTTACGCTTCTACTATTCGTGTGAATTCCTTTTTCTGATAAAGTAATTAAGGCAGTATTTATTTTTTGCTTTACTCTGAAACTACTTACAGCCTTTTGAAATTCTTTTATGTTATCTACATCAAAATCTAACTTTAAACCTTCGCGTAGTTCTTTTAAATTAGGCTTAAATAAAGTAACTCCTTTGTAAAAATTAAAATTCTTTTTCTTTGGGTCAACAGCAATTGGAATATTTCTCTTCTTTGCCATATCAACAACACTCTTAATTAATTTTGGTGTAATTAATCCTTTGTCATAGTCCTCAAAAATAATCACATCAATTTTATCATGTTGTAAAATGAATAGAATTAATTGCAATAATTGGTCAACTTCTGATGCAGAGATGTCGTCTTCATCCTCTTCATCTACACGCACAATTTGGTGATTGTTTCCAATAATACGTGTTTTGTTAGTCGTGATTCGTGTGCGTGATTTTAAAATTCCTTTTTGACTAAGCTTTTGTTTTTTTAGTAATTCTAAAAATTGCTGGCCATCAAAATCAATTCCAATAACAGAACACAGAATTGGATTAGCCCCCATTGCCTGTATGTTTAAAGCCACGTTAGCTGCCCCGCCTAATCTTTTTTCTTTACTTTGTATGGCAACAATAGGAACTGGTGCTTCTGGTGATATGCGGTTTACTTTTCCCCACATATATGAGTCAACCATTACATCACCAATAATTAAAACATTTAATTCATTGAAAGATTTAAATGTTTCTTTTATGAATTCTTTTTTTATTTTAAAATTCTTCATTCTGTAATCTACTATTTAGCTTAATTTTTCTAATGCGTTTTTCATGCGCTTCATTGCCTCGGTTAATTTGTCATCAGAAGTTGCATAAGAGAAACGAATGTAATTGTCGTCTCCAAATGCTGCGCCTGGAACCATTGCAACGTTTGCTTCTTCAAGTAAGTACATGCATAAATCAGTTCCGTTGTTTATTGTTCTTCCGTTAAATGATTTTCCAAAGAAATAACTCACTTCTGGAAAAACATAAAATGCACCTTCAGGTAAATTTGTTTTTAATCCTTTGATGTCTTTACATAACGACAACACTAAATCTCTTCTGCGTTTAAATGCATCACGCATTTCGTAAGTAGATTCGATAGGCATTTCCATTGCAGCGTGCATTGCTTTTTGTGTAATACTACAAGTTCCTGATGTAAATTGACCTTGCATTTTATCGCAAGCTTGTGCAATCCATTTTGGTGCTGCTAAAATTCCACCTCTCCATCCAGTCATGGCAAAACCTTTTGATACACCGTTGATAGTAATTACTCTATCTTTTATGAAATCAAATTGCGCCATGCTTTGATGTCCGCCAACAAAATTAATATGCTCGTAAATTTCGTCGCAAAGGATGTACATGTTATCGTGTTTAGCAACAACTTCTGCAATTGCTTTTAATTCATCCTTTGAATACACCGAACCTGTTGGGTTACAAGGTGTGCTAAACATTATCATTCTTGTTTTTGAAGTGATGTGTTTTGCTAATTTCTCCGGAGTAATTTTAAAATCATCTTCAATTGTAGTAGGAATTACAATTGCTTTTGCTTCTGCTAATTTTAAAATCTCTAAATAACTAACCCAGTATGGCGATGGAACAATAACTTCATCTCCTGGATTTATCATACACAATACTGCGTTTGCAATACTTTGTTTTGCCCCTGTAGAAACAACTATTTCATCGGGTGTATAAGTTAAACCGTTATCGCGTTTTAATTTGTTGCAAATTGCTTGGCGTAATTCAACATAACCCGATACATGCGTGTAGTAAGTAAAATTATCGTCGATTGCTTTTTTTGCAGCATTTTTAACTACATCAGGAGTTGTAAAATCAGGTTCACCTAAACTTAAACTGATGATGTCAATTCCTTGCGCTTATAACTCTCTACTTTTACGAGCCATTGCAATTGTTTGTGATTCGGAAAGAGATTGTATTCTATTTGATAGTTGTGTCATAATTAGTTGTTAAAACTGACACAAATCTAATAATAATTGCAAAGAAACACAGATAAAATGTGTAAAAACCAAAAAGGGCTTTACGATAGTAAAGCCCTTTAAGATGAATGAAATTATATGACTATTGAATAATCAATTTATGGTGATAAATTGTTCCTTTAGCTTTAATTGTAATTTCGTAAGCTCCTTTACGGAAATTGCTAGTAGCAATGCTCTTAACAGAACCGTTTGAAGTATAATTTTCAGCATATACTTTTTTACCAAGCATGTCAACCATTTCTAATTCAACATCAGTGATTGCATTTAAATTAATATTAATGAAATCACTTGTTGGATTAGGGAAAATTGATACTAAATCAGAAGATACATTTGATTTTAGTCCAACTTGATTAAGAGTTACATGAACCGGAGTTCTTTCACTTACACAAGTTGTAGGAGGTAATTCAATTTGCCAATCGTAGAAGTAGTAATAGAAACCTGTTCCTTGAGAAGATGTTGTAGCGCGTACTATTGATTTTCCACCAAAAGTACTAGTGTAAGGATAAGCAGTTCCTCCATTATTTCTTATTAATCTAGGAGAAGTATACCCAAGTGTTGTTGTGTTTTGCGCAGAGTTTGTTCCTAAACGATAGGTTGTTCCTTGAGTTAGATTAAAGTTTAATGTAACAACAGAAGAATCAACTGGAATATTAACTGTTGCAGATTGAAGAACAACACCTGTAGCGCTTCTTAATTCAATCGTTCTAATTCCAGCTATATCTGTGTATACTTTAACGGTTTTTAAAACACAATTTGTATCAGCAACAAAAACATCATATTCATTGTTGTTATTTCCTGAATAACCACCATTGTTTTTAAATGTTTTTCCACCACTAACTGTTCCACCACCATAATTATATTCGTCTTGAGCATAAAACACTGTATCTGCGTTAATAGTTGCAGTATTATAACTCGCACCACTTCCTAATAAAGTACCTCCTGTAGGAGCAGTATACCAAGAAATAGAATTACCTGTAGCTGTAAGTGTAGTTGTTGCAGGAGCAGATAAAGCAACATCAGTAGCTGTAGGGGCAGGAGCAGGGTTTACACTAACACTAACTGTATTAGAGTTCCATTGCTGACATAATCCTTGAGTAGTTACTGAGTATGTTCCTGATTGAGTAGCGTAAATGTTTTGAGTGGTAGCACCATTTGACCATAAGTAAGATGTAGCTGCTGTTGAAGTTAACAAAACGCTATCTCCTTGGCAAAAATTTGTTTCCCCTGCTGCAGCAATAGTAGGAGTTTCAACTGGGTTAAGGGTAACTACAATACTAGATGTTGTTGATT
>Ga0075163_10001332_pt1 | contig 33099 bp, 33 predicted proteins | sample JI1023141ADNA_FD_71478 | JGI IMG/M metagenome (GOLD analysis project Ga0075163, IMG submission 71478) | Wastewater effluent complex algal communities from Wisconsin, to seasonally profile nutrient transformation and Carbon sequestration -... | ecosystem: Engineered > WWTP > Effluent > Algae...
TTCCATTTTGCGCGACGTCGAAGCGCCGGGCGAACTGCCGCCACCGCCGCGCTGATATGAATACCTACCAATCGCCAACGACGCAGTCGCATTAGAGCAAAGGTATCAGCATGGCGACGAGCCCCGAAACGTCCGATCGGCCGACCAATCGTCTTCTCGGTTTGCTCACGGCGCGTGACTATCAACGCCTTCGCCCGCATCTCGAGCCGACACCTCTCGAGTACCGGAAGTCGCTCTATGAAGCCGACAGGAAGATTGCCTTTGTCTATTTCATTGAGACCGGGGTCGGTTCGCTGGTGAATACAATGGTCAACGGCCAGGCGGCGGAGGTTGGGACGATTGGCAATGAAGGGCTTGTCGGTGTGCCGGTCGTGCTGGGGGACGATAGAGCGCCCACCAGCGTCTACATTCAGGTGCCCGGCGAAGGTCTGAGAATGAAGGCGTCGATCTTCAGGGAGGAACTGGCGCGGAGCCCCACGATGCAGGCGGTAATGCTTCGCTATGTGCATGCCTTGTTCAATCAGGTCGCCCAGTCCGCGGCCTGCAGTCATTTCCACTCGCTGGAGCAACGCTGCTGCCGTTGGCTTCTGATGACACGGGACCGCATGCAGTCAGACGAGTTTCTGCTCACTCAGGAGTTTCTGGCGATGATGCTGGGCGTTCAGCGTCCCGGCGTGTCCATCGCGGCGGGCGGGCTGCAGCGCGCCGGCCTCATCACCTACAAGCGTGGCAATGTCACGATCCTCGACGGGCCGGGTCTTAGGAAACGCTCGTGCGAATGTTATGGCGTCTCCAAGAGGGAGTTTGACCGCTTGCTTGGAACTTAAGATCGCGGCCAGGCCGGATGGGTCGTCGCTCGATTGCCTAGGCTTTCAGGCAGGGATTGGCGGCAGTTCTTGCCAAATGGCTCAAATTTGCGCTGGCTGAATCCGGTAATCTGCGCAATTCGAGACCGTCCGTGTTCGTACCGCACCACCTTCGAGGGGCCGCAAATGCAGTTTGACGATGTTATCATGGGGCGCCGGAGCATCCGTGGTTACAAACCGGATCCAGTCCCCAAGGCGCTGATTGAAGAGATCATAAGCTTGGCGATGCGCGCTCCATCGTCGATGAACACCCAGCCGTGGAATTTCTACGTCGTCACGGGCGAGCCACTGGATCGAATCCGCGCCGGCAATACCGAGCGGATGGTGGCGGGCATCCCGCAGTCGCGCGAGTTTAGGACAGGCCAAGCCTTTGCCGGTCAGCACCGCGACAGGCAGGTTGGAGTCGCCAAGCAACTGTTCGCGGCGATGGGAATCGAGCGCGATGACAAGGAAAAGCGGCACGACTGGGTGCTCCGCGGCTTCCGCCAGTTCGACGCGCCTGTGTGCGTGATCGTCACATATGATCGCGTACTCGACGGCAGCGACGACACGCCCTTCGATTGCGGTGCGGTGGCCACCGCCCTGGTCAATGCCGCATGGTCTCGCGGGTTGGGGGCAGTGATCAACAGCCAGGGCATCATGCAATCACCGGTGGTGCGCGAGCACGCCGGGATAGCCGACGATCAGGTCATCATGAAAAGCATCGCGCTGGGCTGGCCTGACGAAAGCTTCCCGGCAAATGCGGTGGTTTCCGAACGCAAATCTGTCGAAGAGGCAGCGGTGTTCGTCGGTTTCCGCGATTAGCCAAAAGACGGTGGAGCGTCAGTCGGCTGAGACTGATGCAGACTTTGCGGCCGTCCCGGCTGCAGGCAAAACTTACATCATAACAGCGCGCTACGCGGAGTAGCTGGCGGAAGAGGTGGGATTCGAACCCACGGTAGGCTTTCACCTACGGCGGTTTTCAAGACCGCTGCCTTAAACCACTCGGCCACCCTTCCGGAGGGGCGAGGCTTAATGGCGAAATCGCTGAAAGAAAATGGTTTACAGCAAACAGTCTGCCGCAGGGCCGTTTGGGACGAGTTTTCGAGGGCGTCGCCCATAAATCCGGGGGATTCCGGGGCTCGGCCACCCAAGTTCGTCGCAAACCGCGACGACCCCGCTAACCATACCGGCGATGCCCGCAAAGTCGCTGAAATTTGCCAGATTGGTCTTACCGATCCCAAGGATGGCTTGGCTATGGTCCCCGTGTCGCCAGTAGAGCGGCTCGGGCGCGGGGGTCCAACCCGCCCGATCCTAGCAAGGGATTTCGGTGATGATGGCTGCCGACAAGGCGCGCAAAGCGCTTGCCGTGCGAGTTCTGACGGGCCTGGCGATGCTGGTCGTCGTGGCGCCTTCCTATGCCGACACCGCCAAACAGGGCAGGGCGCCCGCCCCGATCATCTACGCGCAGACGGCGAAGCCTCAGCCGATTGTACGCTTCGAGAACAGCATTGAAGCGCGCCCGGTTTCGGCTCCTGTGCAATACGGCCAGCCGGCCGCTGCCCCGCTCATTTTCGACCAGTTCCAGGGCCGCTCTACCGGTCCCGCCGCGCCTCTCGATCTGCGCCCCGGCGCAACGATGGCGAGCTTCAGCCCGGTCGCCTCTGCCCCCGTGTTCCGCGCGCCTGAAGAGCTGCGCCCGCCGGCCGTGAAGCCGTTGCCGGCCATCTCGCGGCCGATGGCGTGGGCCGAGCCCTATGCTGGCCCTCCCTACCAGGTCGAAGGCAAATGGTACGTGCCGACGCATGAGCCCAACTACGACGAAGTGGGTATCGCGTCGTGGTACGGCCCCAACTTCCACGGCAAGGCTTCGGCCACCGGCGAGATGTTCGACGAGATGGCGATGACCGCCGCTCACCCGACGCTGCCCATCCCCTCGCTGGTGCGCGTCACCAACCTTTCCAACGGCAAGTCGGTTGTCGTTCGTCTCAACGATCGCGGACCGTTCGTTGACGATCGCATCATCGACATGTCGAAAGGCGCCGCTGTCGCGCTCGAAATGACCGGCAAAGGCACCGCGAAAGTCCGCGTGCAATATGTTGGCCCGGCTCCTGCCGACGCCAATGCTCTGCCCCCGAAGGCCACCCTGGCTTCCGCGCCGCAGACGTCGGTAAAATCAGTCGAGCCGGAATCCTACGTGCAGCCGACAGTCATTATGACGTCTGCTCCCGAGGTGCGTCCTCTGGCGCCGGTCTCAGCTCCTTCTGCTTCGTCGGCTGAGGCTCGCGGCTTCTACCTCCAGGCTGGTTCGTTCTCCGACCTCGGCAATGCTCACGCTCTGCGTGATCGCCTCAAGGACATGGGGTCGGTGACCGTCACGGCAGCCCAGGTCAACGGTGCGGAATACTACCGCGTCATGGTCGGACCGTGGGCCTCGCGCACGGAAGCTGAACGCGCCCAGGGCCGCCTGATCGAGCAAGGCGCCAAAGCCATCGTCGTCGCCCGTCTGGACAACTAGGCGTACGTAGCGGCTGCTGGCTGCAACAGTCGGCGAAAACGGGTCAAAAGCCCCCGTTTTCCTGACGATCAAACGTTGACGACCCCTGCCGAAACGCCTTCATGTGGGCGGATTCTACAGGGAGTCTGTCACCATGCGTCTGCTCGCCGGAATCGCTCTTGCTGCGGTGATGACAGCTGCGTCTGCCGTTGGACAGACGCCGCCTGCCGAGACGCCTGCGCCTGTCCCGAATGCGGTGGCGCAACTCGCAGCGGATCCGCTGAACACCAACGCACAGTACGCCTACATCCTCGATGGCGACACTGGCCTCCCCCTGTATTCGAAGAATGGCGATCAGCCGATGGTCCCGGCTTCGATGTCGAAGCTGATGCTCTACTACCTCGTGTTCGAACGCCTCAAGGATGGTCGCCTGAAGCTTGAGGACGAGTTCACTGTCAGCGAGCATGCGTGGCGCACCGGCGGCGCCGGTACCGACGGCTCGACCATGTTCCTGCAGCTGAACTCGAAAGTCAGCATCGAGAACCTGTTGCGCGGCGCGATCATCCAGTCCGGCAACGATGCCTGCATCACGCTGGCAGAAGGTCTGGGCGGAACGGAAGAAGCATTCGCGCGCGAAATGACGGCAAAGGCGCAGGAGCTGGGCCTCACCAACTCCACCTTTGCAAACGTGACCGGTCTGGACGATCCGGGGCAGCGGATGAGCGCGTCGGATATCGCGCATCTCGGCTACAAGATCATGAAGGAGTTCCCGCAGTACTATCCAATGTTCTCGGAAAGCTCGTTCACCTGGAATGGCATCACACAGCCGAACCGCAACCCACTGCTGAAAGAGCTGCCCGGCGCCGATGGCATCAAGACGGGCCACTTGTCGGTTTCGGGTTTCGGTCTGGTCGGTTCGGCCGTGCGCGACGGAAAACGCCGCATCATCGTTCTGCAGGGGCTGCCGAGCGAAGCGGAGCGCCGCAAGGAAGGGCCCCGCGTGATGCGAGCGGCGTTCGTGGATTTCCAGACAGCAAATCTCGTCGACAAGGGCGCGGAAGTTGCGACGGCCGACGTGTGGCTCGGCGAAGCGAAGTCGGTTCCGCTGGTGACGGCTGAAGCGGCGGCCATCGGTCTTCATGTCAGTGCGCTGAAGCAGGTGAAGTCGGTGGTGGTCTACAAGGGACCTTTGATCGCGCCGGTGAAGCAAGGCGATGTGGTCGGCGAACTGGTGATCTCGGCGCCGGGTGCGCCGGATATCAAGGTGCCGGTTACGGCCGGCGCTTCAGTGAAGAAGCTTGGCCTGTTCGGCCGGGCCATGGCGGGCCTGAAAGGCGAATAAGGTTTTGGCGAAGTACGGCCGGTTCATCACGCTGGAAGGAGGCGAGGGCGTCGGCAAGTCAACGCTGGCGGCCGCGCTGCAGGCCGAGCTGGTGAAGCGCGACATAAAAGTTGTGTTGACGCGTGAGCCTGGCGGAACAGTTGGCGCTGAAGCGCTGCGCCGCATGATCCTGTCTCCGCCGGATGGCGTGCACTGGGGTGCGCTTACTGAAGCGCTGTTGTTCTACGCTGCGCGCACCGACCATCTCGACAAGCTGATCCGCCCGCATGTCGCGAGTGGCGGCTGGGTGATCTGCGACCGCTTTTCGGATTCGACGCGTGCGTATCAAGCTGCGGCTGGCGGTGCGCTGGCGGATTCCATCGAAGCGCTGGATCGCATGTGTGTTGGCAAGTCGGTTCCGGACCTGACGCTGATGCTTGACCTGCCCTTGTCTGAAGCACGCAGCCGCATGGTGTTGCGCGATCAGGCGCAAGACGCGATTGAACGGCGCGGACCTGACTATCATGCGCGTGTGCGTCAGGCATTCCTCGATATCGCCGGCGCGCATGCGGATCGGTGTGCGGTGCTCGATGCGTCGCAACCGCCGGACGCTGTCGCGCGCGATGCGCTGGCAGTTATCGATCAGCGGCTCGGAGGCGCGTGATGGAGATCGCGTCAGGCGAACTGGGGTCAGTTGTCGGCCATGAAGGCGCGAAGCGCGACTGGCTGGATGCCGTTGCATCCGGCAAGCTGCACCATGGCTGGCTGCTGCGTGGGCCGCGCGGCATCGGCAAGGCGCGGCTGGCGATCCAGTTCGCGGCGCGCCTCCTGGGAGCGCAATCCGATCCCGATTTTGCCGAGACTGCTGAAGGTCGTGTCGGTCGTCTCATCGCTGCCGGCAGTCATCCCGATCTCCGCATCATTCGTCGGCCGATCGATGACAAGGGCAAGGAGAAGTCCGAGATCCCGGTCGACAGCGTGCGCGAGCTTGCGCAGTTCTTTTCGCTGCGGCCCGCGATGGGTGGATGGCGTGTTGCGATCATTGACGCGGTCGACGAGCTGAACCGCTTCGGGGCCAACGCTGTGCTGAAGACACTCGAGGAGCCGCCATCTCGCGCGGTGCTGTTGTTGATCAGTCATGGCGAGCAAGCCATGTTGCCGACTGTTCGCAGCCGCTGCCGTGTGCTGCGGCTGGCGCCGCTGGATCAGCGGGATACGATTTCGGCATTGCAGATGAATGGCCTGCCAGAGTCACGGGTGGAAAGCGTAGCGTCGCTGGCGCCGGGCCGACCGGGTCGCGGGTTGTCGCTGGAAGGCGGCGATGCGAACGCTGCGGTCGAGGCGATACGCGGCGCGCTTCGTGGGCTTGGCAACATGGATTCTAATGCGCTGCACGGTGCGCTGACTCTGGCGGCGAAGTCGGATATTGCGCTGGCGGCGGCTATGGAGAGCCTGCGCACGAGCTTGCAGAAACGTGCGGCGCGCGAGCTTGACCCTGTCGTCGCCGGCGACTTTGCCTCGGCGGCTTTGGATGTGATGCGGCTGGACGCGGAAGCGCGTGCGCTGAACCAGGACAAGGCGCAGACAGTTGCGGCGGCGCTGTCGCGCATTGCTGAACTGGCGCGTGGGTAATCCGATGCTGTTCGACACGCACGTCAATCTGCATGGAGAGCAATTCGCCGAGGACCTGCTGGACGTGATGGCGCGTGCGCGTGCGGCTGGCGTCACGCGCTTCGTCGCGATCTGCGATCGGCTGGATCGCTTTCCGACGGTGAAGGCCATCGCGAAAGCCAATGACGACATGTGGTGCAGCGTGGGTGTGCATCCGCACTACGCAAAGGATTTCTGGACGCTGGAGGCTGCGACGCTGGTTGAGGAAGCGCGCGATCCGAAAGTGTGTGCGATCGGCGAGACGGGCCTGGATCAACACTATGGGTTCAGCGAGCTGGCGCTGCAGGAGCGGAGTTTCGTCGAGCATATCCATGCGGCGCGCGAGACGGGATTGCCGCTGGTGGTGCACACGCGTGAGTCTGACGATCTGACAGGCGACATTCTTGAGCGCGAGTACGCGCGTGGGCCCTTCAGCATCCTGATGCACTGCTACACGGGCGGCGAACGGCTGGCGCAGCGAGCGATGGATCTGGAGGCGCGGTTTTCGGTGTCGGGTATCCTCAGCTTCAAGGCGGCGACCGATGTGCGCAGCGTGATGGCGACGGTGCCGCTGGAGCGGATCATTCTTGAGACTGACTGCCCGTATCTCGCGCCGATCCCGCATCGCGGACGGCGGAATGAGCCGGCTTTTCTGGTGGATGTTTGTCGGGCTTTCGCCGCGACGCGCGGACTGACATTCGAGGAAGCGGCCGAGCTGACGACGCGAAACGCCCTCCAGCTGTTCAGGCGGGCGGCATGAGCCACAGCCACAAACAGGGCAGGTTGCAGATTCGCATTCTGGGGTCCGGATCGTCGGGCGGCGTTCCGCGGATCGGCAATGACTGGGGCGTGTGCGATCCCGCCGAGCCCAGGAACCGGCGGTCGCGGTGTTCGATCCTGGTGCGGAGTTGGCAGGCTGGCGCGGCCGAGCCGACGCTGGTGCTGGTCGATACCTCGCCGGACATGCGGGAGCAGTTGCTGGCGGCGCGTGTGGTCCGGCTGGATGCCGTGCTGCTGACGCATGAGCATGCCGACCAGTGCCACGGGATCGATGACCTGCGGGCGATCGTGATCCGGCATCGGAAGCGGATGCCGGTGCACATGGACGCGGCGACGGCCGAAATCGTGATGCGGCGGTTCGACTACTGCTTTGAAGGCGCCAAAGGTTACCCGGCGATCCTGGATGGAACGGCCGACCTGAAGGCGGGGCAGGTTGCGGTGATCGGTGGTCCGGGCGGCGCGGTTCCGTTCGAGGTGCTGGATCAGGACCATGGCGGGGTCCGGTCGCTGGGCTTCCGCATTGGCGATTTCGCATATTGCAACGACGTGGTGAGGCTGCCGGAGGAGACGCTGGAAAGGTTAGGCGGGCTGGACCTGCTGGTGATCGACGCGTTGCGCTACGCGCCGCATCCGACGCACGCCAACGTCGATCAGGCATTGGCATGGATTGACCGGCTGAAGCCCAGGCGCGCCGTGCTGAGCAATCTGCATGTCGACCTGGACTACCAGACGCTGCGCGCCGAGCTGCCTGACGGGGTAGAGCCTGCCTTCGACGGCCTGGAGCTGGAAATCCCGCTACGCACCTGATATCGGGCCAATTCAATTTGCCCATAATGTTGATTATGCGACTTGCGCAATAAGGGGCGAGACGATGAGTGAGGCGGCGGACGAGAAGAGGAAGCCTGCAAGCGGAGCGGCGCCAGCCGCTTCGTCGGGCGGTCCCCTTCCCCCTCTTCCCTCCGGCGAGGATCCGTTTCGCGATCTCGTTAATCTGATGGCGCGGCTGCGGACACCAGTGACGGGGTGCCCGTGGGACCTTGAGCAGACGTTCGAGACCATCGCGCCGTACACAATTGAAGAGGCGTACGAGGTCGCGGACGCGATCGAGCGGAAGGATATGGGCGAGCTGAAGGGCGAACTGGGCGACCTGTTGTTCCAGTCCGTGTTCCACGCTCGGATGGCAGAGGAAGCCGGCGCGTTCACGATTGACGACGTGGTGCGTGGGTTGGTGGCCAAGATGGTGGACCGGCATCCGCACGTGTTCGGCGGGCCGCAGGTCGAGTCGGCCGAAGCCCAAGTTGGCGCCTGGGAGGTCGTGAAGGCGGCCGAGCGGGCGAAGAAGGCCAAGGACGCACCGGTGAGCGCGTTGGACGGCGTGGCGCTGGCTTTGCCGGCGCTGATGCGGGCCGAGAAGCTGACCAAGCGGGCGGGACGGGTGGGGTTCGACTGGCCGGCGCCGGAGCCGGTTCTGGAGAAGCTGCAGGAGGAGATCCGCGAGCTTGAGGAAGCCATCGCTGAGCCGGTGCGGGACCAAGCGCATGTGGCCGAGGAACTGGGGGACATGCTGTTCGTGGTGGCCAATCTCTGCCGCAAGCTGGAGGTCGACCCGGAAGTTGCGCTTCGCAATGCCAACGCAAAGTTTGTGAAACGATTTGCTGGTATGGAAGAGATAGCTCGTGCGCGCGAGCAGGACTTCGCTGCCCTGACCCTCGACGAGCAGGAAGCGCTGTGGGTTGAGGTGAAACGGATCGAGCGATCCGCCTAGTCAGCCATCCCGCCGATCAGCTTGTATCTGACGCCCCATCGAAGAAATCGGACGGCCAATAGCTGTCCGCCTGTTCGCGGCATCGTCGCAGCGCGCGTTCAACTGCGCCCTGACATGGCGAGAACTGAGGCGGGTGTGACGGCCCTCGCCTGACGGACTCCTGCCGCGATCGATGCGGCGGCTGGAAGCTGAACTCGCGATTTCCCGTCTCCAGAAGTTTCGCAAGGTTCCGCGCGTAGGCTTTCCGACCATCCAGCGCGGGAAAGATGGCCCGCATGCGCAGCGCAGCGGCCAGGCATTGCAGCCCGGCAAATTCTCCTGTGGACTCTGTGACTTCGGTCGCGGCTTTGGGAGCGTAGAGGACGACAAAAGTCGATGGATCGTTGAGATCGATCGTGACGTCCGGCTTGTCGTGATTGAGGCGCCAGAACTTGAAATTGACTGGCCAGCTCGCCGGGTTATCGGGATCGAGGGGTGCGTTCAATTCGGCGGTCGGAGATGGCGGCGGCTCAATGTCCCATTCTGCATCGCCTGCCCGGCGTTCATCGTCGGCGAATTCCTGTTGCTTCGGCTTTGGCGCGCTCCCGGATTTTCGTGGCGGGCTCGCTATTGCGAGCGCCAGAACGAACAGGATGAGGCACGTCAGGCTTTCGAGCGAGCGAAACCAGAATCGCATCGCGTCGGCGGTCGCTTTGGTGATGCGGTGGGGAGCTGCGACGTCTGCGGGCTCACCGAAGCGGGACGTCATGTAGCTGTACACGTAGCGCGCCACATCAATCAGCGCTGCGGGAGAAGCGTCGTCGACGGGCGTGTCATCAGGTCTGGGTTCGTCGGCCATGTGCATGCGCCGGAGTATCTGGCGCGTTGCAGGTCAGTCGGATTGCGGCGGCGCGATGCGACACGCGGAGCGGCCTGGGGCCGTGCAATTGTTCGGAAAATTCGCGGCTGAAGGGACCGTTGTCCGACGAATTGCGCGTCGGCCGACCTACACCGAGGATCAGTTGGCCGGCGGCGGGGCCTGCTGGATCGTCTTGAGGTAGGCCACGAGATCCTCCGGGTGGTGTTCGCCAAAATAGAAAGTTGGCATGCGCAGATGGCTGATGCTGATGGCGTTATCGAGGTCGTGCGCCAGATTGTCCGGCGCATAGTTTGCCAGCACGTAGCGCAATGGCGGCGCACCGGGATTGGGACTGGCGCCGATGGACGCGATTGAGTGGCAGCTTGAGCAGAGCGACTGGGCGACCGTTTGCCCCTCCTGCGGATCGCCAACGTAGGCGGGCTCCGGTGCGGTTGAGCAACCCGCCAAAGCGAGCGCAGACAACGCGGCGAGCTTGTAGCTGGACATTGAATTGCTCCTGATCGGACACGGGATAGGTGCAGTGATGCAGGTGAGTAACGCTGCGCATTGATATCCGTCAAATGCGCAACACTCATCGCGCATTCGTCATCTCGGCCGACGCGGTATTTCAGTCCGTCACCACCACGTCCGGCGACAGCGTCAGAAACTTTGCGACGTCCGCGTCTGACATGAAGACGTCAAGCTTCAAGTCGGCGTCGTTAGACACGGCTTCCGCTGTGACTTCGCAGTTCTTGTGCAGCCACGCATGCAGGCGGCCGTCGGCGGCCGGGATGGTGACATGCCGTGGGCGGCGATTGCGGAACAGGCCGGCCTCGATAGCGAAGAGCAAGCGATCGACGCCTTCGCCGGTCAGCGCCGAGACGACGATGGCGGGCGGGTTTTGCGAGGCGGCGCGATTGACGATGACGGCGCGCGTATCGGGATCGAGCGCGTCGGCCTTGTTCCACACCTCGATGACGGGCGGACGCTCGACGCCAGTCTCCGCCACGAGTTGATCGAGGACGATGTAGACGTCTTCGGCTTGCTGTTCGGTGTCGACGTGCGAGATATCGCGCACGTGAATGAGCAAGCCGGCTTCGATGGCTTCTTCCAGCGTTGCGCGGAAGGATGCTACGAGGTGCGTCGGCAGATCGGTGATGAAGCCGACCGTATCGATCAGTGCAAGACGCCTGCCCGACGCCGCCACGATTTCGCGCGCGGTTGGATCAAGCGTTGCGAACGGCATGTCGGCGGCGAGCACGTCTGATGATGTGAGACGGTTGAAGAGCGTTGATTTGCCGGCGTTCGTGTAGCCGACGATTGCGGCAACAGGTGCGCCGCGGCGTGCGCGACCTTCGCGTTGCAGTTTGCGCGTGCGCTTCACGTCCTCGAGGTCGCGCTTCAATCCGGTGATGCGCTTGTCGAGCATCCGACGGTCGGCCTCGATCTGGGTTTCGCCCGGGCCGCCGAGGAAGCCGAAGCCGCCGCGCTGGCGTTCAAGGTGGGTCCATGTGCGGACAAGACGCGAGCGTTCGTAGAGCGAGCGCGCCATTTCAACCTGAAGCCGGCCTTCAGCCGTGCGCGCGCGCAGGCCGAAGATTTCGAGGATGAGGCCGGTTCGGTCCACCACCTTCATCTTGAGTTCGGTTTCAAGGTTTCGCTGCTGCACCGGCGTGAGCGATGCGTCGACGATGAAGAGCGTGACGCCTTCGTCGTGCATGCGTTTCGAAAGCGCTTCGAGCTGACCCGATCCGAAGAGACGCGCAGGATGCGGATCACGAATGTTCACGCGCTCGGCAAAAGCGAGCCGCACTCCCAACGCTTCCGCCAGGCCCTGACTCTCTTCGAGACGGGACCTGGACAGAATAGTTGAGCCGATGACGGGTAGAACGACAGCGGCGACGTCTTCCCGGCGCGCCAGGTCGATCAGTTCACGAGCCAATCAAGCCTCGTCTTCGTTCTCGAACAGATTGACCGGCGCATTGGGCGCGATGGTCGAAATGGCGTGCTTGTAGACGAGCTGAGGCGGACGGCCTTCGCCCTTCAGGAGCACGCAGAAATTGTCAAACCAGGTCACAACGCCCTGGAGTTTTACGCCGTTCACAAGGAACACGGTCAGGGGAGTTTTTCCCTTCCGCACGGCGTTCAGGAAAATGTCTTGCAGGTTCTGTTTCTTTTCCGACGACATGGTCTTTAGAAGCCTTCTCTTCAGCTGGGGCCTTGCCTGACGTTTAACGCTTCCAGCGTGCAATGAGCAATGGGTGACAGGGGCGCTCCGGGTCGATGGCGCTGGCCGCTTCAAATGACGTCAGTACGTGCAGATGCAGCTGTGCCGGACGGCGCCGCGACGGTTTGGTCAGAGAGTCGCAGGGGTGGCGGGCAGATATCCGCCCGCACTCGGCAGTTTCCCGGCGGAGGACGGCCCTAGCTCTGTGGTTCCCGCAGGTTCAGGTTCGTGTCGACGCCCAGCGCCTTCAGTTTCCGGTGGAGCGCGGACCGCTCCATGCCGATGAAGGCTGCCGTGCGGGATACGTTGCCGCCGAACCGCGTGATCTGCATGGCGAGATATTCCCGCTCGAAATGCTCGCGGGCGTCGCGCAGGGACATGGCGATCATCTGCATCGAACCGGCGGCCGATGCTCCCCCGCCCTTTTCGTCGCTTGGCAGATGCTCCGCCGTTATCGGGCCCGCAGGCTCGCCATTGGTGAGGATCAGCAGCCGTTCCACGACATTGCGAAGCTGGCGGACGTTGCCAGGCCATTCGCTGGCCTGGAGAACTGCGATGGCTTCGTCGCTGAAGTGGCGCGGCTGGAGGCCGGTTGCGTCGGCGACGCGGCGGACGAAGTAGCGGACGAGATCGGGAATATCCTCGCGGCGGCGATCCAGCGAGGGCACGTCCACCGGCACAACGTTGAGGCGGTAGTAGAGGTCCTCGCGGAAGCGGCCGGCGGCGATCTCGGAGCGAAGATCGCGCGCCGTGGTGGAGATGACGCGGACATCGACGGTCACGTCATCGCGGCCATTGCGGCGGCGGAAGCGCTGGTCAACCAGGACGCGGAGGATCTTGCTTTGCGCCGCCATCGGCATGTCGGAGATCTCGTCCAGCAGCAGCGTGCCGGCGTGGGCTTGCTCGAACAGGCCGATCTTCGGCGCGCGGCCGTCTGCAGCTTCTTCGCCGAACAGTTCAGTCTCGACGCGCTCAGGATCCATTGCGGCGGCGCTGACCACGACAAAGGGGCCGGTGGCGCGGTTGGACCGCTCGTGCATCAGGCGGGCGACGAGTTCCTTGCCGGCGCCGGGAGGGCCGGAGATCAGGATACGACTGTTGGTGGGTGAGACTTTCTCGATCGAACCGGCAAGCTGCGCCATCACGCCGGAGCGGCCGACGAGATCGCTGGATGAAGCCGAACGCGCGCGGAGGTTGTGGTTCTCGCGTTTAAGGGCAGCGTTTTCGAGGGCGCGCTGGACTGTGAGGATCAGCTTCTCGGCCTGGAATGGCTTTTCGAGATAGTCGTAGGCGCCGCGACGGATGGCCGTGACAGCCGTCTCGACCGTTCCGTGGCCGCTGATAACCACCACGGGCAGCAGCGGGTCCATCTCCTTGATGATCGAGAGGATCTCGAGACCGTCGAGGTCCGAACCTTTCAGCCATACGTCGAGGACCACAAGGCGGGGCGCTCTGGCGCGAATGGCGTTGAGCGCATCCGTGGAGTTGCCTGCGGTTTTGACCGCATAGCCTTCGTCCTGGAGGATTCCTCCCACCAGCTCGCGGATGTCCGCCTCATCATCGACTACCAGGATTTCTGCCGCCATCACGCTGCTCCTTCACCTGCGTACGCCATCAACTCGTCCGTCATTTTGGGTTGGGTCGGCATCCGGATATCGACCCGCGCGCCTGAAACCGCGAGATCGTTGTCGCCAAGCCAGATTCGGCCGCCGTGGTCCTCCACGATGCGGCTAACTATGGCGAGGCCGAGGCCAACACCGTTTTTCCGCGTCGTGACATAAGGTTCCAGCAGGCGATCACGGTCGGCCACCGGGAAGCCGGGGCCATTGTCGCGGACGGTGACCTGCACTTCGTCGCCGTCTTCGTAGATGTCGATCGAGACAGCGCCGGTCTTCAGCAGGCCAGCCTCAAGATTGCGCTCGACTGCTTCCGCGGCATTCTTGACCACATTGGTCAGAGCCTGCGCGAGCATGCGCTCGTCGCCTCTCATTTCTACCGCGTGGTTGGGTACGTTGACCGGCACCGCGATGGCTGGCGTCGCCATGCGCTGGGCAAAGGCCACCGACTGGACCATGTCGACCAGATTGAAGTGGCCGAAGGTCGGCTTGGGCATGCGCGCGAAGCCGGAGAACTCCTCGACCATGCGGCCGATGTCGGCAACCTGGCGGGTGATCGTGTCGGTGCAGCGTTCGAACGTCTCGCGGTCGGTGTGGATCTGGCTGGAGAAGCGGCGTCGCAGGCGTTCGGCGGAGAGCTGGATCGGGGTGAGCGGGTTGCGGATCTCGTGGGCGATGCGGCGGGCGACATCGCGCCAGGCGGCCTGACGCTGGCCGAGGATCAAACGTGTGGTGTCGTGGAAGGTGATGACTGCGCCCGAACCATCGACTTCGGGTGCGGCGCGGACCTGGAAATGGCTGGCGCCGGTCTCGCCTGCCCGCTTGAAACTGGATTCGACAGACTGGTCGGTCTCTATGGCGCGGCGCGCGGCGACGATGATCTCGGGAGCGACGTCCGACAGCTGGGTGCTGACATCGGGGCGCAGGACGAACCCAAGCAGCGTCTGTGCCGACGAGTTGGCGATGGTGACCTTGAGGTCGGCATCAACGCGGATGACGCCAGCTTCGACGCCGGACAGCACCGCCTCGATAAAGGCTGAACGGGTTTCAGCATCAATCCGGCCGCGGTCGAGCGCCTGGGTCTGGCGGGCGAGACGCGCGGTCATCTGGTTGAAGGCGTCGGCAAGATCGTCAATTTCGTCGCGGACCGTCGGACGCTCCATCCGCACCGAGAGATCGCCATCGCGAACGGCGCGTGCGGCCTGCGCCAGCTGGCCGATGGGCATGGCGATGCGGGCCGCCGCCGTCATGCCCAGCCAGGCTGTACCGAGCAACATCAGCAGCGCGGCTTCCACATAGGACAAGGTCAGCACAATCGCGAGCTGGTCACGGCGGCCTTCAGCCGCGCGGATTGAATCAAGCTGCTGGCTGGTCTCAAGCAGGCGCGCGCCAATCGCCGGCGGCACGGGACGCACCACCGCCACGTAGATGTCCTCGAAGCCCCGCAGGCGCGCGAGCCCGCGCACGGCGTTCGCGTCGATCGACAGCGTGCGAGCGCGGTTCTGTACGCCCGCCCACTGGTTCTCAGTCGGCGTGATCGGCGTGCCCGCCGGCAATGAGATCAGCGGGCTGCCTTTGGAATCCAGGATCGTGAGCTGCGGGAAGTTCCGATACTCAGCCAGCGTGCGCGCGGCGGACTGGAAGGTCGCGCTGTTGGTTCGGCAGGCCGCGCAGGCTTCCAGATCGCTGGCGACCGCCAGGAGATCTTCGTCGGCGGACGCAACGAGTTCTTTCTGTGTCGCATCACCGGCCGCGCGCGCGCTTTCGATGATCGCCTGGATGGGGGCGCTGAACCAGTTTTCGACGCTGCGGTTGATGGTGACAGCGAGGAAGCCGGCAACGAGGACTGTCGGGATCGCCGCAGCGAGGGAGAACAGGACGATGATGCGCAGGCGCAGGCGGGCGCCGCCATTGGTCTCGCGGTTTTCGCGGATCAGCTGATAGACGCGCAGACCCAGCACGCTGGCGATGGCTGCGATAATGACGAGGTTGGCGAGGAGTAGCCAGAACAGGCTCGGCTGGCCGGCGGCCTCCGGGCTCGTGTCCGTCACGGCGACATAGGTTGAGCCGGCGGCAATAACGGCCGCCAGCGCAAACAGCGCCTTGAATGTGTTGGATGTCGCTCGGCTGAGCTTCATCCTCGCATGGGCGGCCGTTTCAGCCATGCACTCTACCTACTGTCCCGTCCGGCCCCGCCCTACCTGCCCGAACCTGTGGGGGTGGCGCCGTTCTGGGCTGATTATCCGGCGTTCCGGCCCGCCCCTGCGGCCAAAGCGCAACACATGTGGCCTACAAAGCACATGGTGGTGCTTCAAAGCAACAGGGTTCGTCCTGGAGGAATAGCCGGTAGTCGCGCAAAGGGCGAGTCGGCGGTCGGTTGTAGTTTGCCCTGCTCGGCCCCTCAGTCATGTGGATTGTGCAGCGGGGCCGAGCCTCCTGCCCACATCACTTCCGAAGGTGGAAACGCCCTGACTTAGTCCTCGGCTGCGCCGACGCCGAGGCCGTTGATCTTCGAGCGCAGCGTGTTGCGGTTGAGGCCGAGGAGAGCTGCGGCGCGGACCTTGTTGCCGTTGGTGGCGGCGAGCGCGAGCTTGATAAGCGGACGCTCCACCTGCTCGATCACCGTCTGGTAGATCTGGCCGCCATCGGGATCCTTGTCGGGATCTGCGCTGAGCGCGGAGATGAAGTGGCGCGAGAGAAGCGCTTCGATCTCGGATTCGAATTCACGTTCCGTGACAACGCGGCTGGTGTTGGAGCGGAGCTCGCGTTCGACTTCGCGCGCCGAGATGACCGGTTCCGGGCTAAGTGCGGAGAGGCGGCGAATGACGTTTTCAAGTTCGCGCACGTTGCCGGGCCAGTCATAGGCGACCAGCAGATCGTAGGCGCTCTTGTCGAGCTGCTTCTCGGGCAGGCCTTCCTTTTTTGCACGGACGAGGAAGGCGGACGCGAGATCGGGAATGTCTTCCTTGCGTTCGCGCAGCGGCGGCAATTGAAGCGCGACGACGTTGAGACGGTAGTAGAGATCCTCACGGAACAGGCCCTGATCGACCAACGCACGCAGATCGTGCTTGGTCGATGCGATGATGCGGACATCGAGATCGTCACCTGACGACGCGAAACGGCCATCCTGCAGGAAGCGCACAAGGCGTGTCTGCGCTTCCAGCGGCATATCGCCAACTTCGTCGAGGAAGAGCGTGCCGCCGTCGGATTCGCTGACGCGGCCACGGCGGCGACCGCTTTCATCCTTGCCGGCGCCGAAGAGCTCTTCTTCCACCTGGTCGCGTTGCAGGGCAGCCAAGCTGACGGCGACGAAGGGGCCAGACTTGCGTTTGCCGAGCTGGTGAATGGCGCGGGCGGCGAGATCCTTGCCCGTACCGCTTTCGCCTTCGATCAGCACCGTGAGGTCGTTGTTCATCACGCGCGCGATGATTCGATAGACGGACTGCATAGGCTTGGACCGGCCTATCAGCGGCAGAGCCTCGTCTTTTTCGGCGCGGCGGCCGGTGTGTTCCTGGCCGCGCGTCGGTTTCTTCTGAAGGGCGCGGCGGACGGTTTCGGCGAGCTTGTCGATGTCGAACGGCTTCGGCAGATAATCGTAAGCGCCGTGTTCGGACGCCATGGCGGCCGTGAGCACGGTGGACTGGGCGCTGATGACGATCACTGGAAGATCGGGGCGCGTGCGGCGGATCTGCGGGAGGATGTCGAAGATCGACTCATCCGGCATGTAGACGTCGGTGATCAGGAGATCACCCTCGCCTGCCTGGATCCAGCGCCACAGCGCCGACATCGTGTTGGTGGAGCGCACATGATAACCCTCCTGCGCGAGGGTCTGGCTGATGACCAGACGGACGCTGGCGTCATCGTCTGCAACGAGGATCGTCGGACCGCTCATGGGCGGGTTGCTCCTTTTTTACGTGCAAACGGGAACAGCAGGCGGAGGCAGGCGCCGCCGGGACTGTTGTCGAGCACGACAAAACCGCCATGCGCGGTCATGATTTCCTGAACGACGGCGAGGCCAACGCCTTCACCGCCTGTCTTGGTGGTGAAGAAGGGCTCAAAGACGCGGCCGACAGTGCTTTCCGGGACGCCGGGGCCGTTGTCGGTGACAGAGATTTCGAGAGCGCCGCGAGCGCGCGGCAGATCGCGGCCAGCGAAGCGGAAGCCCGCACGATAGCGTGTCGCGATGACGATGCGGGCCTGACGCGTGCCGTTGGATGCGGCTTCGACTGCGTTTTTCACAAGATTGAGCGCGGCTTCATGCAGATGGTCGGGATCGACTTCGATCTCTGGCAGCGAAGGGTCGTAGGCGAGTTCGAACTTTGCGTTCGCGCCGAAGCTGGCGCGAGCGAGCGCGACAACGCTGTCGAGGACGACGTGGACGTTGGTGGGACGTTCGCGTGGGCTGAAGAAGGTTTCGAACGCCATGAAGCGGTCGATGATGCGCTGGATGCGAAGACCCTCTTCGCGGATCAGGGTGAGCAGCGCCTGCTGATCATCCGTAGCCTTGCGGGCGAGCAGTTGAGCCGCGCCGACAATACCGGCGAGCGGGTTCTTCACTTCGTGACCCAGCATGCGGGCAATGTTGGCGAAAGCATTGACCTCGGCGGTGCTGTCTTCCTGCGTCGAGCGCGAGGGGTGGAGCGTGAGGACGAGACCGCCCTCGTCGCCTTCGGCGGTGGCCGAGACGTCGAGATCAGTCGGCGTGATGTGAGGGCTGGCAAGACGAACGCTGCGGGCGGATAGCACGCCGCCTTCACGGCGCGCGCGGCCGATAAAGTCGAGCAGGGGCGAGTCGGCGGTGAGAATGTCGCTGAGCGGGCGGCCGCGCAGGAGCGGTGCGCTGCGGGCCAGCAGGGTTTCCGCCGCCGGGTTCACGAAGCTGACGATGTCGCGCTTGGTGAGCCCGACCACGGCGAAGGGCATCGCATCGAGCATACGACTGGCAAGAGCCGAAGGATCCTGGACCGAAGTAATCATGCGGCTGCCTTGCGGTCGGTGAGGAGGTTGGTCAGCTGGTCTGAAAGTGCCGCGGGGCTGTCGAGGCGGCAAAGCGCGATGCGGGCGTCGGGCATCGGCTCCCTGCCCGCATCCTCACACCAGGCGTCGACGAAGGCGGCGATGTGCTTGCGGACGACGCGGACGCCGAGCTTTTCGCCATAGAGGGTAATGCTGTCGGCGATCTGGTTGAGCATCGCCTGCAGCTTCTCATCCTGCGTTGGTGCGCGGTAAGGCGAGCCGTAGATGGCGTTGGCGATTTCGGCGGGACGCCACGGACGGCCGACGGCGCCTCGCCCGATCATCACGCCGGCTGCGCCCGACTGGGCGAGAGCTTCGCGCGCGGAGGCTTCATCCTCGATGTCGCCGTTTGCGATAACGGGAAGAGAGACGGACTGTACGACCGGCGCGATGCGCGACCAGTCTGCGCGGCCTTCGTAGAATTGATTGCGGGTGCGGCCATGGACGGTGAGCATCTGCGCACCCTCGCCTTCGGCGATGCGGGCGATCTCTGGCGCGTTGAGCGAGGCGTCGTCCCAGCCGAGGCGCATCTTCACGGTGACCGGGACGGAAACTGCAGTCACGGCGGCGGTGATGAGCGCGCGCGCGAGGCCGGGTTCGCGCATCAGGGCGCAGCCGGACTGGCCGCCCGTGACTCGCTTGGCGGGGCAGCCCATGTTGATGTCGATGATGTCTGCGCCGGCGGCTTCGGCCAGTTGTGCGCCGATGCGCATGAATTCGGGCTCGCGGCCGGCGAGCTGGACGATGAAGGGGCCTGAGCCAGTGTGCGGAGCAGCGCGGCGGACGAATTCCTCGGTTTCAGCGGCGAGTTCTGCGCCCGCGACCATTTCCGTCACCACCGCAGGCGCAGCAAAGCGCGCCGCCTGGGTGCGGAACGGTGCATCGGTGACGCCAGACATCGGGGCGAGGAATAGCGGCGCCGCGATCTGGACTTTCCCCACGAGGAACACGAAACAGTCTCCCACGGCCCTCCTGCATGCCTAAATCTTGGGCATACTAGACAGTACACTTAGAGCGCACCTACGAAAAGGCGTCAAGAATGCACAATCGTCAGGCGTTTCCGGCCAGTAACCTGGTTGCGGTCGTGGTCGCGGCAGGGTCGGGATCGCGCCTTGGCGGGGTTGAACCCAAACAGTTCCAATGGCTTGGCGGCAAACCCGCGGTTCTGTGGAGCGTCGAGGCATTGCTGCGCTGCAGCGAAGTTAGCGCCGTGGTTGTCGTCGCGGCGGCGGACCAGTTGTCGCGGATGCAGGATATCCTGCCGAAAGATGCCCGAGTTTTAGTGGTTGGGGGCGGCGCGACTCGCACAGATTCGGTGCGGGCGGGTCTGGCGGCGCTGGCCGGCGGTGCTCCGGACAAGGTGCTGATCCATGACGCGGCGCGGCCGGGGCTGAGCGTCGAGGTGATCCGGGAGCTGGCCGAGGCGCTGGAGACGTCGGACGCCGCCGCCCCTGCCCTGCCCCTTGCGGACGCGGTGAAGGAGCGTGGCGAGGCCGGTGAGCTGCGAAGCATCGACCGGGAGCGGCTGGTGCGGGTGCAGACGCCGCAGGCGTTCCGGTTCCGGGTTATCGACGCAGCGCTGAACATGGCAACGGGACCGGCGGTGGACGACCTGGCGCTGGTGGAGGCGGCGGGGGCAAGCGTGGTGCTGACGCGGGGCCGGGCCGAGCTTATGAAGGTGACGTATCCGGAGGACATGGCCATCGCCGAGAAACTGATCGCGGGACCCGTCATGCGGGTCGGCACCGGCTTTGACGTGCACGGGTTCGAGCCTGGCGACGGCGTGATCATCTGCGGTGTGAAAGTCCCGCACGAACGCAAGCTGGAGGGACACTCTGATGCGGATGTCGGCTGGCACGCGCTGACGGACGCAATCCTCGGTGCGGCGGCGCTGGGCGATATAGGGGATCACTTCCCGCCGAGCGATCCGCAATGGAAGGGCGCCGCCTCGATCAAGTTCCTGCAGCACGCAGCGAAGCTGGCGGCAGATCGGGGATTCCGGATCGTGAACGCCGACATCACCCTGATGTGTGAGAAGCCCAAGATCAAAACCCACCGCGAAGCCATGCGCGCTAGCACGGCGGAGGCATTGGGTCTTCCGCTGGACGTGGTCAGTGTGAAGGCGACGACGACGGAGAAGTTGGGCTTCCTCGGTCGCGAGGAAGGCATCGCGGCTCAAGCGGTGGTGTTGCTGGCGGGGTGAACTGGCGATGAGCGTGGTGGGGATCGGGTTGATCGTCGTTTTCGCAGCGCTGAGTGGGCTGCATTTCTATTGGGGGATGGGCGGGTTCTGGCCGGGGACGGATCCGCAATCGCTGGCTGAGCGGGTGGCGGGGACGCGCGGGCGGGCGGCGCCGGGCTTCGTGGCTTGTGCAGCAGTTGCTGTTGCCTTGCTGGCTGCCGCAGGGATCGTGTTTGCAGGACAGTATGAGATAGCGATGGGGCTGCCTGCCCTGCTCGTCTATGGCGGCTACGCGACATTGATTGCCGTGTTCGGCCTGCGCGGTCTTGCCCCTTACGTGACGCCCGCCTTCGCGTATGCGCGCGGCACACCGTTCCATGATCTCAACCGCCGGTATTATGCGCCGTTATGTCTCGTGATTGCGGCGGCGTTGGTCGCTGACTTTCCGCCGGGCGTGGAGCGTATGTTTGGCTGAGCACAGCGTCGACGGGCGCGTTGGCCGGGGTTAGGCTCCGGCCTCGCGGAGGAGTTCGCCCATGTTCGATGACCATCTGCTGATGCTGGCGCGGTTGGTGCTGGATGAGGCGCAGGCGCGGCGGGTGAAGATCGTCACCGCCGAGAGCTGTACCGGCGGGCTAATTGCCGGGCTGCTGACCGAGATTCCCGGATCGTCGGCGACGGTGGAGCGCGGCTTCGTCGTCTACTCCAACCGCGCAAAGGAAGAGATGCTGAACGTGCCGGGCGACCTGATCGCGGATGCCGGCGCCGTTTCCGAGCCGGTAGTGCGCGCGATGGCGGAAGGCGCTCTGGCAGAGTCGCGGGCCAATCTGGCTGTCGCCGTGACGGGTGTCGCGGGCCCGGGTGGCGGGACGCCGCTGAAGCCCGTCGGGCTGGTGCATTTCGCGGTGGCGCGGGAAAACAAGCCGATCTTCCATCAGGTGATGCGATTTGGCGATGTCGGCCGGACGGAAGTGCGCCGCCAGACCATCATCACTGCGTTGGAGATGGTGCGGAAGATGATCGGATGACGGCGTCGTAATCCGGGAACTGCACGCGGGCTGCGCGTTGCTGGCGGATCGCCAAGGTCTGGCCATGATGCGGATCGCACTATCTCTTCCTGGAGCCCCGAGAGCGGGCGCGGGATTCGGAGACTGTGATGCGCGCACTTCTGGGATCGGTCGTGCTGCTGGCGATGATCGGGGCGTGCTCGAAGGAGACGCCTCTGGCCGAGGATAGCGGATCTGCGCCTGTGCCTCGCGATGCGCCGGCGGCTGCGCCGCCCCTGCCCACAGCAACTGTTGCCGAAGCGCCGCCCGTGGAGACGGCTGGCGCCGAGACGCCTGTGGCTGCCGTCGTCGAGAATGATTGCGCGGTTCTGGGTGCGCTGGCGCGCGAGCACTACGGCGCATCGCGCGACGATCCGCCGACCCGCGTGACGCTGGACGGGGCCGAGCCCGGGGCGCGGTGGATGGCGGATTGCGACTGGAACGGGCTGGGCGTGAACTATGTGCTGGACGAAGGCCCGACGCCGCCGCCCGACCTGATGAGCATGGCGCATGTCAGTTTCCGGGAGCCAACCTATGATGAGACTGGCGCGAGCGTGAAGACATCGATCACGCCGCCGGACGGCTCGTCCCCAGCGGTGCATATCTGCAAAGTGCTCTCGGGTGTTGCAGGATGGACGGTTGGCGCGTGCACACCGGGATAGGATGGACGACATGAAACGTGGCGAAATGACCGTGCGGGTAATGCTGGCAAGCGCGCTGGTGGCGCTGGCTGGATGCGTCGTTGCGCCGAAGGGCGGCGATGCGTCGCCTGCATTTGTCGAAGTCAGCGGCAATGACTGCGCCGTCATCGCGGCTGTGGCCAAGGAGCATTACAAGTTCGGCGCCGACAACAAGCCGCCGCCGCTGCGGGGGCTGGGCGATGCCGGATGGCGGCCGCAGTGCGACTGGTCGAAGTACGGGTTGGCGTTCGACGACTATAACGATGTGCCCAAGGATGCAGATCCGCGCACGCGGTTGAAATGGGTCGAGTTCAAGCAGCCACGCTATAGCGGCGAAGGCGCGCTGATCGAGACAGGCATCATGCATGGGCCGCTGGCCGGCATGGGCTATGAGTGCTGCGTCCGATCCGGCTTTGCCGGATGGACGGTGAGCAGGTGCCGGAACACCTGGGTGTCCTAAATCGGCGTTTCGATTTTCTGGTAGCGCCTTGCCGCTTCTGCGATGAAGGCGTCGATGATGCGCTTGATGGCGTAGTCGCGGTTGGCGTCGGCCAGTGCCTGCAGCACGAAATTCTTGAACTCAAAGTCGATGGTGAAATCGACGCGGGCGCCTGTGGGGATGGCGGCAAAGCGCCAGGTGTTGCGCAGCTTTCGGAACGGACCGCGGACAAGCGAGACGTTGATTGAGAGATCGGCGAGGTTGGCGTCGACGTCAGTGGTGAAGCTTTCAGAGAAGCCGGCGAAGCCCACTGCAGCTTCAGCCCTGCCCTGCCACCGCTCGCCGGTCTGTTGTTCGCTGATGATGCGCAGCGAGCGCATCCATTTCACGAATTCGGGATAGCGACGGACGTTGGAGACCAGGTCGAACAGGTCTTCCGGCCGGTAAGGCAGGTCGAGGGTCTGCTTATGGGATGTCATCAGGCGCGGGCGAGTTGCGCCTCGCGGGCGGCGCGCAGGCGGGCGAAGTCGTCGTCCGCATGGTAGGACGACCGGGTGAGCGGGCTGGCCGAGACGAGCAGGAAGCCTTTCGCGCGGGCGATGGTTTCGAGCGCCTGGAATTCCTCCGGCGTCACGAAGCGATCCACGGCCGCGTGCTTGCGGGTCGGCTGGAGGTACTGGCCGATGGTGAGGAAGTCGACGCCGGCGGAGCGCATGTCGTCCATCACCTGCATAACCTCCTCCTTTGTCTCGCCGAGACCGACCATCAGGCCGGACTTGGTGAACTGGGAGGGATCGCGTTCCTTCACGCGCTCCAGCAGGCGGAGCGAGTGGTAGTAGCGCGAGCCGGGGCGGATGGTGAGGTAGAGACGCGGCACGGTTTCGAGATTGTGGTTGAAGACGTCGGGCCTGGCGTCGATCACGATCTCGGCGGCCGCGCCCTTGCGCAGGAAGTCGGGCGTCAGGATCTCGATGGTGGTTTTCGGCGTCACGCTGCGGATGGCGCGGACAACCTCGGCGAAGTGTTCGGCGCCGCCATCGGCCAGATCATCGCGATCGACCGAGGTGATGACGACGTGCTGAAGTCCCATGGCCAGTACCGCATCAGCGACGCGGCGCGGCTCGTCCACATCCAGCGCGCTGGGCATGCCGGTGCGCACGTTGCAGAAGGCGCAGGCGCGCGTGCAGGTGTCACCCATGATCATCATGGTGGCGTGCTTCTTCTGCCAGCACTCGCCGATGTTGGGGCAGCCAGCCTCCTCGCAGACCGTGGTGAGGCGGGCGTCCTTCACGATCTTGCGGGTTTCGAAATAGCCCTCGCTGGTGGGGGCCTTCACGCGGATCCAGGACGGTTTGCGCTGGAGGGGCGTGTCGGGACGATTCTGCTTTTCAGGGTGGCGGGGGCCGCGTGATTCCCCATCGGAGCCCTGTTCGCCGCCGGGGCGCTGGGCTTTTTCGGGGCCGCCTTTGGTGTCGAGAAGCGTGGGCATTGGCCCTGTTATCCTGAATTTCCGGCCGGTGAAATCGGCCAGTTGAGCGCGGCCACTGCGCGGAACCCGGGCACAGCGCCCGGGGTTTGTGCTTTATTGGCCACAGGTTATATTACGACAAAGAAATAACAGGGCGCCGGTGGGGCGCGAGGGAGAGTTCCAATGGCGTCGTTGCGGTCCGCGTACGACCCGCGTCTCACGAACATTGCCGTATTCCCTGCGTTGTTGGCTGCTCGCAAGGAATATGGGGGCAAGAAGGTCGCGATTCACGATGCTGACGACCGGAAGCTGACTTACGACGACATTATCCGCGCGGTTTACGCGCTGGGGTCTGCCCTGCGCAAAGGGACCAAACGTGGCGAAGCAGTCGGCGTGATGCTGCCGACCGGCGCCGGTGCTGTGATCACGTTCTTTGCGCTGAACGCCTATGGCCGCGTGCCGGCGATGCTGAATTTCACGGCCGGCTCCCGCAATCTGAAAGCGGCGCTGAAGGCCGGCAAGGTGAAGCGGATCGTGACGGCGCACGCGTTCATCGAGAAAGGTGAGCTGCAGCCGCTGGTCGACGAGCTGGAAGAGCATGTTGCGTTCACCTACCTTGAGGACGTGCGCGCCGGACTGAATGTGCGTGACAAGGCCGCTGGCGCCCTCGGACCATCGGCGCCTTGGGCGTTCGGATCGAGCACGAGCCCGGATTCGCCGGCGGTGATCCTGTTCACATCGGGTACCGAGGGCGACCCCAAGGGGGTTGTGCTGTCCCACCGCAACATCGTCGCGAATATTCACCAGATCCTCGCTCACGTGCCGGAAGCGCTGACCACGGATGACGTGCTCTACAACCCGCTGCCGACATTCCATTGTTTTGGGCTGACGGCGGGTGCTTTGCTGCCGCTGCTGGGTGGGATGAAGTCTGTGCTGCATCCGACGCCGCTGGCGACCAAGATCATTCCCAAGCGTGTGCAGGACACCGGCGCGACCATCCTGTTCGCCACAGACACCTTCCTCAATCAGTACATCCGCGCCTGCCAGGGCGACGAGCTGGGCAAGCTGCGCTTTGCGGTGTGCGGCGCTGAACGCGTGCGTGACGAGACGCGGCAGCTGGTACGCCGCCGATTCAACGTGGAGCTGCTGGAGGGCTATGGCGCGACCGAGGCCTCGCCGGTGATCGCGGTAAACCAGCCGGGACGCAACCGGCCAGGAACAGTGGGCCGTCCCCTGCCCGGCATGGACCTGAAGTTCGAGCCGGTGCCGGGTATAGATGGCGGCGGGCGTATGCTGGTGCGTGGGCCCAACGTGATGGTGGGGTACCTTTCCGCCGACAAGCCCGGCGAGCTGCAAAAGTTGCCTGAGGGCTGGCACGATACCGGCGATGTGGTGAGCCAGGACAGCGAAGGCTGCCTGACCATTCGCGGGCGCCTGAAACGCTTCGCCAAGATCGGCGGAGAGATGGTGTCGCTGGCGGTGGTGGAGAATGTCGCCTCGACGCTGTGGCGCGACCACGATCATGCGGCGGCGGTGCTGCCCGACAAGCGCAAGGGCGAGCAGATCGTGCTGCTGACGACCTATCCAACCGCAGAGCGCAGCGACCTGCAGCGCTGGGCTCAGGATCATGGCGTCAACGAGCTGAGCCTGCCGCGTAAGCTGTACGTCGTGCCGAGCATCCCTGTGCTGGGGACAGGCAAGATGGATATCGGTGCGGTGCAGCGTCTGGCGGCGGAGCTGGCGGCGGCGACTGAGAGCGGCGTTCAGGCGGCGGAATAACGTTTATTCCTAAGATCGATTAACTTCTGGTGCGCGAAAGCGGGTTGGCGCACGTCTGCGTTGAGCCGGACGCGCCATTTCGCGAATATCCAACCGCACACCGCGCATGGTTCGCCTGAATGACGATGCGGAGCGGACTACCGCCCATTCCGCCAGGCGCCAGCGTTGCGGTTTGGTTCTCAGATATGCAGCGGGCGTCCGTAAGCGCTGAGCACGCTCTCGTGCATCATCTCGCTGAGCGTGGGGTGCGGGAAGATCGTTTGCATCAGCTCCGCCTCTGTGAGTTCGCCCTGACGGGCGATGCAGAAGCCCTGGATGAGTTCGGTGACACCCTCGCCGGCCAGATGGGCGCCGAGAAGTTCGCCGGTCTCCGCATCGAAGATGGTTTTGACGATGCCTTCGGTTTCGCCCAGAGCGATGGCCTTGCCGTTGCCGATGTAGGGGAATTTGCCGATCTTCAGCTTGCGGCCGGTGGCTTTCGCCTTCTCTTCCGTCAGGCCGACGCTGGCGACCTGCGGGTGGCTGTAGGTGCAGCCGGGGACGTTCCAGGGGTCGAACTTGTGCGGTGGCGTATTGCCAGTCTTTGGGGCGGCGATGCCTTCGACCACGATGACGCCTTCATGCATCGCCTTGTGGGCCAGCCAGGGACCGCCGGTGAGATCGCCGATGGCGTAGAGGCCGGGGACGTTGGTCTTGCCCATGCCGTCCACCACGACGTGGGACTTCTCGACTTTCACGCCGAGCGCTTCGAGGCCAATGTTTTCGACATTGCCGACGATGCCCACCGCGAGGATGACCTTGTCGGCCTCGATGGTCTGCGCTCCTTCCTTGGTGGTGACTTCGGCGGTGGCTTTGCCTTTTGTGACCTTCAACGACTTCACGTTGGCGGAGGTGAGCAGCTTGATGCCTTGCTTGGTGAACTGCTTGGCCATGAAGGCGGAGATTTCGGCATCCTCCACCGGCAGGATGCGATCGAGGGTTTCCACCACCGACACGTCCGAGCCGAGCTCGCGATAGAACGACGCGAATTCGATGCCGATGGCGCCGGAGCCGATGACGAGGAGCTTCTTGGGGAGCTCCTTCGGGATCATGGCTTCGCGATAGGTCCAGACGGTGTCTCCATCGGCCTTGAGGCCGCTATCAGGAAACTCGCGAGCGCGAGCGCCTGTGGCGAGGAGGACGTTCTTGGCGGTGTAGGTCCCCTCCCCTGCACCTTTCTCGACGATCACTTTCGGGGCGGGTGTTGCCTTCTCCAGTCGGGCCGTACCGACCAGCACGTCGATCTTGTGCTTCTTCATCAGGAAGGTAACGCCGCCGGATAATTGCTTGGCCACCGCGCGGGAGCGGGCGACGATCTTGTCGATCAGGATTTTGGGATTCTCGACCGAGAGGCCGAATTCCTTGGCGTGGGTAATGAGGTGGAACACTTCCGATGAACGCAGCAGCGCCTTGGTGGGGATGCAGCCCCAGTTGAGGCATATGCCGCCCAACTCCGACCGTTCGACAATCGCGACTTTCATGCCGAGTTGCGAGGCGCGGATGGCGGCGACATAACCGCCGGGACCGGAGCCGATAACGATGAGGTCGTAGGCTTTTGCATCAGCCATGTCGGGCGCTCACGATGTACGTTTTTTCAGGGCGGCCCACACCGCTTGCGCGGCGGCGGCATTGTTTTCCGTGCTTTCGGCGAGTTCGACGGTGCAGACGTATTCGTCTTCCTCGTCGCGGACACTCTCGCCTATCCGGTTCGTTTCCACGCGGGCCTGTTCAAGCAGTTCGCTGGACGCGCCCAAGGACATCAACTCACGCACAAAAGAGACGACCGGCTCCATGCTGCCGGACTTGTCGCATTGGCGAAGCCAGAGCGCGCGATAGGTGAGCGGTTCAATAATCGGCTGAATGTCCGCCCAGGCGAAGTTGGTGGGCTGGACTTTGGGCGCGGAGGCGCACGCTGCGAGCGTCAGGCAGAGCAGACCGGGCAGCGTCGCGCGCATCCTCACAGCAGCATCGACTCCGGCGTTTCGACGAATTGCTTGAAGTGTTGCAGCCAGCGGGCGCCGGTCGCGCCGTCCACCACGCGATGATCGCAAGTTAGCGTGACGGAGAGGATGGTGGCGATCTCGATCTTGCCATCCTTCACGATGGGGCGCGGGGCGCCCTCGCCCACCGAGAGGATCATGCCTTCGGGTGGATTGAGGATCGAGCCGAACGATTTGATGCCGAACATGCCGAGGTTCGAGATCGAGAAGGTGCCGCCCATGTATTCTTGCGGCTTCAGCTTGCGCTCGCGCGCGCGCGCAGCGAGGTCTTTCGTCTCCGCCGCGATTTCACGCAGGCCCTTGGTCTGCGCGTCGCGGATCACGGGGGTAATCAGGCCGCCTTCGATGGCCACGGCCATCGAGACGTGCGCCGACTTGTGACGGGCGATGCCCTTGTCGGTGAAGCTGGCGTTGGCGTCCGGCTGGGCGATGAGCGCAAGCGCCGCTGCCTTGATCAGCATGTCGTTGACGGAGATCTTTCCCTTGTCGCCCAGCGCTTCGTTGATCGCCTTACGGGCGATGAGCAGGTGGTCGATCTGGAGATCGATCTCCAGCGGGAAGTGCGGCACCTGCATGAAGGACTGAGTGAGCCGGCGCGCGGTGACGCGGCGCACGGCATCGAGCGGGATCAGCTCGTAGGTATCCGGCGCGTAGATGCGATCATCAAGGATCGCGGGTTCGATGAGGCTGGTAATGCTGCCTGTGGCGCCGGGCGCCGCAGGCTTGGCGCCACCTTTGGGCGCGTTCTTGAGGTCGGCTTTGATGATACGGCCATGTGGGCCGGAGCCCCTGAGAGTCGACAGATCGATACCCTCGGCGCTGGCGAGACGGCGGGCGAGCGGGCTGGCCTTGATGCGCTGACCTGCGAGGGCGGGCGCAGCAGGTGGTTTGGCGGGCGCGGCAGCTTGGGGTGCAGCGGGAGCTGGAGCGGCGGCTTTCGCGGGCGGTGCGGCGGCAGGGGCCTTGACTGCCTGTGCTTCCGGTTTTGCTTCTGGTTTCGCCTCGGGCTTTGCAGCTTCTGGCGCTTCGCCTTCGGCGGAGAGTTCAGCGATAGGGGCGTTGACCTTCACGCCGGCTGTGCCTTCTTCGACGAGCAGTTTGGTGATAACGCCCTCATCGACGGCTTCGAGATCCATCGTCGCCTTGTCGGTTTCGATCTCGGCGATGATCTGGCCAGCCTTCACCGTATCACCGGCTTTCACATGCCATTTGGTAAGCGTGCCCTCCTCCATGGTGGGCGACAGCGCGGGCATCGTGATGGAGGTGGTCATGTGCCAGCCTTTTCGCAGCGAAACAGGCCCTCGGTTTTCACCCGGGGCGATCGTTCATCTGCCGTAATGATAACTTGGTCGGTCAGCATTGTCGGCGCCTTGCCGCAATAGGTGCGAAGAGCGCTCCAAAAAGCTCCACTCAATTGTGGCGACGTCAGTTGGTCGTAGTTCCAAAAGACAGCGTGGAACACACCCATTTCCGGCGTCGCGTTTACATCAAGAACCCTGCTTACGATCGGCACATGCGCCTCGGGTGCCGGCGTTGATACACACGCCGACATGGCCAAGACCGCCCCAAGCGTCGCGACTCTACTCCACATAACAAACTTTTTTCACCACTGCGACGATGTCAGCCGTGTTCGGCAGCGAGAGCTTTTCGAGGTTGGCGGCGTAAGGCAGCGGCACGTCTTTCTGGTGGACCCGCATGGGCGGGGCGTCGAGATAGTCGAAGGCCTCTTCGGTGACGGCCGCCGCGATTTCTGCGCCGACGCCGAAGAAGCGCCAGCCTTCTTCGCAGGTGACGATGCGGTTGGTTTTCTTGACGCTCTCGATCACCGTGGCGGTGTCGAGCGGGCGCAGTGAGCGCAGGTCGATCACTTCGGCTTCGATGCCCTCGCCCGCGAGGATATCGGCAGCTTCGAGCGCGAACTTCACCATGCGCGAATGGGCGACCAGTGTGACGTCGGTTCCGGTGCGGCGGATGCGGGCCTTGCCGATGGGGAGGATGAAGTCTTCCACGTCCGGCACGTCGAACTCGACGCCGTACATCAGCTCGTGCTCGAGGAAGACCACCGGATTGGGATCACGGATAGCGGCTTTCAGCAGGCCCTTGGCGTCCGCGGCGTCATAAGGCGCGAGGACTTTGAGGCCGGGGATGTGGCCGTACCAGCTGGAATAGTCCTGGCTGTGTTGCGCGCCGACGCGGGAGGCCGCGCCATTGGGGCCGCGGAAGACGATGGGACATCCCATCTGCCCACCGGACATGTAGAGCGTCTTAGCCGCCGAGTTGATGATGTGGTCGATGGCCTGCATCGCGAAGTTGAACGTCATGAATTCGACGATGGGCTTCAGTCCGCCGAACGCCGCGCCGACGCCGAGGCCGGCGAAGCCGTATTCGGTGATCGGCGTATCGATGATGCGACGGTCACCGAACTCTTCCAGCAGGCCGCGCGAGACCTTGTAGGCGCCCTGGTACTGGCCGACTTCCTCGCCCATCAGGAAGACGGTTTCATCGCGGCGCATTTCCTCGGCGATGGCGTCACGCAACGCGTCGCGGATAGAGGTTTTTGTATAAGTCGTGCCTTCGGGCAGCGCAGGATCGTGCAGTCCTTCGGAGGCGGCAACCTTCTGCTCCGGCGCGCGCAGGCGGTGGCCGTCGTTTTTCGCTTTTGCCTCGAGCGCGGACTCTGTTTTGCCCTCTTCCGCTTCGGCGGTCTGGGTGGCGACTTCGTCCGTGGTTTTGGCGAACGGTGCGGTGGCGGGTTTTGACGCTCCGCCATTCTTCTTCGCGGGTGTTTCTTGCTCACCGGTGAGGACGGCGATGACGGCGTTGACCTTCACGCCTTCTGTCCCGGCTGGGATGACCAGCTTCGAGATGACACCTTCGTCGACGGCTTCGACTTCCATCGTCGCCTTGTCGGTTTCGATTTCAGCGATGACGTCGCCCGGCTTCACGGCGTCGCCTTCCTTCACCATCCATTTGGAGAGCGTGCCCTCCTCCATGGTGGGCGACAGGGCGGGCATGAGGATGTCGGTCATGGTCTAGCGCGACTCCCAGGTGGTGCCTGACGTGCCAAAAATGACACCGGTATCATTACTCCAGGCTGCGCCCTGTTTCCAGCGGTATTCCGGGAGTGAATGCCTGATCATGCGTCAGGCCTCCACCAGCACATCCGTCCACAGTTCTGACGGATCGGGCTCGGGGCTGGACTGCGCGAACTCGGCGCTGTCGTTGACGATGTCGCGGACTTCCTTCTCGATCTGCTTGAGGGCGGCCTCGTCGGCGTGGCCAGCGGCGACCAGCTTGGCCTTCAGGAGTTCGAGCGGATCGTGATGCTCGCGCATCTCCTGAACTTCCTCGCGCGTGCGGTATTTGGCGGGGTCGGACATGGAGTGGCCGCGATAGCGGTAGGTTTTCATCTCAAGGATATAGGGGCCATCGCCTGCCCTTGCCCGCTCCACCGCCTTCGCGGCGGCTTTGCGAACCGCGATGACGTCCATGCCGTCCACCGCCTCGCCGGGTATCTCGAACGAGATGCCGCGTTTGAAGAGTTCGGTTTCGGCAGAGGCGCGGGCGACGGATGTGCCCATCGCATACTGGTTGTTCTCGATTACGAAGACGACTGGGAGCTTCCAGAGCGAGGCCATGTTGAACGCTTCGTAGACCTGGCCCTGGTTGGACGCCCCATCGCCGAAATAGGAAATGCAGACCGCGTCGTTGCCCTTGTAGCGGTTGGCGAAGGCCAGCCCTGCGCCGATCGGCACCTGCGCGCCGACAATGCCGTGGCCGCCATAGAAGTTCTTCTCGCGGCTGAACATGTGCATCGAGCCGCCCTTGCCGCGGCTGAGCCCGCCTTCGCGGCCGGTGAGCTCGGCCATCACGCCGCGCGCTTCAAGACCAGCAGCGAGCATATGGCCGTGATCGCGATAGCCGGTGATGACCTGATCGTCCGAATCGAGCGCGGCCTGCACGCCTACGACGACGGCTTCCTGGCCGATATAGAGATGGCAGAAGCCGGCGATGAGACCCATGCCGTAAAGCTGGCCAGCCTTTTCCTCGAAACGGCGGATCAGCAGCATGTCCCGATAGAAACCGAGCAATTCAGCCTTGGTGGGCTCGGATCGCTTCATCCGCGCGCCGGCAGACTTCTTGGGGGCAGATTTCTTCGCAGCGGCGGCCATGCGGCAATATCCTGTCTTTCCCGGTGAGGCGAGTAGAGACGGATAAGTGTTTCACACGCAATCGGGGAAAGTTTCAACGCACCGCAATAAGTAGTTCGTCAGCGCGGACGTAGGAGAGCTTGGTGCGGGCGATTTCTTCAACATAGTCGAGATCGATGGTTTCATCGCGCAAACGGCCAAGGGCCTTGTCGAGCGTGTCACGCTCGGCGGTCAGCTGGACGAGTTGTTGCTGCAGCTCGGTTTCCCGGTCCTGCAGCTTGGTCCATTGCGCCAGCCCCTGATCTCCTGCCAGCGCATGGTAGGAAAAATACAGGATCACGACGCCAAGCGTCGCGGGAAGCAGAATGGCTTTGACGGCCTGCAGCATCCTCAATCCTGATCACCTTCCCCTGACGCGAAGAGACGTTGGGCCGGTTAATGAGGCGTGAATCGTTGAGCTTTGTGAAGCAGAATAGCCGTTTCAGGCCCGGATCGAGCCGCGGCCAAGGTAGACGCCCTGATCATCCAGCTCTTCTTCGATACGCAGAAGCTGGTTGTACTTCGCAAGCCTGTCGGAACGGGCGAGCGAGCCGGTTTTGATCTGGCCGCAATTGGTCGCCACCGCGAGATCAGCGATGGTCGAATCCTCTGTCTCACCCGAGCGGTGCGACATCACCGCGCCATAGGCGTTGAGCTGCGCGAGGCTGACGGCGTCGAGGGTTTCGGTGAGCGTGCCGATCTGGTTGACCTTCACGAGGAT